>Ga0180438_10006566_pt1 | contig 15684 bp, 26 predicted proteins | sample SS_ome_12_FD_132455 | JGI IMG/M metagenome (GOLD analysis project Ga0180438, IMG submission 132455) | Hypersaline lake sediment archaeal communities from the Salton Sea, California, USA - SS_3_D_2 metaG | ecosystem: Environmental > Aquatic > Non-marine Saline and Alkaline > Hypersaline >...
GCATATCTATCATAACTATCTTTTTAAAAAGAAAAAATATCAAGAAGCGGCTGAATTAGAGTCCTATTTCGAAGGCTTAGAAGTTGATTATCTACTTAAACATTATGAACTTAAGTTAAAGATTAAAAAAAAGTTTACGGGGGGTGACTCTCGGACCCTCTACCAGGGTGACTCTCCGATCCCCTCGAATAATAGTATAAATACTATTAAGAGAAGAAACGACGTAGATGATCTAGATCCTCCGGATCCCGTCGTCGCTATTTCGTTATCTGAAAATTCGAAAGAACACATTGAAGCCGAATTGCGCAAATCTAAGCTATCAGCCAACCAGCTACGAGACGGATTAATCTACCTTGGACTTCACTTGGAATATCTCCAAAAAAAGGACAATCCTACGGGATATCTACTTGCGATAATCAAAAGCGGAGTGGTTTCAGAAGCTATTCAAAAATCAACAGCGCAAAAAGTAAAGCAGCAGGAAGAAGTTAATGATCTCCAATCCAACGAATTCCTTGCGGAAAAGACAAAAAATGAATTGAGTAAGCATTCTCCGTACGTGAACATTTACGTGAATACCCATGATGTGAGATTAAGACTGGCTGATTACGAGGACAGGGAACAATTTCTTAATCCTAAAATCATTTACGAAAAAATACTTTCGTTTAAAGATCCCGAATTCAAATCAATAATCAATAAATTTAAAAATGGAGTTCAAGCATGGATAGAAAAGAACATTTAAAAATTCTTATTTATATTTTACGAGAGACTTTCAAGTCTGAAAAACCTAAGATATTTCAAATTTTAGACGAAATTGAAAGGGAAGCTGAAATCCTTCATTGTTTAAAAGAAGAATATGTCGCTAAAAGAATCAAAAAAATCATTTTTATGACGCAGAAATTATCGCAAGATTTTCATAGTTATGAATGGATTGAAGAGCGAATAAAAATGGCTATTTCCCACGATGAGTGTCCCTATGAACACAATGGAGTAAATAAACCTATCGTTTGTGAAGAGGAATTTCGTCCATGACAATTTACGAGATACCAGGAAAACCGATAGCTTGGAAGAGAGCAAGGATTAATCGAGGACGATTCTTCGATAGCCAGTCAAAAGAAAAAGAAAACTACAGAGATATAATTAAAATCGCCAACAAGGCCATTTACTGCCTCTCTGAGCCCCTAAAGGTTAAAATTGAATTCAACATGCAGATACCCTTAAGTTGGAGCAATAGACGCCGTTTAAACGCGATTGGGCCTCATACAAGTGTTCCTGACATTGACAATCTTACAAAGTTCTGTTTAGATACATTCAACGGCATACTGTGGCAGGATGATGCTTTTATCTATGAATTACATGCCAGGAAATGTTATGCAATGGAACCGAAGACCAGAATTTATATCGAACCATGGAACAAAGAATCAATGTCTTCTTTTTTGCCCTTCTGAGGAAGGAAAGTATATAATTTTTGTAAATGATGTAGAAGATGGATTAGAAATGTTGGCAAAATCTGGTCTTTTCGATTATAACCTCGATCTAACCGATCAAATTTGGATGTTTAGTTTTGTTTGATGAAAATACAAGAACCCTTATTGTGTATATAAATGACTCACACTACAAGTATTATGACCTTTATATCCTACATACTTATCATGTTGATGATGACGGTCATCTTATCATCTATAATCGCAATCATACAACCGCCGAGGAATCTGTAGCCTCTCGTTTCCGTAATTGGGATTATTTTATCATAGAATAATCTTTACTAAAAAATTGTTTTTACTTTACACGTTACATTAGGGTTAACTGGAGTAAAAAATGCAATTAGATCAATTATATAAATTATTAGAATCCACAAGTTTCAATTATTCCCTGTATAAAAACATTTCCTCTCCCCTTTTAAAGAAGGTGAGATGGATAAATCCCACAAAAAAGCTTGCGTAATGCAACTTCCTCGCGTCCAAATAATGGACAAAAGGATAGAAGAGTATTTAAAAGAGATCCAGTGTGATCGTGTGAAAAAGTCGCCAAGAAAAAGAACTCTAGAAGAAATAAGAAAGTTTGGATGGAAAAGTCCTTACGTCTTTAAAAGCGCCAAGAGTATGTACAATAAAGAGATAAGATGAATCCCATTAAACTTAACGTGAGCCAGGAATATTTAGATACACTCTGTGAATCGATGATCTCTTGGTGCCAATTAGAAACTTCTTTAACCATTTCCCAATTCCAAGAGGAGTATGGTTTAAGTTATTTCTATCTTAAAACGTTTTGTCAGTTAAATGAAAAAGTTAAGAAGTGCTTCGAGATCATGAAGGCGGTCTTGTGTAACCGATGGCTAAAGCTTGCTATGGATAAAGATAACATGCCTCCCCATCAAGCGAAAGTATTGATGAGATATCTACGTCTTTATGACTCCCATGGGTTAGATGTAGAACATGAACAGAAAAAGGAGCTTGCCGAGATTTCGGGAGCCTCACAAAGGACATATACTTTAGATAATTATGCAGAACAAACCGTCCAAGAACCTTTTGACAAGTTTTACAATGCCAACATTAACAAACGTAGAAGTTCAAAATAGGTTGAACAATTTTAAACCAAGACCCTATCAACTGCCTATGTTAAAGGCTCTTGATTCAGGGTTTAAGCGTGTTCTAGCGGTTCTTCCTCGTAGAGCTGGTAAAGATATTACTGCGTTAAACTATGTAATTAGAAAAATGTGGGAAGATCCAGGAGTATATTACTACATCTTTCCGACCTATTCCCAAGCTAAAAAGGTTATCTGGGATTCTATGACAAACGACGGTCAACGCATCCTCGATTATTTTCCAGATGAACTAGTCACACAGAAAAACTCTCAAGAAATGAAGATACGTATGATAAGTAAAACAGGAGCGGAGAGCCTTTTTCAGTTGATAGGAAGTGATAATTATGACTGCTTCGATGAACAAACAGAGGTTTTAACGAAGGAAGGGTGGAGGTTTTTCAAAAATGTAACAATGAAAAACTCTATAGCGACAATGAATCCCACCACACATGAATTTGAATGGCAGCTTCCTGAAAAGACTATGGAATACGATTATGATGGTGAATTATATGGTGTTAAAAATTCATCTATAGACTTTGCTGTAACTCCTAATCATCGTTTTTATTTGAAGTCTGGTAAAGGCGTATATAAATTTAAAGAAATATCTGACCCAACTATTAAAGGAGATATGATCCCTTCTCAATGTATTTGGAAAGGTGAAGACTGTAAAGAAATCTTAGGGTATGAATCTTTAAACTTTATGTGCTTTCTAGGCTTATTCCTTTCTGAAGGATGTACTTTCAAGAACAACAAATGTTATAGAGTTACAATTTCTCAAACAAAACCTGAAGTTAGAATAGAGATCAAAAGAATTATCGAGGAAATGGGGCTAAATTATTGTGAAACGAAGGATGGATTCAATATAGAGAACAAAGAACTATATGAATATTGTTCTCAATTTGGTCTTTGTAATGAAAAGTTTATTCCTAAAGATATATTAAACCTCTCTAAGAAACATCTTCATTTGCTTTTCGAGTACCTAGTATTGGGAGATGGGCATAGATGTGATACATATACAGCTTACTACTCAACTTCAAAACGACTGATCGACGACGTTCAAGAGATAGTTATAAAATTAGGTCTCAGTGGGAATGTTCGAATAAAGCCTCAGGGTCAATCTTTCATTAAAGCAAGAGAGATAAAGTCCAAAAAAACCTTATATGAGGTTAGAGTCCGTTTCTCTAAGTTTAAAAGATTAAATGGCCCTTCTAATAAAAATATCATAAAAAAGATCTCTTACAAAGGAAAGGTGTACTGCGTTTCTGTCCCTAATCAAATCATTAAAGTCCGCCGGAATGGATTTGAAATTTGGAGTGGAAACTCGCTCATGGGAACTAATCCTAAAGGATGCGTCTTTTCAGAATATGCTCTTCAAGATCCAACAGCCTACCAGTACATCCGACCTATTCTAACAGCTAATGGTGGTTGGGCTTTATTTATTTCTACTCCCAGGGGTAAAAATCATTTGTGGTCACTTGCAGAGCTCGCACAAAATAGCCCTGATTGGTTTTATCTTAAGCTTTCTGTTGAAGATACTTGTCACATTCCCATGTCTGAGATTGAAAAAGAGAGAAGAGAAGGGTTAATGAGTGAGGATATGATCCAACAAGAGTACTTCACATCGTTTGAGATGGGTGTAGAAGGATCATATTATAACAAATATATTGATATAGCCAAACGTGATGGGCGTATATCTTTTGTTCCCTACGAAGTGGGATTTAAAGTTCACACAGCGTGGGATATCGGGGTTCACGATTCAACCACAATTATATTTTTCCAAACAATAGGACAAACTGTCCGTCTCATAGACTGTTATGAGAATTCAAAAGAGGGATTGGAGCACTACGCGGAGGTACTTCAAAATAAACCCTATATCTATGGAACCCACATTGCTCCGCATGACATTCGTGTCAAAGAATGGGGTTCTGGTCTTACTAGAATTGAGAAAGCTAAACAATTGGGGATTAAATTCACTCTCTCTAATGAGATGGATATTCCTGATGGGATTGAGGCTTGTAGATCTGCTTTTGGAAGATTGTGGATAGATGAAAAGAAGTGTGCTCCATTAATCAAGGCATTAGAAAATTATAGGCAAGAGTATGACATTAAACGTAAAGTATATAAGCTTAGACCTTTACATGACTGGTCTTCACATTTTAGTGATGCCTTTAGATATTTGTGCGTTTCTTTGCCTAAAACTCGTGATGGCTTAAGTTCTGAGGAACTTGATGCTCGATATAATAAGTCTATGTATGGAAACACAGCAGAACTCCCTAAATTTTTTCAACAACCCGATGGTCATTTTGGAGTGTGATAATGGTTAATTATTTACAAATATATTACAACACGTTTAAAAGGAATAGTTTATGACTCTCTGGAATTTCCCTGGTGGAAACAATTTTTGGTCTGAAGAAACGAACGACGACAAGGGACTTAAACAAAGGATGGAGGATACCTATGCTCAAAGTATTACCATTAATCAATCCTTTTGGTCAGAGGCGGATATTGATACACGGTTTAAAGCAGGAGACCAAACTCTCTGGAATGATATATATGGCAATCTTCCTGCCTTCCGTCGTCGCGTATTTAATTTTAATCGTATACGTCGTGTATGTAACATGATAACGGGTTATCAGAGGCGAAATAGGAAGTCTACAATTTGTACACCTATAGAAAACTCTGATGAAAGAACAGCGGATCAATTTTCGAAAGTTCTTACTTGGGCAATGCAAAAAGACGACACATTAAATACTATATCTGAAGCTTTTGATGGAGCAATTACCACGGGAATGAATTTATTATCTGTCTGGATGGATTATAGAGAAGATCCTATCAACGGGGACATTAAGGTAGATAATGTAAATTATAACGGCTATTTAATAGATCCATTTTTTAAGAAACACGATCTTTCTGATGCTAATTTCATATGGACTCGCAAATGGTTAACTCGATCTCAAATTAAATCTTTGCTTCCAGATAGAAAATCTGAATTAGATAAGCTTCATTCGTTTGGAAACAGGGATGGAAAGTTTCAATTTATGCCTGAATCCTATAACTACGCCATGCAGGATCTACTAACTTATGATGAGTATTGGTATAGAGATTATCGAAATCAGGATTTAATTGTTGATCTTGAAACAGGTGAAACGATGGAGTGGAAGGGTGAGCCAGATGATCTTAAAAGATTTATGGCGACTTATCCACAACTCACGGTTGTAAAGAATCAAATACAAACTTGTAAACTTGGAATAGTGGTACAAGGGCAAGTTATGTATCATGGATATAATCCGATGGGGACAGACCGTTTCCCCTTTGTTCCTGTTCTTGGATATTATGAGCCTCATTTACCTGACTTTCCATGGAGAATACAAGGAGTAGTACGAGGCCTGCGCGACAGTCAATTTCTCTATAACAGAAGAAAAGTTATTGAGCTGGATATTCTTGAGTCTCAAATAAATTCTGGATGGAAATATAAAGAGAACGCTTTAGTTAATCCTAATGATGTTTTCTTGGCTGGTCAAGGAAAAGGGCTTGCTCTTAAAGAAGAAGCAAACATGCAGGACGTAGAGAGGATACAACCTCCTCAAGTTCCCCCTTCAATGATCGAGCTTTCTAAAATATTGGGTGATGAGATTCAACAGATTTCAGGTGTGAATGAAGAGCTTTTAGGATCGGCAACAGATGAAAAGGCTGGAATTCTCTCTATGCTTCGTCAAGGAGCTGGGTTAACAACTTTACAAGTGCTCTTTGACCAACTAGATAACTCCCAAAAGCAATTGGGTAGAATATTTATAGACCTTATACAAGCAAACTTCTCTCCTGGTAAAATTGCTAAAATTATTAATGAAAAGCCAGCTCCTCAGTTTTACAATAAAGCATTTGGAAAGTTTGATTCTGTTGTTGAAGAGGGAATGAATACATCAACTCAACGTCAGATGAAATTCCAATCTATTCTTCAATTTATACAAACACTCGAATCTGTAAAAGTACCTATTCCTCCTGAGGTTATCAAACAACTTTATGAGGTTTCTCCAGTTGATAATGTAGAAGCAATTATGAAATCTATGGAAGAGCAGCAACAACAACAGCAGCAGATGCAGCAGATGCAAATGCAAATGGCTATGAAAGAACAGCAAGCTAAGATTAAAGATCTAGAGTCGAAAGCGGAAGCGAATACAGGTCTAGGTCTTGAGAGGGGCGCTAGAGTGCAAGAAAATAGGGCACTTGCTATAGAAAGGTTAGCTGCGGCTGAAAAAGACAGAGATATGGGTGTGTTAGATAAAGTTAAGGCAATGAAAGAATTGGAATCGATGGATTTAGCTCACTTGGAATCTCTATTAAATCTTTCTGACTATATTAAAAGTCGGGAAACTACTGATGAGCAAAAAGATAAGCTTACAGTACAAACACCAAACACAGAAGAAATTGCTGTAATGGCAAAAGGAGAAACAAATGGATGATCAATACTCAGGAATGATAAGAGAAGATAAGTCTGCAATGGCTAATCTTCCACAAAGCGTTGTAATGAAACCTTATCCAAAGAATAAATACATAGGTGGAGATCTTGATGATACAATGAATGTTGTAGATAAAGCTCGTAAAGCTGATGTTTCTAAAATTGGATCTAGAAGCCCTGACAGTCAATGGTAATGCCTAGACCTTCAGGAAAGTCTCAGCGTATAGCTGAAAAAGTTATACCTGGGCTAAGAAGGCTTAAAGGTAAGAGTTCTAAACAGGATAAGGTCGATGATGGCTTCTTATCTCATGTAGAGCTTTTGGGTACGCGTAACATTGAAAATAAAAAAGGGTTAAAGAGGGATGAAAAAACAAGGCTATAATTCCCGTCTGGATGAATCAATGTCTTCTAAAAGAGGTAAAAAGAAACAATCTCTTAAAGATAGACGGGATGAATCTAAGGCAATGGAAAAGAAAGAGTGTAAACGTGCTTATTCCTCTGTAAAAACAATGGATAAAGCTCGTAAAGCTAAAAAAAAGTAATTACTTTGGGCTGCTCATGTTTCTAGGACATGGCTACGGTTACTCTCGTAAATCAGGGATTGGCAGCTCATTTATTAAGGGTATTTATGCCATGTAAAACACTAATGAAGGGAAAAATGAAAAAGACACTAGCGAAGAAAGCCATTAAACATCTCGAAGGAGATATGAAGGGTTATAAGAAAGAACGTAAAGATCTTAAGGGAGAGATTAAAGAAGACATCGAACTTAAAAAAGCTTTAAAAAAAACCATTAAACGGAAGAAGAAATAATGGCTAAAGATAAATGGATCCAAAAGGCTATTAAAAAACCTGGTGCACTTCATAAAGCTCTCGGAGTTCCTAAGGGGAAGAAAATCCCTGAAGCTAAACTTAAAAAAGCAGAGCATTCAAAAAACCCCACTACTCGTAAAAGAGCTGTCCTAGCTGAAACGTTAAAGGGATTTAAAAAATAATTGTGATAAATTTCTTGAGGTTCTATATTAGAAAAACAAGAGGTTATATGGATTCAAAAAGTATACTTTCTTCACTTCTTACCCCTAAAGATGAGACGAACTTGTTTAAATACTTTTGGGAATATATCCATATAATTGCTTTTTGTTTGGTAATATTAGGAGCCCTATGGAAATAGACGCATTTGGTTACGGAATTGGTCTAAACCCACCTATAGATATTCACATACCTGACGCTGAGGAATTGGCAGAAAACATACGAAAAAGCCAGTCCGAGACTATAGAAAAGATCATAAGAGATGTCATAGGTAAGGATAGAAGTTGAGTTTATCATTTAGCCTTGTAAAGTCTGATTTTTATCTACCATTAAGTAATGAAAAGATTATTATTAATTCAGCTAAGTGCTTACGTTGTAACTTCCGAGTTGTCTCTATAATAAAGAATCTATTTTCATCATGTAAATGTGGGAATGTATCTGTATCTGGTTCTAATGAATTCATACTCCATAAATGGCAATTCAAGCATTATTACCGCAATTGGAGTATTTTATTAGAAAACGGTAAAAACGAATGAATTTTGGAATTGGGCCTGGAAAGTGGGTAGAAGTTGAAAATGGAAAAGTGTTAAACTTATACCTAAATGACATGTTTTGTAAAAATGCTAATATTGGAATTCAATTTTGGAATGGAGATGACCTAACAAATGTAGTTTATCTCACGCCTAAAATTAGAGACATGTTCTATGACAAATTACTAAAATTCTTATGTAGTTCAGAAAGTTTTATTCAATTATATATTTCAGAAGATTAGCCTAAAAATTTAAGCCTATAGAGTTTTGTGAAAGTTGCGGCTAATCTTCTTTTTTGTTGCTTAGGAAATTAATATATTTTATATCTAGTTTGATGCGGCAGAGTGCTAATCTCCCTTGGTTTGAATGTTTTTTTTCATAAGCTGCCGCATCTTTTTAAGGTTTTATGAAATATCTTTGCCCTTCTTGTAAAATTCAATCATCAGATGATGTTAAGCCACTAGACATGTTAACTCAACCTCTCTGTGTTTTTTGCTCGGGAAAACATTCCCAAAAAGAACTTATTAACTGGCAAATGCACCATTTAAAAGAAATCGACATCAAACATCATCATGAAGTGATTAAACATTATTATTTCTATATGGACAGTAAAATTAAAGATATTTATAGTTTAATTGAAGATATAAATAGGCGATTGAATGGAGAAAAAAGATAAAAGTCTCGGTGAAGTATCTATTGATTTAGCCTTAAAAAGCAGCGGCGAAAAGATAGAAGCAATTGAGCTTCAAAGAGAAATTCAAAAAGGAGTAAACTCAAAAAAGTCTCAAGACGAGGAACTCTGGGATTGCGTAGATCGTGGAAGAAAAGACTCGTCAATTGAAAAAGATTTTTATGTAATTATTCTTACCAAACAAGAACGTCATTTAAAAAATGTTTTAAGATTCTACTATTTCTATCGCCAATCTTGTCCAACCCCTACTCATGATCAAACTGTTTTTCGTTATATAAGAAAGGGGGATGAGTTAGAATTTCTTTGGACGGTTCCCGATAAAGTCTCCACCAGCGCTTTAATTAATGCCCTTAAAACGGGAAATGTTCATCCAGAACAGGAAAGACTTGCTTATATGAGTTTAGCTTTTATAGAAGGTGATTTAGATACTTATTGTAAGAAGCTCAATAAGGAACTTCCCTAGTATGGTTGAGATATTCCTCTTAAGTATTGATAGATTGTCATAGAAGAAACACTAAATTCTCTAGCTACCTTAGCCTTGCTCATTCCAAGATTATATATCATGTGCTTAACTTTTTCGAATTCGTCTTTGCTTAAAGAGGGCTTACGTCCTTTGTATTTACCCTTAGATTTAGCAACCTCTATTCCCTCAAGCTGACGCTCTCTTGCTATTCGTCTTTCAAATTCACCAAATGCTCCAATTACTGTAAGCATAAGATTGGAAACAGGAGAGTCCTGACCGTCGAATATCATTCCCTCAGCAATGAATTTTATAGAAGCACCTTTGCCATTAATTATTTTAACCAAACTGCGCAAATCATCTATATTTCTAGCTAGTCTATCCATTCTCTGGACATAAACAATATCATCGTCTCTTAAATAGTTAAGCAATTCTTGTAATACAGGACGATTAGTGTCTTTAGCTGAAGCTTCTTCTTTAAACCACTTGTCAATTTGCAATCCTGACAATTGACTTTCTGCGTTTTGCTCTGGAGTGCTTATTCTTGTATATCCAACAATCTTACCTTTGCTCATTTAATGTTCCTGGATTTTTTAAAGTATAAGTCTATTACCCTAGTTTTTATCTGTAAAGAAAAGAACAAAAAAATCTAAATAAAGCAAAATGGGATAAAAAATCATTTTAGATTAGGGAATACCCTAAATTACTAGAACAATTCAGAATGTGATCCAGTCCTAACAAAAGTTATTGATTCGTTAGTTTCAAAGTAAATGACAATCTAATCGGGTTCTAAATGTATATCCCAATGATTATTGAATTTACCCTTTAAAATATTTTTTTTATACTTATCCGGGATAACCTCATTATCCAAAAGCAATTTAAGAAATGTTTTCAGTTTGTTGAGATCTTTTTTTTGTTTCATCAATTTTTTGAGATCTTTCTTAAATCTATTTAAATAAATTATTTCTTTCATTTAGATCCCCAATTGATTGAATAAATCATTTAGGTCAGAAGCCTTAATACCTTTACCATCTTCCGCTTCCTTCATAGCCTTAAAAGTTTCGTCGTTTGGCGTATAATTCTCATAAATTGCCGGATAAATGAGGCTAAGAACAAAATCTCTAATTGGTAGATCTTTGCTAGTAGCTATCATTTTTAATCTCTTATGTGCATTAGGTGAAATATCAATAGACATTCTTATATTCTTGGTAGACATATTAACTCCTTATTTACTTAGATAAGTATATACTTATATTGCATTAACTTCAAACTCTTCATGTGAACTGGTGGGAAAATTCACATGGCTTTGTCTATGACAAAAAGTTAGATAAGTTGTATTATTGGTTTTTATTTGATGGGCATCATGAAAAAACTATCTCCTAAGAGAAATTCGAAAAAATTTAATAAAGTTTGGGCAAACCGAAGAGTTAGGAGACTAAGAAATAGAAAAGATACTCCTGCAGAATTAAGACCTGATGATTTTCAAGATGGATCATATTTTAAAAGATTAGATGAAAGATGGAGCTGGAGATGGTTATGGTGATGGCTGTGGAGATGACTATGGATCTGGTTATGGAGCTCGCTGAAGAAAATTCACAATACTGGTTTTTAGAGTATTATCAAGATCTTTCTAATATTATTACCACTTCTTAATAAATTTTCTCTCAGGATGATTAATTATCCTTTCTCTAATAATCTCATCACGCCAAGTCTTATTACTCATTACATACATATAGAACACAATTCCTAGTAAAATAACAAATCCAGTCTTAATCATTTCTTTGCTTTCCTTCATAATTTTTTTTATTCCTATAATTTTATATGTTGTCAAATAAATATTTATTTATTAAAAGTTAATTAGGCATATAAAATCGTTTGACCTACGTTAATGGTTGTGCCCAAAAAATGACGTAATAAGCGTTTCGTCGAACGCAAAGGAGATTAAATGGTAGAAGACAATCAGAATGTAGCAGATGAAAATCAGCAAGAGGGATTCATTCAACCTCAAGAAGTAGAAAACCATTCTCCTATGGAGACACAAGCTCAGAAAGAGTTATCTGATAAAGAGATCAACTTTCAAAGAATGCGTGAATCCAAAGAGCAACTTGAAAGAGAAGTACGTGAATTAAAGAAAGCTATGGAGCTATCCGCTCAAACAAAGCAGAATCAAGCCCATGACGAAGACAACGACATCAGCGATGATGATTTAGTCGAGGGAAAGGAAGTTAAGAAGCTGAGAAGCCAAATACGAAGCCTTTCTAAAGCCATGGAGCAAACAAAACTATCTGCTGAAGAAATGAAGCTTAAAACTAAATTTAGTGATTTCGATCAAGTTGTTACACAAGAAAATATAGAAAAACTAAAACAAACTGAGCCAGAATTGCACGCAGCATTGATCAATTCAGGAGCAGATCTATATTCAAAAGGTGTTTCGGCATATAAAACGTTAAAAGCGTTGGGTTTTGTAAAAGAAGACAACTACATTTCTCAAAAAGAGCAAGTCAAAGAAAATCACGGACGTCCTGTTTCGGCACAAGCAATCCGTGGACAAGGTGCTCTTTCAGAAGCAAACATCTTTGCTAAAGGTCTAACTCCAGAATTGAAAAAACAACTCCAAAGTGAGATGTCGCAGGCAATTAAAGCTCGGTAAACATTAACCGAGGTATCGCATGACAACTACTACGTCAAGTTTGCCTGCACCAGTCCAACAGTCGTTTAGCTATAAACTTCTGTCTGTTCCTGTGCCAAACATGATCCACAATATACCTGCTATGCTCAAACAAATGCCACGCAATGGTGGTACTACTTTGAGAATGAGAAGGTATAATCCTTTAGCAACAGCAACTGTACCATTGGGGAATTCAGGGGTTACTCCTCCTCCTCAACAGTTAACTGCCATCAATATTGACGCCCAAATTGACTTTTACGGTTCTCAGGGGCTGCTTAAGCAGAAACGTGCCGTAATGTTCAGGACCTCCAATGACGTATATAATCCTGAACGAGCAGGTAAAAGAGTAAGGATTGCCTGCTTAAAACCTTTGGTGATTTACGGGAAAGCCTAAGTAATGTATAATCTATGCGGAACTAACATTATAAGGTAACCCGATGGAAGAAGTAAAATTAGCGTATATCGCAGGAATAATAGATGGAGAAGGATCAATAATGATTCAACGGCAGGCATCAAAATCATTTATGGAACAAAGAGCTAAAAGTGGATGTTTTCATCCCCATTATAGTCCTGGTGTTCGGGTGGGGATGCTTCAACGTGAACCATTAGATTTTATTGTTAATACAACTAAAATTGGTTTTGTACATGAGGAAAAGCCTTATCATCATAAGCGCCCTATGTATAGATGGATGATTAGAACTAAAAAAGAAATCGAAGAATTCCTACCGCTAGTTATGCCGTTTTTATTAGTAAAAAAAGAACAAGCAGAACTTTGTCTACGCTTTATGAGAGAGTGGGTAAGCTGCAACGGCGTTCGAATAACTCCTGAAATTCAAGCTGAACGCGAAAAGGCTTGGCTTTCAATGAGGAAACTCAATGGAGTGATTACTTTACCAGCAACGACTGAGCCCAGAGGCAGAGGGGGACGCGATTTATCAGCGCCCTTTGAAGCGACAGTCTGATCTTATAGGAAACTATAAGAGGGAAGGTTGAAGTGCCATCCCCGCCAATTTTTAATTGGTCAGTAAGCTAGAAAAAGCTGAAAGTAACAGTATGAACCTTACAAAACCAAGACCCAGTTCTAAATGAATCGGCTCAACGATTAGGGGTAAGTTTAAGACAAACCGAAGACGAACTAACAAGAAACATGCTCGCTTCTACAGCAAGTTTCATCAACTGTACAGGTGGCACGGACGGAGACAATCCAACAGAAATCACACGTTCAGATGTGGACTTAGTGATTAGAACGTTGGCTGACAACAATGCCTACACCATCGCTGATTATATCGAGGGTGAGGATAAATTCGGTACAGCTCCAGTGAGAGATGCCTATTTTGCTTTAGGTTCTACTCAACTTATTGGAGATTTGGAAAACGTGCAAGGATTTATTGCTAAAGCGCAATATCCTTCACCTATGCAAGCCTTAAGAGAAGAGTGGGGATCGGTTTCTAACCTAAGATTCTTACTATCTTCTATAGGTTCTGTATCAGTAGGTGCCTCTAACCTTGGCGCAGATGTTTATAACATTTTCTGCGTTGGTATGGAAGCATATGCAGTTGTTGAACAAGATGGTTATAGTGCTCAATTCATCTATAGACCACCTATTTATGACGGGCCATTAGCTCTGAATGCATCTGTTGGGTACAAGTTTGCTCAAGTGCCAAGGATAGAAAATGTTGTCCTTGTAAAATTTTCTCTGATTGACTCGGAAGCCTACGTTATACAGGAAGCTGCATAATATGGCGACGAGGGCGAAAGGGATTATGGAACCAATTGCTAATACCAGGTATCATATGTTACGTAAATCAAAAGAGGTTTTATGTTTAAGGTATGCACTGGTTGTAAAATTAATAAGCAATTTGAAAAATATGGAAAAGATAAGAAAGGTAAGTTTGGTTTAAACCAAAAGTGCAAAGAATGTTGTAGGAAAAGAGACAAAAGTAAAGATCGATCAGAAGAATCGGTTGAAAAACATAAGAAGTATAAAGCGGAATGGCAGAGAAAAAACAGAGATCTTTTAAATACAAGGCTAAGAGAGAGATATGAAAGAAATATCGAAAAGAGCCGTGATGAAGCAAGAAAGAGGGCTGTTAAATACAGAAAGTCAGAAAAATACAAAGCAAACAAGAACAATTATGATAGGGAATATAGAAAAGAAAACCCCGAAAAAGTACAAGCTAGAGACAGAGTTAAATATGCTGTTTCTACAGGGGAACTTATTCGTTCATCAGAATGTGAGCTTTGTAAAAAGGTGTGTCAAACTCATGGTCACCATCAAGACTATTCCAAGCCGTTGGATATTATTTGGCTTTGTCCTACATGTCATATATCTCACCATAGAAACCATAAGAACTGCGCTGAACGACTTAGCGAGAAAACTCCTTTGGGAGATGCAAAAGTCTGAACTCGACTGTAAAGGTCGAGAGGGAGATCCGAAGAGGTTTCCCCGCCTGTTTAATAAGCAGGTCACAAAAGTAACAGAACGAACAAACGACGCATGGGTAATTAACCTACGCGCCACATTAGCAGCGTAAGGGGGCGATCATGGACGGAACAATAATTCAACAAGGTCGCTTTACTTCAGATGGTACAGTGACAGAGATCCAAGTTAGATCAGATATCGACTGGATGGAAGTATTAAACTACACAGTTGCTGATGCAGATCAAACTACTGCTGTAGGAGTTAAATATTATTGGCAAAGAGGTATGGCCGCAGATACTGGTATTGAATATAAAAAATCCAATGCTGCTAATGCTGCTAACTTGATTGATGCGATGGCATCTGGTGGTTTTACACTTTTAGATACAAGTGCAAGCCCTCTAGATACATTAAACGCAACAACAACAGCAATTTCAACTGCTGCTATTCCTGTTGTTACCAACTCTGGAACAAATGGTTTAGTTGCTGGTGACGTTGTAAGAATTATCAATACCACTAATGCTCAGCAATTAGGAGGTTTTGATTTTACTGTAGGTCATAACACCTTAAGTGGTACTACTTTTAGTTTAGACTATATGGATCAACTTGCTTTAGCAGGTACTACTGGATCTTGGAGACGGATTAAATTTGATCCTCAATTCTATCCAGTTCATAGAACTATTACTAAAGCGGTAAGTTCAGGAACATCTACTGTTGTAACTCTTTCTGTAACTCATGGTTATACAGCGGGACAAGCGGTTAGATTTGTGGTTCCATCTGCTTATGGAATGGTTGAGCTTGATGGATTAGTAGGTAATATCACAGCTGTGAATACTACACTAGCTTCTGGAA
>Ga0180438_10006568_pt1 | contig 15681 bp, 12 predicted proteins | sample SS_ome_12_FD_132455 | JGI IMG/M metagenome (GOLD analysis project Ga0180438, IMG submission 132455) | Hypersaline lake sediment archaeal communities from the Salton Sea, California, USA - SS_3_D_2 metaG | ecosystem: Environmental > Aquatic > Non-marine Saline and Alkaline > Hypersaline >...
ATTGCCAAGGGCTTCACGGCCCGGCCGGCGGCGGCGTTCGATGCGAGTCGTTCGGCCTCGACCGCTTCCGCGTGCCGCTGGAAGTCGCCGGCGTGTCCCAAGCAGATGAGCCCCACCAGCGAGATGCTGCAGTCGCACATCCACGGCCCCCAATACAGGAACCCTTCGGCCGCGATCACGCCGTCGTGGCAGTCGGGTCGCATCAGGGCGATCCGCTGCGGCCGGTTGTCGGCCACGGCCAGCCGCGTGGTGCCGCCGTGACGGCTTCCCCGCGTGAAGATGCTGTCGACCGTGCCGGTCGCCCGGGTGCAATTACCCCGTAGCATGTTCAGATTGGCCTTGATCCGTCCGGTCAGCGGGTCGAAGAGAAAGCTCGTGTTGGGTTCCGTGCGGCCCATGGCATAGAGCCCCTCGTCGCGGAGCACGAGCTGGAGATTTCCATGGGGGTACTGCCAGAGCAGCTTGCCGTCCTCGGACGAGACGGCGACCAGCCGGGTGCGCTGCGGGCCGGCAAAGTAGATCGCCCCGTCGCCGCACTTGAGGTAGGAGGACGTGGAAAACCCGATCGAGGCGGTCTGTGCTCGGTGATGTGGTCCAATGGCCTCCAATAGCTTGGGGTCGGAAGTGCGCCACGCCGGTTTGCCCTGCTTGGCGTCGAGGCAGGCCACAAAGTTCGGATGCGAGTAGTAGTAGATGCGACCGTTTTTCATCGCCACGGCCCGGCCGTCGACCGGTTGCTCTTCCTTGTGCATCCAAAGGACCTTCTTCGTCTGCAGATCCATGGCGAAGAAGGTGCGGCCGAAGCCCCAGGGGTATTCCGGCTGGTCGTACGCCCCGGTCATGGGTCGCCAGGGCCAGCCGGCCCCGGTTCGCGTGCCGCGGAGCGTGGGGTCGCGAACCTCCTGCTCGCCGACCAGGGCATAGAGAATTCCGTCTTCGATGGCCATCCACTTCCATACCTGGCCCGTCGCGTCGTCCGGGGCCTTGAGTTGATCGGTCACCTCGCCCGTGGCTGCGTCGAGCAGCTTGCACGACTTGCTGTCGGCCACGTAGAGGATCTCGGGCGTGGCGACCATCGTGTTGCGGTGGATGTTGAAGCCCTCCTCCAGCGAACGCTTCCAGAGCATCGTGCCGTTGTAGCCGTTGATCGCCACCAGGGTGTTGACCCACGGCCAGTCGCGCTCTTTGTAGCCGACGTGGCCGAACGCCTTGAACACGCGGCCCGCCGAAGTGACCGTGACTTCCGGAAAGGGCACGTACCACGGCTCGGCCAGGAATTGTGTCAGGTAAGGTGCCCGGGCCAGTTGATCTTCGGATTGCGGATTGTTGTCGGGTCCGTGGTAGGCGTGGGTCCAGTGGTCGGCGTCGGCCGGGTAGGGCTTCGTCATCGCCCCGTCGGCAAGCAGCAGCGTGCCCAGCGGACGGACCGTTCGCAACAGGGCGTCGCGGCCGTCCGGGGTCATCGCCATCAGCCGCGGCACGACCACCGCGTCGGCCAGATTGTCGGCCAGATGGATCTCCAGCGAGGGCCCCTGCTCCACATAGACTCGCGTGCCCAGCAGGCCGGCCGCGTCGAGTTGCCTGCGGGCCGCGGCAACCTCTGCTTCACTGGTCTGCTGCATGTAAATGGTCAGTTCGCTCTGCCGGGCCATGGCCACCGCCAGGTCGGCCGAGTTCGGGGCCGCCAGCACACAAATCCCCCGGTCGACCCCGATTTGGGAGATGATTCGCCGGGCCTGGTCGTCCACGTCGGCCGCCGTTGCCTGGAAGACGCCCGCGGCAAGCAACCACGCCGCCATCGCGGCAATCGCCGGGGAGCCCAATCTGACTTGCTTCGACATGACACGTCTCCTTTCAGCGCGTTCCACACTTGGGGAAAACACGATTCTGCGCCGGAAAGTCTAACAGGGCGCCGGAGCGGAGGCAAGCGCGGCCTCCGAGACGCGCGGGCTACGAACGGGCGCAGCCCCGATGAATCGGGGCACTACGAACGGCGCGACCACCGGTCGCGGCTTTATGCCTCGGTGGCGAGCTGGTGTTGGAACGGCTGCTACTCCGTTTCCATCATCTTCACCCGGTGCTGCGGGCCGGATAGCGCCATCAGGTCGTTTTCTTGCTCGGGCGTGAGCAGTTGCGGCTTGCCGACCACCGAGGCGGCCACCAGCGACTGGGCCGCGTCTTCCACGATCAGGCAGCGCCAGAAGGCCTGCTTCATGTTCACGCCCAACGCACACACGCCATGGTTGGCCATGAAGATCGTGTCGGCCGTCTTGGCCGCCTCGGAGACCAGGTTGGCCAAGACTTCGGTGGTCGGGGTAACGTAAGGGACGGTCACCCGCCGGCCAAGGTCGTTGATGAACTCGGCGAACATCACCTGGTTGGCCACGTCGATGCCCGCGCTGACCACGCCGCAAAGCCACGGCGAGTGCGTGTGAAAGACCGCCATCGCGTCGGGCCGCGCACGGTAGACGCCCAGGTGCATATTCACCTCGGAGGTCGGCTTGTGGGGACCCTCGACCTGCTGGCCCGTCTTAAGCAGCATGCCGCACATGTCGTCCGGGCCCATCTCGTCCATGGCGAACCCGCTCGGTTTCATCCAGACGAGTTCCCCGTCGCGGGCACTGATGTTGCCCCCGGCGCCGACCACCAGATGGGCTTCGTAGATCTTCTTGCCGTACCGGGCGAGTTCTTCTTTGACGGAGGGCATGGGAGCGGTTCTTTATGAGTTGCTGTGCTGCTTGGGTTGCGAAGCCGCGAGCGGCTTGCTGGGAGGTTAGCCGTGGGGGTGAATGATGATCTTCATGCCCTGCTGGCTTTGCATGGTCTCGAAGGCCTGATTGATCTCATCGAGCGGGAAGTGGTGCGTGATGATCGGGTCGGTGCGGACCATGCCGGCCTCCAGCAGCTTGACCGCCATCTCGTGATGGCGAGGCACGCAGCCGTGCGAGCCGGTGACGAAACATTCCTTGTAGTGGATCGTGTTGGAGAGCACCGACAGCGGACGGACGTCCTTGCCCAGGCCGCCGAACAGGTTCACGTATCCGCGATGGGCCACCATTTCGATGGCCTGTTCGTGGACGTCGACCGACGGGCAGGTGGTCATCACGATATCCGGCCCCTCGCCGCCGGTTTCGGCACGGCAGCGGGCGACCATGTCCTCCTGCTTGCCGTCGATGTAGACGTCGGCGCCGTACTGCTTGGCGATTTCCATCCGCATCGGGCTCAGCTCGACGCAGATCACCTTGACGGCCCCCATCGCCTTGACCGCATCGATCATCATGCAGCCGATCGGGCCCATGCCGATCAGTACGGCCGTCTTGCCCAGCGACGTGTTGACCAGTTCCAGGCCGTTGATCACGCAGGCCAGCGGCTCGGCCAGCGCGGCGACGTCAAAGCTGAGCTTGTCGGAAAACGGGGCGACCGGGCCCTCTTCCAGCACCAGTTGCGGCAGTTCCATGTACTCGGCGAACGAGCCGGGGATTTGATAACCGATGGCGTAGTTGATCGCGCAGTTGTTGCCCAGCCCGTTGCGGCACCAGTGGCACTGGCCGCAGGGAACGTCGGCTCCGACCGCCACGCGGTCTCCCTCTTTCACCCGGGTGACGTTCTTGCCGACCTTCACGATCGTGCCGGAGGTCTCGTGGCCGATGATGGCCGGCGGCTTCACGCGGGGGTTTCCGTGGTGGAAGATGCGGATATCGCTGCCGCATACCGCGACCGATTCGACCTTCAACAGGGCCGAGTTGTCGTTAATCTGCGGATCGTCGACCTCTTGGACGACGATCTTTCCCAGTTCTTCTAGGACGGCTGCTTTCATGAGGATCTTCTTCCGGATTGAGGGATGTCTGTTTCGGGTTTGTCGTGTGCGGCCCAGCAGCGTCGCGCACTGTGCTTACGGTTGGATCAGGACCTTGGCGAAGAACTCGCTTTGATCGCGCATCATCACCAGGGCGTCGAAGGAGCTTTCCAGCGGGACGCGATGCGAAACCAGCGAATCGAGATCAATGGCCCCCGATGCCGCCGCGGTCAACACGGCCCGCCAGTCGTCGTTATTCCCCGCGGCGCTGAAGGCCGAGTTCCACGTGCCGAAGACGTCCAGCTCGCGCCGCATGGCCTGGGATATCAGGGCCGCCGGCAAGGTGACCTCGGCCGAAGGATTTCCCATGATTACCACGCGGCCGTTGACCCGGGCGGCGGCGATCGCCTGGTTGAGCGTAATCGGCACGCCGGCCCCTTCGACGCAGACCTCCGCGCCGTGACCGCCGGTCAGCTCGTTGACCTTGTCGACCGGGTCGCAGTCGCGGACGTTGATGGCCAGCTCGAAACCGAGCTTCTTGGCCATGGCCAGCTTCTCGATGATCAGGTCGAAGACGACGATGTTGGCGGCGCCCATCATGCGGGCCCACTGGGCGGCCATCAGTCCGATGGGTCCGGCGCCGAAGATCACCACCGTCTCGCCGATGAAGCTGCCGCCGGCCCGCTTCAACGCGTGCAGGGCCACGGCCGCCGGTTCGGTCATCGAGGCGGCCTCCATCGAGACGTTGTCCGGCACGGGCACCAGGTTCTTCGGCGGCACCGACACGTACTCGGCGAAGGCCCCGTCGCGTCGCGAGCCGTAGTAGTCGTAGTCGGAACACTGCACGTAATTGCCCAACTCGCAGGAGGCGCACTTGCCGCACCAGAGCAGCGGGAAGACGACCACGCGGTCGCCCGGCCGGTAGTCCTCGACCTCCGCACCGCAGGCCTCGACCGTGCCGGCGAATTCGTGTCCGCATACGGTGGGGAAGTGGTACGTGCCCTTGACAAACGTCCTGGGGATGTCCGATCCGCAGACGCCGCAGAAGCCCACGCGCACCAGCACCTCGCCGGGGGCAGGCTCCGGTTTGGGAATCTTCTCGTAGCGGGCATCGCCCACGGCGTGAAGCACTAGGGCGTTCATGGTGGCTTCCGAGGGCATCGACTTTCTCCGTTTCGTTCCGTGCGTACAGACCGCGGTATGCTTTATTTCCTTGCTCTTAAGCCGGCCGCGATGGCTGCTTCGGTTTTTCGGACGTTCTCCGCCATGGGCGCGCCGCGATTGAACCAACTGCTGGTGCCGGCGACCAGGATGTCGCCGCCGGCGGCTACCATGTGCGGGATGTGCTCGAAGCTGACGTTGCCGTCGACCATGATGGGAACGTCCCGATCGCGCTGCTGCAGGAACCGGCGGCAGTCGGCGATCTTGCGGATGCCCGAGGCCACCAGCTTCTGGCCCGCAAAGCCCGGATTGACCGTCATCAGGAGCACGAAATCGAGCCGCTCCACGACGTATTCCATGCTTTCCAGCGGCGTGGCCGGATTGAGCACCACGCCCGCCCGCATCCCTTTCTCGCGGATTTGCGTCAACGTGCGGTCGAGGTGCCGGCAGGCTTCGGCGTGGACTGCCACGTAGTCGACGCCGATCTCGGCCAGCGGCTCGACGTACGCGTCCGGATTCTCGACCATCAGGTGGACGTCCAACGGCAAAGCCGTCTTGGGCCGCAGCCAGCGGATCACGTCCAGCCCCAGCAGCAGGTTGGGCACGAAATGGCCGTCGGCCATATCCAGGTGCAGCATGTCCGCGCCCAGTGCTTCGAGCTGCCGCAGGGCATCGTCGAGGTGGCCCAGGTCGACGCACATCACCGACGGCGAGACGCGCACCGGCCGCTCGGCGTCGGGCCGGTCCTGTTTGGCGGTCGACTTCAGTCGCGTCGGCATCGCATTGCCGGTCGATTTCGCCGACGCCCCGTCGGCAAGCCAGGTCTCTTTCAAGTGGGCCAACGACGCGCGAATCTGATCGGCCAGTTCACGGTCCGAGTAGTCGCGTCCCAGCTTGGGGCCGCCGATTTCGAGATAGCCCACGATCTCGTCGACCGGAATCGTTTCGGCCTGAGCCAGCAGCATCTCGCGGACCGGCTCGATTTCGATAATCCCAGTTTCCCGCTCCTCGGGGCCGAAGCCGAACGTAGAGGAATACTGCGAGTCGGTGTTCTTCAAATGGACTTCCAGCAGGTGCGGCAGCGTGGCTTCCAGCAACTCGAGGTGGTCGTAGACGATCGTCCCTTCCGCGTCGGCGTATCCATGGGCGATGTCCGTGCAGTAGCCGGCCCGGGCGGTTGAATCGGGATGTTGATCGTGATGGGCAGCCAGATCGTCGGCCATCTGCCGGATCTCTTCCGGCAAGGTGGGCGGCTCGGCCAGACAGGACATGGGCTCGATCCCCAGCCACGGCACGCCCTTTTCGTGGGCAAACTGCATCAGCTCCTTCATGTGCCGCAAGTAGCACTCGATGCCACGCGGCTTGGTCCCCATCAGATCCCGATAGGCCGCCCCGGGATTCGAGCCGACCGACTGGGCTCCCAGCAACGAGCCGACCTCGATCAGGCGTTCGAAGTTCCGCCGGGCAACACGCTCCCAGCCGGGTTCGTCGATGAAGAACCCGCCCAGTTCGCGATGGGCGGTGAAGATGCTATGGATGCGGATCCCGAGATCTTCGGCCCGGCGTCGGAGTTGGAGGAAGTACTCGTCGGGCAACTGGTAGATTTCAAAGAAGGTGCCAAGCTGGACGTGCCGCACCCCTTCTTCAGCGAGCAACCTGAAGAGCCACTGGTAGGAGAACCGATACTGGGCCGGATCGGTCTTGATGCCAAGCTGGAGAGTGAGATCGGCCAAGGCCTGATGACTCCTGGGGGCTGGAGAAACCGTGCGGTCGACGAGCGCCGTAGCCTCACGGGAAGCCCGCTTGCCCGCCAGAAACGCTCATTCTACCACACGAAGGGCCCGGTTCAAGCAGTCGCCCTACAGCTTGCCGTTGCCGTTCTCCAGTCTGGTGATCTTCTCGACGCGGCGGGCGTGGCGGCCGCCCTCGAATTCGGTTTTCAGCCACGTCTCGACCAGCCGGTCCATCAGCTTCTCGCCGAGCATGTCACCCGAGAGGCACAACACGTTCAGGTCGTTGTGGCGGCGGCTCAACTCGGCCGTGAGGTCGTCGTGGCAGGGCGCGGCGCGAACGCCGGGAATCTTGTTCGCGGCAATACACATTCCCAGACCCGTACCGCAAATCAGAATCCCACGGTCCACTTCGCTGCTACCGACCTTCCGGGCAACCAGTTCGGCCACATCGGGATAGTCGCTACTCTGCGACTCGTGCGCTCCCAAGTCGACCACCTCCTGCCCGAGTCGGTTGAGCAAATCGACCAGTTTGGACCGCATGTCCACGCCACGATGGTCACTTCCCACCGCAATTCGCATCGTGCAATTGCTCCTGGAGATGTTGGTCATAACGAGTCCTTATTCTACCGATCGCCTTCCGGTCTCGCAAGTGATCCCACTCCAGGGAGGGGTTCTTTTGGGGGCGGAGATCCCGACGATGTCGGCCTGAGTAGGCGGAGAGGCCTTGCCTGCGGACTCTTTTTGGCCCAACTCACCGTCGGATGACGCGACAGCTGTCGCACCGCCCTCAGTGGGGTCAATCCACACACAATGGAACCACAAGTCCCTGGTCACGGAATCGGTCGTGACGGGCTGCTGCCCGACTGAGGGCGGCAAGGAGTCGGAACTTGGGCATTCTGCGTCGACTTAACAGAACGACCACCGCCCGCAAATCGAGCCCCGAGAAGCGTCTTCCCACAGACCGCTTAGCGGCCCATGGTCACCTGCGGCTCTTCCAGACCCAGTCGCTTCATCTTCTTGTAAAGCGTGGTGCGGTTGATCCCCAGCGTTTCGGCGGTGGCGTGGCGGTTCCAGTTGTTCGAGTCGAGCACGTCGCGGATGATCTGACGCTCCGGACCTTCCAGGGCTTGCTTCAACGTGCGGTTGCCGATCGGCTCAACACTCACGGGCCCGGCGGCCGCCAGACTGGAGGGCAGGTCCTCGATCGCGATCACCTCCCCTTTACCCAGGAGCACCGCTCGTTCAATCACGTTCTGCAACTCCCGAACGTTTCCAGGCCAATGATAACGCTGCAACGTGGCCAGGGCCTCTTCGGTGAAGCCGCGAACCGGCCTGCCGGAATCTTCGCGGACCATACCGAGGAAATGTTCGGCCAGCAACGGGATGTCGGAGATGCGGTCGCGAAGGGACGGCAGCTCGATGTTGATCACGTTGATCCGATAGAACAAGTCCTGCCGGAAACGGCCCTCGGCAACGGCCGCGGAAAGGTCCTCGTTGGTGGCCAGGATCACGCGGGTGTCGACGGTAAAGGTCTCGGTCCCTCCGACCTGCTCGAACTCGAGATCCTGCAGCACCCGAAGCAACTTCACTTGCATGGCCGCGCTGGCCGTGGCGACTTCGTCGAGAAAGATCGTACCGCGGTCGGCCTGCTTGAACTTGCCGATTTTTTCTCCGGTGGCGCCGGTGAACGCACCCGCCGTGTGGCCGAACAGTTCGCTTTCCAGGAGCGTTTCCGGCAGCGCCCCGCAGGCAACCTCCACGAACGGATCGTCGCGCCGGCCGCTACGGCGATGAATCGCCCGGGCAATCAGCGACTTGCCCGTGCCGCTCTCGCCGGTAATCAGAACGGTGGCCTTCGTGTCGGCGACACTGTCGATCATGTCGTAAATCTTCACCATGCGGTGGTCGCTGCCGACGATGTTCTCCATGCCGAACCGTCTGTCGAGCTGAGCTTTGAGCGACTTGTTTTCCTCGATCACCTGCCGCTGGCTTAGTGCCCGCTCGATCGTCATCTCCAGTTCCTGGTCGATCAGCGGTTTGGTGAGGAAGTCGAAGGCCCCGGCCTGGATCGCCTTGACGGCCATCTCCACCGTTCCATAGCCGCTGATCATGACGACGGTCATACCGGGGTGGTGCTGGCGGCAGTGGGCCAGGACGTCGAAGCCGTCGTTGCCTTCGTCGCCGAGGCGAACGTCGGTGAGTACGAGATCGCAGGCGCACCGGTCGATGGCGGCGATGGCTTCGGAGAAGTTGGCGGCCGTGTCGGTCGGATAGCCCTGGTCGCGGAGCCAGTCGGCCATCGAAGCCAACACGTGTCGGTCGTCGTCTACCAGCAGAAGTGTGCCCTGTTGCCTCATACCATCATCTCGGTGCTGCCCGGCGGTTCGGATTGTTTTGGTGGCACCGGCAGTAACGCGCTCTTGCCGTACACGTGCCGGAATAAACTGCGGCTCACGGGGGGGATTTATTACACAACCGGCCGGCTTTCTCGCCGACTGCGGTCCTATGGGGCAAAACCGCGTGGGCCGTCGACAAATATCTACGTCACGGGGTGAGCCAAGTCAACGCGCGAAAAGAGGAATTCTGGGGGGGGCAACTCGGGGTCGTCGCGGTGATTTCTTCCTTGAATTGAGGGCCAGAGAACGGCTTCCGTGCGGGGTGTCGCGGCAACATAGGGGGGTCTTTTTGCCGGACTCCGGAGGGAATCCGGGGGTTACTTGGTTTTTTTTCGCGTCCCCCAGAGCTGAAAAAAACACGTTTTCCCCCTCAAATTGGGCCGTTTTTTTACACATGTACCGCTGAGTTGGGGGGGTGAACTCGTTGTTTCGGGGGCTTTTGTGCTGCCCGCAAGTGGACTAGGATTTAGACGCAGAAAACACTCGCACTGACTCGATCCGAACCGTGGCCGTTCCCGCGCGGCTTCTGCACGGCGGAAATGGAACACGGCAGCGATTATTCGCGTTGGATGAGTGGCGAATCACACTTTTTTGTTGGGAGACCCGCGAATGAGTATTACTCTTCTGATTTGTGATGACCACCAGGTCATCCGCACCGGTCTGGCCACGCTCTTGGCCGGGACCGAGATCGAAATCGTTGGCGAGGCGGCCGACGGCAAGGAGGCGCTGAAGCAGGCCCAGAAGCTCAAGCCGGACGTCGTGCTGTTGGACATCCGCATGCCCGACGGCGACGGACTCTCTACCCTCGACAAGATCCGCAGCAAAGTACCCGAGTCCAAGGTGGTGATGCTCTCGACGTACGACAACCCGACCTACATTGCTAGGGCCGTGGCGCTGGGTGCCGCGGACTACGTGTTGAAGGGTTCGTCGCGGGACGACATTGTGGCCACGATCGTGGCGGCGGGCCGGGGCGAGTCGCCCAGCCGCAGCGGCGAGTTGCGGCGGATCGCCGGAGCCATGAAAGTCCGCCAGGCGATCGACGACGACGACGTGCCGTTGACGCAACGCGAGACGCAAGTGCTCCGCCACGTGGCCTTGGGCTTAAGCAACAAGGAAATCGGCCGCTCGCTGGAGATCAGCGTCGAGACGGTCAAGGAGCACGTACAGAACATCCTGCGGAAGATCGCCGTCAGCGACCGTACGCAAGCCGCGGTTTGGGCCGTCCGCAAGGGATTGGTGTAGCACTCCCGAGCCGACGTGGCCATGCCCGGCCCGTCATTCCAGATCAATCATCCAGGATCTGGAGAAGAGGTGCGCACGTTGGGGCGGCCGTTCTGCTGCCGCCTCGACTTGTGCGCTTTTCTTTTGCGCGAAGGGAAGGCTTCTAATTGGCGCGAGGATGTGCCTTTTCATAGACCTGACGCAGCGCCGCCGTGCTCACGTGCGTGTAGATCTGCGTGGTCACCAGGCTCTTGTGGCCCAGCAACTCCTGTACGCTGCGGATGTCGGCGCCGCGGTCCAGCAGATGGGTCGCGAAACTGTGCCGCAGGGAGTGCGGCGTGGTGCGGGTGTCCAGGCCGGTGAGCTTGAGATACTTCTCGAGCATTCGTCCCACGCTTCGGGCCCTCAGCCGGCGCCCCGACTTGTTGACGAACACGGGTGCTTCGGGGCCTTCGGGTTCGTCGCGGTGAACTTTCCGCACGCGCAACCAGCGGCGCAGCGCGCCGGCGGCGTAGGATCCGATCGGTGCGATGCGTTCCCGGCGTCCCTTGCCGCGGACCCGAACCAGCCCCGCCTTGAAATCGAGGTCTCCGTCGTTGAGCCCCACCAGTTCGCTCACGCGGAGCCCGGCCGAATACATGGTTTCCAGCATCGCGCGATCGCGAAGTCCCAACGGCTTGCCGGGCGGGGGCGCCTCGAACAGCCGGCCGAGGTCTTCGGCCGAGAGGAAGTGAGGCAGCGAACGGCCTTGGCGCGGATTGCGCAACGGCTTGGCCGGATTGATCTTGGCCCAGCCCTCGCGCTGCCCGAATCGAAAGAAGCTGCGCAGCGACGCCAGCCGCCGGGCGATCGTCGACTTGGCGTAGCCCGACTCGTGCAGCGCCGCGATGTAGCCGCGCAAATCGAGCACGGTCACCTCGCCCGGTTCCGGGCATTCCCCGCCGCGGGCCTCGGCCAGATAGTCGGCCAACATCATGAGGTCTTCGCGGTAGCTCTTGGTCGTCAGATCCGAGGCGTTGCGCTCGACGCGAAGGTACTGCAGAAAGCGGGCGATGGAAGTTCGCATCGGGGTGGCGACGGGTCGTGCAGGACGGAGCTGCGGTCCGTCAGCAGAACTCGTCCGTGTCCGTCGGCAGCGGCAGGTCGAAACGCCCCGCCGGCGTGTACTTCTGACTTTCCTGGCGGATCTTCTGGCTGAGCACGGCGGCGTCGTACCACGTGAAGCTCAACTCCGGATTCGAAGCGTAGCGTCCCAGGGTCCGCAACGTCTCTGCGCGACTTGAATCGTCATATAGGAAAACGTAGCGCTCGGCCCCCTTCACCAGCGCCAATACGTTGATGTCCTGACTCACGGCCGATAATCTCCTGAAGGTGGCGCAAAACGGGTCGGCAATTCTGCCGCACCGGGGCCGGCCACCGTGCCGAATCCCCCCGACTCCTTTTGTTCTTATCGGATGGTTGGCCACCGCCACACCACTCGGGTTTCGCCGGCCCCTCCCCGGGCGCTAAGCATTTCCGAAATGTGCATGTGACAACAGAAACGAATAAAGTCGTCGCTCCGCTGCAAATAGGCTTGCCATCCCCCAAATCTGGCGTCATCCCGGAAGTAGTAGTAACTTGCCAACGCCTCGGTGACTTCCGAGTCGTGGCCGTTGTAAGTCCGCGTATGGCGGAGCACCGGAGCTTCGCTGGGCCAGCAGGTCGGCGGGTTCGGGCACGGCGGTGGGGGGATGAATCCTCGTGGATCGGGCCAGCAGGACGGCATTTCCGGTTCCCCCGGCACGAGATCGCCGCCCACGACGGTTTCCTCGAGCGGCACTTCGTGGTGCAACGGCTGGACGCCTGGGTCCGCCTGCGCCCCATCGCCTCCGCTGGACGACTCCTCCGGCGGGACGGGGATCTGCTCCGCTGGCGGCGGAGGCTTTTCATAGGGCGGGGTTTGCGTCTCGAGCTGTGCCTTGGCCAGGGCCATTTCCGCCTCAAACACCAACGGCGCGGGGATACCCTCTTCTTCGGGGGTGCCCCAAGGCAAACCGTATCCGGGAGGGATCGGGTGGAAGCACGGATTGGCCGCGTACCACTCCACCTGAAGTGCGCAACGCGGCGGATACCAGGGATAGAAGTCGGTCACGGCCCCCACCACGACCGCGTCGACGCCCAATACCTGGGCCAGCCGCCTGGCCTCGGCCGGGCCGCTGAGCGGGATATTGTGCGTCCGCATCGCGCTTTCCACCACGCCCACCGGCACCACTTCGAAGCCCGGCACCAGTTGCAGCTCGTTGAAATAGGCCAGCGCCACGTCTTTGCCGTTGAGAGTCGGCTCTTCGGCCAGCACGAAGAACGGCGCCACGGCCACTTTCGAGAGTTGGGGAAAAGGATTGTGGACGGTCGGCTGATGAGAAATCTCGGGCAGCATCGAACAGCCGCACGACAGGAGGCACCCGAGCAGGATGAAATATCGCAACATCTCTGGTAACAACCGTTTATGAAGAAGGAACCCCCCTCTTCACCCACCGGCCGCGGACGCGCAGACTGCGCGCACCCGGCCGGAGGAACCGGTAGCTGTTGCCTTATCGGAAAAGGTCGCCTGCCTTCTCCAGCCTAAACGGGCCGCTCGCCCCGATTTCTCTCGGGGTTGAAGCATCCCGGGGCTTGGGGAAAATGGTATGGGCCGCCAATTATTCGCGGCCTCACCGTCACGACCATCGACCGACCCGGCAAGACATCCATGTCCGAGATGCACTCCGACTCCGTTCAGCCTTCCCGAAACGCCACGCGAGCGGTCCGCATCGGCTCAGTGACCATCGGCGACGGGCATCCGATCGTGGTCCAGAGCATGTGCGCCACGAAAACCTCGGACATCGAAGCCACGGTAGCCCAAGTGAATCATCTGGCTGCGGCCGGGGCCGGCGTGGTGCGGATCGCGGTCGATACCCGCCGGGATGCCGAGGCCTTGGCGGAAATTCGCCGCCGAACCGACGCCAACCTGTCGGTGGATCTCCAGGAGAACTACCGCCTCGCTGCCGACGTGGCCCCGTTGGTCGACAAGATCCGCTACAACCCGGGCCATCTCTTCCATCACGAGCGAGAGCGTCCCTGGCAGGAGAAGGTGCAGTTCCTGGCCGATACGGCCGGCCAGCACGACTGTGCGATCCGCGTGGGGGTCAACTGCGGTTCGGTTGATCCGGCCAAACGCGAGAAGCACCCGCCGGGCGACTCCATCGAGCCCATGCTCGAAAGTGCCCTGGAGCACTGCCAGTGGCTCGATCGCTGCGGTTTCACCCGGTATTGCGTGTCGCTGAAGGACTCCAATCCGGCGGCTGTCATCGACGTGAATCGCCGATTCGTGCTCGAGCGGCCTGACGTGCCGCTGCACCTGGGCGTGACCGAAGCAGGCATGCCGCCCGAGGGGATCGTCAAGACGCGGATCGCGTTGGAGCAGCTCTTGCGTCGGGGCATTGGTGACACGATCCGCGTCTCGCTGACCGTTGCGGCGGCGAAGAAGCACGAGGAGATCGAGGCCGGCCGCCAGATCCTGGCCGATGTGGCCGCCGGTCGATTCCACGAGGATGCGGACACCCGCCACCGAGGGTTGGACATCATCAGTTGCCCCAGCTGCTCTCGGGTGGAAAACGAGGCCTTCATCGAATTGGCCCAGAAGGTCCGCGAGGCGACTCGCTATGCAACCCGGCACGCGTTGACGATCGCCGTGATGGGCTGCCGGGTCAACGGGCCGGGCGAGACGGACGACGCCGACCTGGGGCTTTGGTGCGGTCCGAATTTCGTCAATCTCAAACGGGGGGGCACGCCGCTGGGCGCCTTTACCTACGAGGAGATCCTCCCGCGGATGAAAGAGGAACTCGACGCCCTGATCGCCGATCTGCCGGCGGACGAGTCCTGACCCGCATTTCTCACCGAAGTCTGCCACTGCTTCGCAGAGAGGGCGTCCGGGAATTCAACGCCGGATATCGCCACCGAAAAGCCCGCCGACCGCGGTCGGCGGGGCAGAGCTTTGCTATTCAGTGCGGCGGCCGTTTCTGCTAGGATTCCCGCCCCACAACGGCGCCGGCGGTGCGCGCTCGGCGGTCACGGAGGACATGCATGAAGGTTCTGGCCCTGGTCAAAGCGCTCGACCACGTGTGCTACCGATATCGGATCGAGGCGTTTGCCTGGGCCCTGGCCGAACGGGGACTCGAGCTGGAAGTGGCCCCGTTGCGCAAGGGGCTGGCCGGAAGACTCCGCCAACTTCGCCGCGCGAAGCAGGCCGACGCGGTCGTTCTGCAGCGGAAACTGCTGCCGATCTGGCAGTTGGCCCTACTGCGACGCTCCGCCCCGCGGCTGATCTACGACGTCGACGACGCCCTGTTCCAACGCGACAGCTACAGCCCCAAGGGCCCCCGCAGCCGGATGCGGCTGGCCCGATTCTGGGCCACGGTCTTCGCGGCCGACGCGGTCACGGTGGGCAATCACTACCTGAAACGGCGAACCGCCGCGTTGGTCGGCTCGGATCGGGTCCACGTGATTCCCACCTGCCTCGAGCCCGACTGGTATCGGCCGGCCCAACACGTTCGCCTCGGTCCCCGGAGTCAATTGGTCTGGATCGGCCAAGAAAGCACGCTCGCCTCGCTTGATTGTGCCCGGCAGCACCTCACCGCCGCGGCCCAGCGGCTGCCGGGCTTGGGGCTGCGGCTGATCTGCGACCGCACGGCCGATCTCTCGCCGCTTCGCGTGGTGCCCCGCCGTTGGTCGTCGGCCACCGAGGCGGCCGAGCTGGCCGAGGGCGATATCGGGGTCAACTGGCTTCCCGACGACTCCTGGAGCCGCGGCAAATGTGGACTCAAGGTGCTCCAGTATATGGCGGCGGGCCTGCCCGTGGTGGCCAATCCCGTCGGGATGAATCGACGCATGGTGGTCCACGGCCGGACCGGGCTGCTGGCCTCCACCCCGCAGCAATGGGCCGAGGCCTTGGCGCGTCTGGCGGCCGATCCCCCGTTGCGACGCAAGATGGGCGAGGCCGGTCGCCGGCTGGTTCGCCAGCGCTATAGCGTGGCCGGTTGGGGACCCAAGGTTGCCGACGTCGCGGCGGCCGTGGTATTCGGCACCGAACCTGGCGAGAAGTCGGCCCAGGCCGACCCAGCGTCATCCGCCGCGATCCGGCATCTGCCTCGGCAGTCGGGCGTACCCGCGTTGTTCGTGCCCGAAGCAGCCTCGCAACTCAGCGGTGGCGAAAGGAACCTATGACGTTCCGCTGGCTACCGCCGACGGCGCTGCTCGGACTTGCTGCCCTGGCCGGCTGTAGCAGCGTAGCGACGGTCCAGCCGACATTGCCCGAGCGGCAGACGCTCGTCCGCGAACAACTGGTGATCCACAGCGA
>Ga0180438_10006569_pt1 | contig 15675 bp, 11 predicted proteins | sample SS_ome_12_FD_132455 | JGI IMG/M metagenome (GOLD analysis project Ga0180438, IMG submission 132455) | Hypersaline lake sediment archaeal communities from the Salton Sea, California, USA - SS_3_D_2 metaG | ecosystem: Environmental > Aquatic > Non-marine Saline and Alkaline > Hypersaline >...
GCCCAAAATTTGTTGCGGCTCTGGGAAACAACAAGCACCGAGTTTATGTTGATTTCTGAGGTTGGGGAAACAAACTTTATTTATGGGGAAAATTTTGGAGCAAAGGTAAAGCGTAAAATTGAGTTGATGCAAGGGCATGAAAATGATGAACCGTTTATTGACCCTGATTTTATGTGGCGAGTGCCAGGCTACGAGCCCAAAAGGCCGCTCATTTAATCCTGCTTTTATGGTTTGGGCTGAGAATCAATTTAAAATCATTTTTATTTTTCTCTCTTGAATATTAATAGAGAATTTTTTATATTGATTTTCCAAAATATTGGAAGTGCATTTTAATTTAGTCACTGAGGAGAAATTTAGGATGGCGGTTGATCGGCGACAAAAACATAAACGGCGGCGTGCTCAAAAGCGTAAAACGCGCTTAAAAGAAAAGGCGTGGGAAATCCAGCGCGAAAAAATGGAAGAATATGATTTTCTGATCCAGGAGGCCTACTATAATGATGACTATCAAACCGCTTTAAACCTGGCCCTGAAACGACTGAAAAAGCAGCCGCTGGATCTGTGGGTTTTACAGATGGCAATCCATTCGGCCAAACAGTTGGGTTACGAGCAGGTACTGTACGATTTATTATTGATGGGTTGGGAATTGGATGCCCTGCGAACGCGGGAAGATTATTTATTATTGGCACAAATGGCCTCCCATCGTAAAGATACTGAAATCGCACGGTCGATTTATCAGGATTTACTAACCGATGCCTTCCCCATCATTCGACCGCTTACCAAGACGCAAAGAAAACAGGTTAAACATTCATTAGAGTGGATTGACTCGTTGGAGCATTACCAGGAACTGAATCAAGAGCTACAAGAACGCGTTCAGCGAGCCAAACAGCGAAGCCAGACCCCACCTAAAAAAAGTACCACTCCATCAACTGCCGACCAGCGCCCACCGAAAAAGTCTTCGGAAATAATCATGCTTGAGCCAGAAATTCACTTTCAGTTTAATATTGCTCCGGTGTTGGACGCCATTCAAGCGGCCCAAAGCGCCCAATTGTCTGACTTCCAATTAACGCTTGAAGCCTACAAATTATCATTTCGCTCCTCGTACGAACAACTGCTGTGCCTCCCCACACTGCGTCATGTTAAGTCACTTTGGTATCAGGAAGAAACCGCTCGCAAAATTATGAAGCTATTTCGAGGACGGGCTATTTTGGCCGATGAAGTCGGGCTGGGTAAAACCATTGAAGCGGGCCTGGTCCTGAAGGAATATATTCTACGTGGACTTGTGCGCTCGGTACTCGTCTTAACCCCGAGTTCGCTGGTAAATCAATGGTATGAAGAATTAGTCGGTAAATTCCAACTGTCCTTTGTCACCTCCAATGACGCCCTTTTCCGTGAAGACCCGGACCGATTCTGGCAATCGCCTTATATTTTGGCCTCAATTAATACCGCCAAAAGCCGACGAAATTTTGATAGCGTTACTTCGCGGACTTATGATATGGTAATTGTCGACGAAGCCCACCATTTAAAAAACCGCTCTACTCTGAATTGGAAATTGGTCAATGCGATTCAAAAAACATTCTTACTCCTGTTGACCGCGACGCCGGTGGAGAATAAATTAGAAGAGCTTTATAATCTGGTAACCTTACTACGCCCGGGGCATTTAAAAACCCGGAAATCATTTTTGGAAGAGTTTGTCAGCCGCGGCAATCCCACCGATCCCCGGAATCGTGAGAAATTGCGGGGGTTGTTGAAAGAGGTCATGTTACGCAATACCCGTTCAGTGGCTAAATTAAATTTGCCACCCCGTTTTGCCTACACGATTAAAGTCTCTCCCAATCAATCTGAACGCGCTTTTTATAATGCGATTAGCAACTTCATTGCGCAACACGGAGCTGAGAAAAATAAAACCTTTAATAAGCAGACGCTGCAACATCTTTTAGCGGCGGCTGGCTCGTCGCACCTGGCTGCCTTAAAAATGTTAACAAAGATAGCCACCAATCAACAAAACGACACGGTGCATTCGATATTGAAACAGGGCACTGACATTAAGGTCTCCGCAAAGGTAGAGCAGGTCATTGAGTTGTTAACGGCGACACCGGAACAGGTAATCATTTTTGTGAGATATATCGCCACCTTAGAATACCTGAAAGCCGTTTTTACTGAATATAAATTACCCTGTGTGGTTTTTCAGGGGAGTATGAATCCAGACCAGAAACAGGAGGCAGTTGAGGCATTTCGGAAGGGGTGTCCCATTTTTCTGTCGACGGCAACCGGTGGTGAGGGGCACAATCTGCAGTTTTGTCATACAATGATTAATTATGATTTACCCTGGAATCCAATGGAAATCGAACAACGCATCGGACGAATTCATCGCATTGGTCAGGAAAAAGAGGTTTACATTTATAATTTTTGTGCGGCAGATAGTCTGGAAGATCATATTTTAGAGGTTTTAGACCGTAAGATAAATATGTTCGAGCTGGTCATTGGCGAAATCGATATGATTTTAGGGCGATTAAAAGAAGAGCAAGAATTTAGTGATATTGTTTATGAGCTCTGGGTACAAAATCTCGATGAAAGTCAACGCAAGAAGGCGTTCAATAGTTTGGCCCAGCGCTTAAAACGAGCCCGGTCAGCTTATGAAAAGAGTAAGGAATTGGATGAAAAGCTCTTTCAGGAGGATTTTGGCGTATGAGTAATCTGGTCGATCCGGAACTGTTATCATTTACGGCGCAGGTGCTGGAACGGCGCGGGGGAGTGGTGGAACAATACGACGAGTATTTAAACGCACTGGTTCCCGAGGCTCTGTCCCAACAACTGGAAATTCCGGAGGAAGTGCAATTTGGTGCCAATGGTGAATTGTTAATGTACGGGCACCCGTTGTTAGAGCGAATTATTGAATTGGCGACGGAAAAGATTCCCATTGTTTATGGTAAGCTAAATGTGGATTATCTCAAGAAAGATGGTTTTGAGCACCTGTTGAATCAGGAATATATTTTTAAAAATGGGAAATGCCGCCTGGTAAATCGCGCCGAAACCCGAGCCTCTTATATGATTCTGATTTGTCACTACGTCGCCATGAGTGATGAACGGAAAGAGGGTTTTGTGCAACTGGCGGTTCAGGAAAGCTCGGGGGCGATTATTACCGCCTTCCCTGAACGCTGGAAAGATTTTCAACCCGAATTTTTTGACCGTAAACAGATTCCCCCTCATTTTTCAACGCATCTTGAACCCGTATTAAAAGCAGGCTTGAAGTACGCAAAAGTTATTACTGAATCTCAGCTCAAAGATTTTATTGAAAGTATGCGACGGCACCTCAATCGAGATGTGCGCAATACACGGGAATATTACGAAGCCCTTGAAAATGAAATGCAGCTCAATCTGGAAAAAACCAACTTAAGTACCGCCCAGCGAAATGAACGAATAGAAAAAATCAAAGAAATTCCGGCCGAAATGGAACGCAAAATTGAGGACTTGCAACAAAAATACCGGATTCAGGTCAAGCTAACTGCCAGTGCGGCGTTACGTTTTCTGGTGCCGGTGGTGCAACTCCTCTGTGAAGTCTGTTTTCATAAACTCAGAAAAGAGATTCGCGTTTATTTTAATCCAATCACCCATCAGTTAGATCCTGTGGTTTGTGATTGTTGTCGTAAATCCACTTATGAAATGTATTTTCGCGAAAAAAAATCAGATGTGCAACTCTGTTGTGTGAATTGTGTTGAAGGAAAATGAAGATACGGGCAAATTATTGAAAGTGGTAGTTAATCCCCAGGAATATCCTTCGATCCGGAATGTAGAGGGTGGGATCGTCCATTGAAAAGTTGTAAGGCAGGTTGTTGGTATCGAAACCGATAAAATTTTGGGTGTCAAAAATATTGGTTATTTCAACAAAGGGTGAAATTCTTCCAACAAATGAATTAAAAGAAAAATTCGCTTTCAGCGCGAAATAAGATTGCCACTTATTGAAACGCGACTGGTTACCATTCTGGATATCAAAAGCGGGGTAGGGGAGAGGACTTCCCAATTTTGCCCAAAAATACAATCCCCATTTTTTTTCAATCCCCAGCTTAATCATTCCAATAAATGAATGTCGCTGATCCCAGGCTAAAGGTACTTCATCCTCGGACTGTTCGATTCCCCAAATCATTCGATGATAGCGCTCTTCCGGATAGGAAGCGGTACCGGTCGCTTTGCTCAGGGCGTAGCCAAACCGGGTATGAATCCATTTATTGGGTTGATAATTGAACGAGAGTTCTAAACTATTGACAGTTCCGCGGTCGATATTGACATATTGAGCATAAGCCAGGGGATTGGGACGAGTCAGCGCACTCCCACTCGATGGCGTCAGATAATAGATTTTGGTTCCGGTCAAATGTGAAATGTCCTTCTGAAAAGTGGTGACGAGCAGCGATAATTTTTCTGAGAATCGTCGTTGATAATTTAGTTCATATAAAATCGTTTTTTCATGTTCTAATTCGGGATTGCCAATAATCGGGAAATAGCCTTCGAAACTGTGATCCAGATTTTTATAAAAACAATATAAGGGTGGCATTTGATAAAACCAGCCATAATTTAAAATAAGGTAGTCTTTTGAGGTTAAGGCCAGCGTTAAATTAATACGCGGGCTTATACGCGCCTGTACAATCGTCATGATGTCGGGCAAGATAATTTGACGATCGGAATAAATAACAACTTTACGCCTTCCTCTTCTCAATCGAGCGTCGAAAGCATCGAAACGGAAGCCAATATTGGCCTGAAAATCAGAGAAAATAAAATTTGTTTGAAAATAGGAAGCGAGAATATAGGGTAGCTGGTTAAAATCATTTTTTTCTAAAATATATCCATAATTCAGGTGATCGCCCATTTTGGGCACTTCCTGAAAGCGCCGATTATTCATGCTGAGATTGAAATAATGAAATTCAGCCCCCAATTTCAAATGGGTCGATTGGGTCAGATAATTTACAAGATCCAGTTTAAAGATATTTCCCAATTGCTGAATTCTTTCCCACCATTGGGCCTGGCCATCGATCACCCACCCGGAGAAATTATCGGGCATTCTTTTTAAAGGTGAATAAACCTCGGTTTTTGGACCCAAAATTGACGTTTTGGTTTCATAATGTAAAAGCTGGAAGGTGTAGAATAAATTTGTGGTGGGTTCGTGGCGAATCATAATACTGGTTCGATGGTTTCTCCACTCGTTTTCGGGAAGATTCCAGAGATTGTATTTCCAAAAATAATCATATTCACGGCCGGTTTGTTTTGAGTAAATGCCCTGAACGCCGACTCTCAAGTTTGGCAAAAGCTGGAAGTTGAATTTTCCAATCAAAGAGTAGTCCCGATTAACTGGGGCTTGAAAAACTTTACTCATTTCTTTGGGCCAGGGCGTGTCGGTTAATTCAATTTTGCCGCCAAAAAGGCAATTGAGATTAATCACCGGTCCACCAAAACCTAAAACCACCGGCCCATTCCAGTTCCACTCCAGGCGATTGGTATTATCATTTTTGGCTAAACCAGCAAAATTGTCAAAACATAGATTGAAAAAGGCATTGTTTTTGTTTTTACCTTCCTGGGTGGTGATATTTACCATTCCGGACATTGCCTGACCGAATTCTGCCTCAAAACCGTGTGAGTAAATGGTGACATCCGCCAGGGAACTACGTGGCAGATTTATTTTCGAGTTTCGAAAGAAGAGATCGTGCATCGGGAGCCCGTCCACCAGATACAGGACCTCGTTCTGTCGTCCGTTGCGGAGATGCTGATTTTGATTATTTAACTGGAATGATAGAATATCCTCAATCGTTTTTAACGGAATCATCTCGCGCAGGTGGGTATCTTTATGGTATTGATTGAGGTTGGGGAAATCAGCGGTTTTTGGCGGCGGCACCACCCTGTCCTCTTTGGTTTCTAAAAAATCGGGCGTCATTAAAATGTCCACTCGATTACGGGTATCTGTTTTAATCATGATATTGGAAATTACGATCGGCAGGTAGCCAATCATCATTACACGTAAATTATAGTCGCCTGGTGGTAATTGATTAATCGCATAAGTGCCATCTTTATCACTCATACTGCGATGATTGGAAGGTTCAACCTTGACCGTCGCGCCAGCGATTACCTTGCCGGTTAATCGATCCGTGACGGTTCCCCAGAGGGCGCCGGTGGTCCCACTGTACCCGATCGAATTGAGAATGGAAAGAATAGAAACGATTAGAAGGATTGAACTGTATCTTGAAATCATAATGAGCGAACCAAAAGAAATTTTAAGGGAATGAAATAAGTAACTCTAAATGGCTGTCGATCGCAAAATCAATGCCAGTAATTTGATAACCAAAAGCTTATTCACTTTCTTGGTTTTTGTGATGAAAAGACATTGTTCCTGGTGATTATCAGCGTAAAATTACCGACACTTTTGCTTTGAATCTGAAACGTTAAATAAATAAAATTTTTATGGTTGTGAATAAATGAATCGTTCAATTAAATTGATTTTAATAATTCAATTATTTTTTGAAAATTATTTTCACGGTTGTCATTTGATCTATTTGATTTAAAATTTCTGTTTGGAGATCTGAAAACGTGCAATTCCTTTCCGCTTATTCATGAGTGGAATTGCACTCCGGAAATGTTAAAATTGCGATACACATAACACACTAACTTTGCAAGAATCGGCTTGGTTCCCAATAATAATCGTTAATATTTGGGACGGTTCAAATCAATAAGGTTCTTAAAAATATGATAGTTGTGATAATTCAGGAGAGGGAACTCTGGTCGAAAAGCCTTGTCCGTAGACCATTTTGATGAGACCTCTTAATTTTATGGGAATTTAATGTTAAAAAGTAAATAAAATGCTTGACAATAATATAAAAAATTTTTACATTTGCCTAAATCAAATCTCTCCAATTTAATGACATGCGTAAACTCCAAAATTCCCCGAGGTAAAGTCAATCGATTAATTATAAATCCTGAATATAATTACCGGGCGGTTTAGAGTAAAAAAGGGTCTTTTACATGGCGAATGTTCGATTAAAAGACGTAACGAAGGTCTTTGACAAGAATGTAGTGGCAGTCAACAAAGCCAACATTGATATTTCCGATCAGGAATTTGTGGTGTTGGTAGGGCCTTCTGGCTGCGGAAAATCAACAACTTTGCGGATGATTGCCGGCTTGGAAGAGGTAACAGAGGGTGAAATTTACATTGGAGAGCGGCTGGTGAATGATGTGCCACCCAAAGATCGTGATATTGCGATGGTCTTCCAGAATTATGCTTTATATCCGCACATGACCGTTTATCAAAATATGGCGTTTGGATTAAAGTTGCGGAAGTACCCCAAAAAGGAAATCGAGAAACGGGTCAATGAAGCTGCGGATATCCTGGAATTAGGGGACTTGTTAAATCGAAAACCGAAAGCATTGTCTGGGGGACAACGGCAACGAGTTGCGGTGGGGCGGGCGATTGTGCGAAAACCAAAGGTGTTTCTGTTTGATGAACCACTGTCTAATTTAGATGCCAAACTAAGGGTTCAAATGCGCACCGAAATTTCCAAATTACACAATCAACTCGAAACCACAATGATTTATGTGACCCATGATCAAATGGAAGCCATGACCATGGGCGACCGCATCGTTGTTATGAAAGATGGCATTATTCACCAATGTGATACTCCCTTAAATTTGTATCATCATCCGACGAATAAATTTGTGGCTGGCTTTATTGGTAGCCCGGCAATGAACTTCCTTTCAGGGAAGATTACGGGTTCGGATGGATTATGGTTTGATCAGGGAGAGATTAAGTTACAAATTCCGAGCAGTCACTTTGATCTTTTAAAAAATTATGTGGATAAAGAAATTATCCTCGGCATTCGACCGGAAGACATCTACGAAGCCCGATTCGCTCCGGGGGTTTCAGTGAAATCCAATGTGCGATTATTGGTGGAAGTTGTCGAGCCGGTAGGAAATGAAATATTTCTCTATCTAACCACAGGAAGGAATCCAATCGTCGCCCGCGTGAATACGCGTGACGAACCAGCAGTAGGAAAACAAATGGATGTTTCTTTTGATATGAGCAAGGTGCATTTTTTTGACAACGTCACCGAGAACGCCATTATTTAACAACCGTGCACCTGGCACTGACCACCTTATCCTGTTTTTAAGCTTTTCTGGTAGCCTTTCTTTTTTACCTGTTCCGACTGGAAAGAATTAATTTTGATGATAAATGTTTCATTAAAAAATATAAAATTATTAATGTAATTTAAGGAAAAAGCTATGGACATTGCAGAATTAAAAGCATTAAAAATTCCTGAACTGGTTAAAATTGCCCATGATCTTAATATTGCGGGATGTACCAATCTAAAAAAGCAAGAACTCATTTTTAGAATTTTGGAAGAACAAACCAAAAAGGAAGGCCTCATTTTCGCCGCCGGCGTCTTAGAGGTGTTACCCGATGGTTACGGTTTTTTGAGATCGCCGGATTATAATTACCTGCCCGGACCGGACGATATTTACGTCTCTCCGTCCCAGATCAAACGTTTTGGATTACGCACCGGTGATATTGTTTCGGGTCAGATTCGTCCCCCGAAGGATAATGAAAGATTTTTTGCCCTGCTGAAAGTTGAAGCGGTGAATTACGAAAATCCCGAACTTGCCAAAACGAAAATCCTGTTTGACAATCTAACACCACTTTACCCCCAGGAAAAACTCCAACTCGAACATATTACGGATGACTACACCACCCGAATAATGGACTTATTAACGCCAATTGGAAAGGGGCAACGTGGACTGATTGTAGCACAACCTAAAACCGGTAAGACCACCATCCTGCAAAGAATTGCCAATGCCATTACCGCCAATCATCCTGACGTCAAATTAATCGTATTGCTCATTGACGAACGACCGGAAGAAGTAACCGATATGGAACGATCAGTTAAGGCAGAGGTCGTTAGTTCCACTTTTGATGAACCAGCGGAAAGACACGTCCAGGTGGCCGACATGGTGCTTGAGAAAGCGAAAAGAATGGTGGAATATAGTCAACATGTGGTGATTCTGTTGGATAGTATTACCCGGTTGGCGCGGGCGCATAATGCCGTCGTGCCACATAGTGGCAAGATTTTATCCGGTGGGGTGGATGCCAATGCACTACACAAACCGAAGCGCTTTTTTGGTGCCGCCCGAAATATTGAAGAAGGGGGCAGTCTGACGATTATTGCCACCGCGCTGATTGATACCGGAAGCCGAATGGATGAGGTTATTTTCGAAGAGTTTAAAGGGACCGGTAATATGGAACTTGTGCTTGATCGACGTCTCTCGGACCGTCGCGTATTTCCGGCAATTGATATTAACCGCTCCGGGACCCGTAAGGAAGAACTGTTGCTTAAAGAAAATATCTTAAATCGAATCTGGATTCTGCGCAAACTGCTCAGTGATCTCACGGTTACCGAAGCAATGGAATTCCTGTTGGATAAAATCAGAGGCACGAAATCGAATAAAAAGTTTCTTGAATCAATGAACGGCTAGTCGGCTTCAAGGTTCTGTCGACCTAAATTTTGGTGTTAAAAATAGTAGTGGCATTCAGTTTGAGAAATCTGCCGGTCTGAGCCTCAATAAGTGCGCTACTACAAAAGTGAGTGTTTTTTCCTTGCATCAGAGGTTTTTTTTATTTATATTTGATGCCCCTGTTGATTTAAAAGTCAATATTTTGATCACAACAGCCGTTTAGGTTTAGTAAATGTGTTCAATCAACAGTGCCATTTTTACGCTTACGATATTTTAATAAATCTCATAAAAGGAGGTAATTTCAGTGAAACCCAATATTCACCCCGAATATAAAGTCGGAACCATTACGTGTGCCTGCGGGAATACTTTTCAGATGCGTTCCACAATTGGTGAGATGCGTTTAGAAATTTGCTCTGCCTGTCACCCTTTTTTTACCGGTAAACAGAAATTAGTCGACTCCACCGGTCAGGTAGAAAAGTTCCGGCGACGTTATAATCTCACCACCGACACCACCGCTAAAAAGGAATCGGAAGATTCAACAACAAATAATAATCAATAGCTTTATTTTTTTATCAAAGAAATGGAATACGTCTTTAAGAGGTGTGAAGCGTGTTCCTTTTTTTTTAATATCAGGGAATTCATTCAGGAATGACAGAAGAAAAAAAAGAAAAAATCCATGTTGGTGGTCAGGCAGTGCTGGAAGGTGTCATGATGCGGTCTCCCGATAAAATGTCGGTAGCTGTGCGAAAGCCCGACGGGATTATTACGGTAAAGATTCAAAAGTTCATTTCGCTTACGAAAAGATTTAAGCTGTTAGGATGGCCCATCATTCGCGGTGGCATTATTCTGATCGAGTCATTGGTGATGGGGATTAAGGCGCTCAATTTTTCGGGTGAAGTGGCCATTGAGGAGGAAAAGAAGAAGGAAAATGCGGACAAGCCGAACAACAAGAAAAGCGAAAATAAATTCTTGACCCAATTATATCTGGGTTTAATGGTCGCTTTTTCTTTATTAGTGGGAATCGGGATCTTTTTTTATGTCCCGCTTATTTTAACCCAGTTCACGGGTGTTGAGGGAGGAGTTGTCTTTAACCTCATTGATGGACTCATTCGATTAATTTTCTTTTTGCTTTATTTATACATTATTTCTCGGTGGAAGGAAATCCGAAGGGTTTTTGAATATCATGGTGCGGAACACAAAAGCATATTCGCCTTCGAAAACGAAAATTTAGTTTCAATCGCGGTAGCCCAGAAATACAAAACGTTTCATCCGCGCTGTGGCACCAGTTTCTTAATGGTCGTTTTAATCGTCAGTATCCTTGTTTTTATCTTTCTTGGAAAACCCCACACCATTGGAGACCGGTTATTACGGCTGGCTTTTGTCCCCGTGATTGGTGGTATTTCCTATGAGCTGATTAAGCTGTCAGATAAATTTCGTGGCAATCAACTGTTGCAGCTTTTTTATGCGCCGGGTTTGTGGCTCCAGCGAATCACCACCCAGGAACCCGACGAAAAGCAACTTGAGGTCGCGGTCGTGGCACTTAAAGCCGCCCTGGGACAAAGCTTGCCCGAAAATATTGATTTAATTGCGGAAGAAGGTTCATAATCTATGTTTGAAAAACTTGAAAATATAGTAAAAAGGTATGATGAAATAAGCCAATTGTTAAGCGAGCCGAACGTCGTTAATGATCGGAAAAAATACGCCAGTTTAGCTAAAGAACAAAGTGATATACAGGAAATTGTCGATACGTATCAGTCGTACAAAGCTGTCAAACAAAGTCTTGAAGAAACCCGTGAACTCATCGATGAAACCGATGATCATGAGCTAAGAGAGCTGGCCGAAGCGGAACAAGAAGAGTTGGAGCAAAAACAAAAAGCGCTTACGACCCGATTAAAAGTATTGCTGATCCCCAAAGATCCTAATGATTCGCGAGATATTATTATGGAAATTCGCGCTGGTACCGGTGGGGATGAAGCGGGCTTGTTTGTGGGTGATCTGTTCCGGATGTACCAGCGTTATATCGAGGCGAAAAACTGGAAAATTGAAATTTTAAATTTAAATCCTCAGGGAGTTGGTGGTTTTAAAGAAATCATTTTTGCGGTCAGTGGCAAAGATGTTTACGGAAAGTTGAAGTATGAAAGCGGGGTTCATCGGGTTCAGCGGGTGCCAATTACTGAAACCAGTGGACGTATTCATACTTCAGCGGCTTCGGTTGCCGTCCTGCCAGAACCAGAGGAAGTGGAAATTGCCATTAATCCCCACGATCTTAAAATCGATGTTTATCGCTCCTCTGGCCCGGGCGGACAAAGTGTCAATACCACCGATTCGGCAGTTCGCGTGACGCATATCCCCACGGGAATGGTTGTCACCTGTCAGGACGAAAAATCACAGCATAAAAACAAAGCCAAAGCGCTGACCGTATTGCGCGCCCGACTTTATGAAAAACGACTGGAAGAAGAAGCTGCCAAAATCACTGCTACGCGGCGTTCAATGGTTTCGACTGGCGATCGCAGTGCTAAAATCCGAACCTTTAATTTTCCCCAAAATCGAGTAACCGACCACCGAATTAATTTAACCCTGTATAAATTAGAACAAATTCTGGAAGGTGCGCTTGATGAATTCATCGACCAACTGGCGATGGCCGATCGGGCTGAGAAACTGAAAAGTAGCAGTATTAAATAATGTATCTTGATTTTTATCAAATTTTTCAGCAAGTAAATCGGCTACCGGAGTGGACGGTTGATTCCCTGAGTCATTATTTCCAAGTGCCATCTTCGCACTTTAAAGAAGTAGCCCCGGGGATTATTCTGGCCGAACCAGCGCGAACCGGGCGGGCGGTCGATTTTCTCATTCAAGGCGCGATTTTTTTTCAAAAGGGACGCATCGCGGTGCGGGGAATGCCAGCCATTTTTTATGGGAGCGCCTATCAGAAATCATTGCCGGTAGCATTTACCGCCGAACAGGAGTTATTAGATTGTCTCGACCAGGAACCCCTCATTTTTGAACAAAAATATGATGGGCTGAATATTCGGCTGTACCAGGTCGCCGCGCGTTATTATTTTGCTACTCGTTTTCAATATAATGCCTATAAAGAAAAAAGTGATTTAAATCCCGGCGAGCTTACTCAGAAAATAGTTGAACAAAAATACCCCGAGGCTTATGCGCTGGCGGATTCCGGTTACGTTCCTGTTTTTGAATTGCTCTCGCCAGCCTTCGCCGACTTCACCCAACCAACAAAGTCCGAAGATTTAATTTTAATTGATATTTTAAAAGATAATAAGTTTGTTAAAAGAGCTGAGAAAGAAGCCTTGGCCCGAAAATACCAGTTGCGGTTGCCACCAATCATTGCTACACTTGAGCAACCAGTTACCTCGCGCCAATTTTTGAAACGGATGAAAAGTCTGGAATACCAATGTCATCAGCTTGGTATTGAAGGGGTTGTGGGGAAAACTTTTCAAGGAGATTCCGATCAGGTTTTTATAAAAATAAAAGCGCAAAATATTCGCACCGACCATTTGGGTACGCCTGAAATTCCCAAACGCTTTATCTTAGAAGCCGTTGAGTATATTAGGCTTGAACTCACCCGGACTGAATTTGTGGACCGCCAGTACGGGCTTGGGAAAATCATTGATACGTTAAGTGATGATTTTATCATTACCCCGGAAAATCGTCAGAAAATTGAACAATATTATGAAGAAAAGCGCACGGTGGTGGACCGCGAGTTACGGGCTTTTAATCGTGCCCGTCAACTCTTTGCAGAACATCAATTTCAGTCGACGAAGGAAATGGCCCTTTTTACCAGGAATGAGGATCAACTGGTTCGTTTCTTTTTATTCCAATTAGGGAAGGGAAATTAAAATTAAGCTCTGGAAAACAATTGACATATTAAATCTCTCCACCGAGCACCTTCAGCAGAAGGGAATTGAAAATCCTCGCCTGAATGCTGAACGGTTACTGGCGCATGTTTTAAACGTTAAGCGGATTGATCTTTATTTAAACTTTGAAAAGCCAATAAAGTCGGAGGATTTAGAGCCGTTTAAGTCACTCCTTAAACGCCGTCTGCAACATGAACCGCTCCAATACCTCATTCAACAAGCCGAATTTATGTCACTCCCTTTTTATGTGGACTCCCGCTGTTTGATTCCGCGCCCCGAAACAGAGCTGTTGGTACAAACGGTTATTGACCATTGTCGAAGCGCTTATTTTGAAAATAACCCGATTTCTATTTTAGATATTGGAACCGGTTCCGGTAATATTGCAATTAGTCTGGCCCGGAATGTGCCTGACGCCCAAGTGGTGGCGCTGGATGTGTCTGGTGACGCGTTGGCCGTTGCTGCTCAAAATGCGGAGTTAAATCAGGTTGCTTCACAAATAATTTTTGTTGAGGGGGATGTTGCCACTTATTCGTCTCCCGAAAAATTTGATATTATCGTTTCGAATCCACCTTATGTGACGCGGCAGGAGTTTAACCAGCTTGCGCCGGAAATATCAAAATACGAACCGCGAATTGCCTTAGACGGGGGTGAAGATGGGCTCTATTTTTATAAAATCATTGGTCAAAAGGCCGAAAGTCTGTTAAAATCCACTGGTCGCTTAGCATTGGAGGTAGGCCACCAGCAGGCGGAATTGGTCAGTCAAATTTTATTAACTCACAAATTTAAAGCAATAAATCGTATTCATGATTTTAATCAAATAGAACGAGTGGTATTGGCTCGTTACGATAATTAATTGTACGCTTTGGTTGCGGGGGAATAAGTAATTGTCCCCTTTTTGATTTTAGACTAAAAATGGAGGGCCACGGATTATGCTTAAAAGAATTGTTGCGCTAACATTAATCTTATTTCTTGGTTGTGGTGGGCGGATGGCTACCCTGGTTGATCCGGTGAATAATGAGAATTTCATCGTTGTGGGTACGGTTATTTTACAGAATAATCAGTTCACATCCGAAACGGCCGTTTACACCGATGGCATTGATGTTTTAGTCACCGGCAAATATGAGGAAAATGGTAAGGAAAAAAAAAAGGATTTTTGGGTGATAACCGATCGCCAGGGTTATTTTTTTCTGGCTAACGTGCCACCTGGTCAGTACGCTTTAAAAGCCCTGCGTACCACGGTGGGCATTGACCGGATGTTGACGATTGCCAATTCATTACGCTACTCAACCAGTGAATTTCAAATACAACCTAAAGAAAGAATTCCGGCCGGCGCTGATTATTTTGAAGAACAGCCGGTAGGGCGGGTGGTGGATTTAAAACACAATTTTTTTATGATTGATTATGCCAGTCAATCAAATTATCGGGTGAAACATCAGAAAGCATCGAGTGTGCCGAAAGCAAAGCTGATTGATGGTCAGGAAATTACTCGTCCGTCAGTACCCGCCTATTTTATCGAAAAATTTCCAACCAGCAAATGGATCTCTGTCCTGGAACAGGTTAAGTATTAAAAACGCTGAATAAACTTTTCAACATATTAAAAGGCAGGGCAAATACTAAAGGAATTCCCTTGAGAACTATTTTTGTCTTGCCTTTTTCATTTTATACGATTAATATTTGAATCAGGAATTATACTCACTAAAGATTAAAATGTAACATACAATTGATCAAGTGCGCTGTATCATAAGTGTTGTGCCTAAAATTGACAATTCAAGACTTGAGGATTTTTCAGTATTTCCACTGGCAGTAAAATTTTATTTTCACACGAAGACACGGAGAAAGCCGAGGTTCACGGAGTTTGCATTCTTATTTTTTCTCCGTGTTTGCTCCGTGAGCTCGGTGTCTCCGTGTGAAAATGAGTCTGAAATATTTGCAATTCGGGGTTAATATTTTCCGACGCTCATTATTATATGACCCATTTTTTGATGTAAGTAAATATAAATTCAGTATATTCAATAAAATTTACAGACACTCAGATTAATCCTGAAAACGAGGAATTTTATGAATGAATTCATTTATCTGGATAATGCGTCAACCGCTTTCCCCAAACCGAATGAAGTCACCAGTTTCATGTTTGATTTCTATAAAACCCACGGCGTGAATCCCAGCCATTCAGGATTTGATTTATCAGTTGAAACCGAGGAAATCGTTGTAGCGACCCGAAAGCGATTGACTCAATTTTTCAATGGGAAAGACTATAAACGACTTATTTTTACATATAATGCCTCCGATGCTTTGAATCTGGTGATTAACGGAATCCTTA
>Ga0180438_10006570_pt1 | contig 15671 bp, 11 predicted proteins | sample SS_ome_12_FD_132455 | JGI IMG/M metagenome (GOLD analysis project Ga0180438, IMG submission 132455) | Hypersaline lake sediment archaeal communities from the Salton Sea, California, USA - SS_3_D_2 metaG | ecosystem: Environmental > Aquatic > Non-marine Saline and Alkaline > Hypersaline >...
AATGGTGGCTTTGCCAATATCTGGGCTTGGCACCCACGTGCCAAGCCCAGGTTTTCTGACTGGATATAATCCAGAGCCCTTTGGGTGACAATGGTGGAAACCCCGCGGCGCGCAGAGGATCGGGGATGCCGTGGAGATGAGGTGCATGATCAGGAAAATGGAGCCGTTTGCCTGCCTTGCGCCCGTTACCAAGGGTAGCCCTTGGCTCCCTGGCAGCCCTTCAGTGCCGAGATCTCGCCACAGTGGACGTTGATGTGCCAGATGATATAGATCTCCAACACCTGGGCCAGGTTAACATCGTCGCCCAATTCCTTGGTGACCAAGTCCATTTTGCGTTCCAGGTCCGCTGGTGCGAGATTGGACAACCAGTCCAGAGCAGTCTTCTTGACCTGAGTAGCGCGTTCGTGCAGCATAGACAGGTCCTCTTGAACGTCTTGCATTTTGACCTCTGCCGGCGCGCCGTCGGGGATTATTTCCCGCCCTATGCAGTAATTATTTACAAAGTGGTCTACATAGGCAATGATATGCCAGTAGATGGCGCCGATGGAGCTTGTGACGCCAGGAGGCGTCCAATCGGCTTGCTCCTGGGTCAGGTCAGCGGTGACCAAACCCAAGACATCAAACGCAGCCCCCAGCGAGAATTGAAGTAGTTCGACGGTGTTCATCTTCTTCTCCTTTCTTGAGTGCCGCGCCGGCCTGAAAGAGCCGGTGCTGGGCACTGAAACTGACAGGAATCCATCTAATACCGCCAAGACCGATTGGTGGCTGATCCAGTATAGCACGACGTCCGAATGGTTGTCAAACCAACGAACTGACTCACTAAAAAGGGAGCACAGATTGGCCATTACTGCAATCCAGAGAGGGCACAGAGCTGACGAACCGGTGAAGACCGTGCGGCCCGCGATCCGCGTCCAGATAGACCGCCTCCAAGAGAGTGTGAACGATCTGCCGGCGCTCTTTCAGCGTTGCGGCTTCCCAGATCCTCCCAAAGTCCTGCAGGATCTCCGCCGCCCACTCCAGGTCGGGCATCACTGGTGGGGTGAGAGCGAGCAGTTGTGCCCTCAGCCGGTCCCGCTCCGTCCGATACGCCGTCTCCAGTAGATCACCCAGCACAAAGAGACGTTTCAGCCGCGCCAACTGGCCCTCGATCCGCGACCTCTCCCGTGTGCTTCCCGTGCCCAGTTGAAAAACTCCCGGGAGATGATCGGCTCGTGCACGCCCACGTTCGATTTATCACCCTGTACTGGGCTATGATGCAAACGGGCCAACCGTGAAATCGGTTGGCCCATTTCCTTCCACATACGGGAGCGACGGGATTCGAACCCGCGATCTCCGGCTTGACAGGCCGGCATGTTAACCGCTACACTACGCCCCCAGGCGGCGGAATGATACCACAACCTCGGTCTTTCGTCAAGGTTCCGTATGGGTTCGTGTATCCGTCAACAGATTGGGAAGACAACATCGGACTCCCGAACTTGTTCGGGCAAGGCACGACCTGCCCCAACAAGTTGGGGACTCCCCAAGGTTCTGAACCATACCCTGTTGGTTCCGGCCTATACCATACCCAGCCCGGTCGCCGGGCGCTGGCGCGTTGATCGGGGCAAGGGGCGGCTCTCTCCCGCAGCTTTGCCCCCAGGGTGGCTCGTGGTATACTCAGGCTGCCACAGGAGAATGGGGAAGGCAGCCCGGTCGCGCCTGTCCCGAACCTATCTGACAAGGAGAGCGTGATGTTCAGACTGCGTGTCCAACTGGTATGTGTGATAGCGCTTGCCATCCTGGCGAGCGGATGCGACGTGCTGCCCGGCCTTGGCGGTGCAACCCCCGTCCCGCCCGCTGTCGAGATGCTGCCCGACCTGCCAGATTACAACGTGGTCGAGGGCCAAACCCTGACGGACCACATCACCGCGCTCAGCGGGGGAGCGGCGATGCTGGCCGGCCAACCGGAATTGACCGCCGCGATACTGGTCGTGGATCAGGTCATCGGGTGTTACCAGGAGGTAGGGGCGGTGCGGGCGCGGGTGTACAGCCACCGGGAACAGCCCCTTTCGGCCGGGGCGGTGGCCATCGCCGACCGGAACGCGCTGACAGACCCGGTAAACCTGTTCAAGTGTGTCGTTCCCACGGTGCTGGAGTCGGCCGGGGCTGGGGAGGCCCCGATCATACGGCCCTGCTCGGCCAGCTACACGCTGGCACGTGACGACAACGAGCTCTACATCGTCTATGCGGGTACCACGGAGGAAATCTGCCACGCCTTTTGCGCCAACCTGGAGGGATGCACAGCTCACTGATGGAAAGGACGGACCGATGAGTGGGTACATTGGCAAGCGACTGGGATCATATACTATCGTGGAGCAGGTCGGCCAGGGCGGGATGGCCACGGTCTTTAAGGCCTACCAGCCCTCCATGGACCGCTACGTGGCGGTCAAGATCCTGCCCAGCCACTTTACCGAGGACGAGACCTTCGTGGCGCGCTTCACCCAGGAGGCGCGCACGCTGGCCCGCCTGGAGCATCCCCACATCCTGCCGGTCCACGACTATGGCGAGCAGGAGGGGAGCACCTACCTGGTCATGCGCTACATCGATGCCGGCACGCTGAAGGACCTGATCGCCGGACGCGGCCCCCTGGAGCTGAACGAAGCGGCGCGCATCATGGGCCAGCTCGGCCGCGCGCTGGGGTACGCCCACAGCCAGGGCATCATCCATCGTGACATCAAGCCCACCAACGTGCTGATCGACGAGCCGGGTAACGCTTTCCTGACCGACTTTGGCATCGCCAAGCTGGTGGCGGGCACGGCCCAGTTCACCGCCACCGGGACCATCGTGGGCACGCCGGCCTACATGTCGCCCGAGCAGTGCATGGGCCAGACGCTGGACCACCGCAGCGACATCTACTCGCTGGGCATCGTGCTCTACGAGATGCTCACCGGCGGGGTGCCCTTCGACGCCGAGACGCCGCTGGCCGTTCTGATGCAGCACGTCAACGCCCCCCTGCCCCTGCCGCGCCAGATCAAGCTGGATCTGCCCGAAGTGGTGGAACGGGTGATCCTGAAGGCCCTGGCCAAGGCCCCCGACGACCGCTTCCAGACGGCCGAGGAGATGGTCGAGACGTTGGAGAGAGCGGTGGCCGGCCTCCCGACGGAGGTCGCCCTGCCGCCGCCGCCCGTCGGCGGACCGACCGCGGTCGTGGCTCAGCCGACTGCCGAGCAAGCCGAGCAGTTCGAGCCTCCCCCGTCCTACGAGCCAATAGACAGGACCCGGGTCGCCCCACCAGCCCGCAAGCGTGTCCCCTCCGGACTGAGCATCAGGACAAAGCCCTGGCTGCCCATCGTCGGCGGCGTGGCGGTGCTGGCCGTGGCGCTCGTCGCCGCCCTGCTGATCCTGCCTAACCTGGGCGGCGGCGAGGTGGAGGCGACACCGGTCTCCCCTGAGGCCACCGAACCGCCCTCTGCCGTGGCCGCTGTCCAGCCGCCCTCCGGATGGACCAATTACACCAACGGGAATTCCGTCCGCGCTCTGGCGCGCCAGGACGGCTATCTATGGGCGGGCGGATCGGGCGGCCTGGTGCGCTGGGACCTGAACGACGGCAGCTACGTCAAGTTTGGGATCGTTGACGGGCTGGCCTCCAACCTGGTCCACGATCTGTTGGTGGATCACGACGGGAACCTGTGGGTCGCCACCGAGGCCGGCCTCAACCGCTTCGACGGCCAGGCCTGGCTGACCTTCGACGAGGCCGATGGGCTGGACACCAACGTGGTCTATTCCCTGTTTCTGGACGACGACAGTGACCTGCTGTGGGCCGGCACCGCCTATGGAGAGCGGGGCCTGAACGCCTACGATGGGACCGCCTGGGGGCCGCCCCCGATCCCACCGCTGCCCCTTGACTTTCCCAGGCCGCGGGCTTTTGCCTGGGACGACGAACACGGTCTCTTCGTGGGCCTGGACGAGGGCGGCCTGGCGCATTTCGACGGGGACGAGTGGCGGGTGCTCAGCAGCGAGGACGGCCTGCCCGGCGACCAGGTCTACGATCTATTGCTGATTGACGTGGCCGATTCCGACGACGAGGCGCTGCTCGCCAGCTTTGGTCGCGAGGTCGTGCAGTTCGACCTGCAGACCGGCGACTGGGAGAGTATGCCCCAGATGCCCGGTACCGAGATCTATTGCATGCACCAGGCTGAGGATGGCAGCCTCTGGTTTGCTGGCGAGGAAGGCGCTACCCGCTACGACCCGGGGACGGGCGACTGGCAGCGTTTCGAGCCGGGGCCGAACACCATCCCCTCCTGGGCGGTAACCGCCATCGTCGAGGACGAGGATGGGCTGTGGCTGGGCACCGACGACGGTGGCGTGGTCTTTACCGACGGCACGCGGTGGGAGACCTGGGCCACTGAGGACAAACTGGGCGGCAACGATGTCGAGGCGATCCGGCAGGACGGAAGCGGGGCGCTCTGGTTCGTCCACCCCGGCAGCGGCCTGAGCCGCTACGACCCGGCCAGCGACACCTGGCAGACCTTTGGCGAGGCCGAGGGGGCACTCACCTGGCCCTCCGTCCCCGGCGTGGATGGGGAAGGGCACCTGTGGATCGGTGAGTACGAACAGCTCAAATGGTACGATGGGCAGCGCTGGCAGGCCGTTGAGCCGGCCCAACTGGCCGACGCGGCGATCTTTGGCATCACCTTTGGACCCGGCGACCTCAAGTGGCTCTGGACCGACGCCGGCCTGATGCGCCACGACCCGGCGACCGACGAGTGGACCACCTTCACCGCCGACGATCATCCAGCACTTGAGGACTTGACCGTGGTTTTCGCTGCTAGCGATGGCACCGTCTGGGCTGGCGGTGACTACGGCCTGGTTCGATACGACGGGAGCGGCTGGAGCGCGTCTGATGCCACAGGCAACGCACCGCCCGTGGGGGGAGAAGAGGCTGACGTTCACGGAATTGCCCAGGCGCCCGATGGCAGCCTGTGGGTTGTCGCCTATGGCTCGCTCTACCACCTGGACGGGGATCAGTGGAGCCGGTTCGATTGGCCCGACAACTGGATCGAGACCATGGCCGTCGCCCCCGATGGCACCGTCTGGGTCGGCGGCGACGGCTTGGGGCACTTTGATCCATCCACTGGTGCCTGGCAGACCTTTACGACGGCGGATGGCCTGGTCAGTCAGCAGGTGTACGCCGTCCACGTGACGCCCGAAGGCGTAGTCTGGGTCGGCACGGAAGGCGGCCTCAGTCGCTACGTGCCGGGGGAATAGCCGCGTCCTCGTTTGGCCAGTTTTTCGCGTCGAAAATGTTTATTCCAAGTGCCGGTCACCTTGCTCAGAGCTTTGCCAGTCAATCAGGCACTTTGGCACAGGAGTCAGGCGCAAAACCGTCACCAGAGTATGAAGTTGTTTTCGACCAAGTACTCGGGGCCACTTGTGCCGTTAGTGCCATACATGAAAAGCCCCCGTCCGACACGGTTACTCGCATGCAAGCCGCGAAAGGCTCTCGCAACATAGCATTATCATCGCTGAGGAGGCTGAGAACGTGAGATCAAACAGACTGAGATCGCTGCTGAACGCTGACCAACCCACCGTCGGCACCCGCGTGCACAATACCTGGCCGTCCGTTGTGGAGGCGATAGGGCACACGGGCGTGTTCGACTATGTCGAGTTTCTCGCCGAGTATGCCCCTTTCGACCTGTATGCCCTCGACAACTTTTGCCGCGCGGTCGAACTGTTCGACATGTCGGCGATGATCAAGGTAGACCAGGAACCGCGCCAGCACCTGGCCCAACGGGCCGTCGGCGCTGGTTTCCAAAGCGTCCTCTTTGCCGACTGCCGCACGGTCGAGGATGCCCGCGAGTGCGTACGTATCGTGCGCCCCGATACGTCCGAGGACGGCGGCTATTACGGTGCTGCCACGCGCCGTTTCGCCTATATGGGTTACGGTGGCGGTCCCGAGTACGTCCAGGCCCTGAGGGATGTCGTCGTCGTCCTGATGATCGAGAAGAGATCCGCCGTGGATCACCTGGAGGAGATCCTGTCGCTGGATGGGGTTGGCATGGTTCAGTGGGGACCAGCGGACTATTCCCTCAGCATCGGCCAGCCTGGCGCTAGGAACACGCCGGAGGTAAAGGTTGTTGAGCGCCGCGTGATCGAGACCGCCCTGAGAATGAACGTTCCGCCACGGGCAGAGATCCGCAGCGTGGACCAGGCAAGGTACTACCTCGACCTGGGCGTGCGTCACTTCAGCCTGGGCACCGATCTCTCGATCCTCTACGACTGGCTGAGGGAGAACGGAGAGGGCCTGCGGAAAGTGATCTCCGATGCATAGGAATGACGGCTGACAAGGTCGTCGCATACATCACGGATCAGGACAAGCTCGTGGTGTTCTGCCACCCCCATTTTCCCAAGGCCGGCATTCAGGTGCCTGCAGGGATGGTCGAGGAGGTATTGTACCGGGGTACAATATCAATTTCGGTCGCATGCCCGATGACAAGCGCGACGAGCTCTGCTATAATGGTGGCAAATCCGGAGAGGTACGCAGGGGTTCCGAATGCAGAGCAATGGCTATCCCCCAAGAATGAACTTGCGGCGCAAGCTGATCCTCACCTATGGCGGAGTGACCCTGGCGGCGATGTTGATCGCTGAGGGGATCGCCACGGGGCTCCTATCGCTGACCGGGGACCAACTGGCGGCCACTCAGCCCCGTTGGAGGCTCCACGCAACGCTGGTGAGTATCGGCGCCGCGCTGGTGGGGTTACTGTTGGGCGCTTGGGCCAGCCACTGGATCACCCGTCGCCTGCGACGGGCCCTCGAAATCAGCCGCGCCTGGCTGCGCGGGAATCTCTCCTTGCGTGTGGCAGACCTCACGCCCGACGAGCTGGGCCTGCTGGCCGAACAACTGGACCTGTTGGCCGAGCATGTTGAACAGGACGAGCAGGACCTGGACGAATTGCGGGAGCGCAACATGCGGCTCACCGATCAGGTACGTGCCCTGGCGGTGGTCGAAGAGCGAAATCGCCTGGCCCGCGAGCTGCACGATAGCGTCAAGCAGCACCTGTTCAGCCTGGCGATGACGGCCAGCGCGATCCGCGCTCGCCTCGACGTGCTCCCGGACGCGTGGGAAGGTGGATTGGCTGACGTGCCGCCCGAATTAGTCGAGATGGCGCGCGAGATCGAGACGGCCGCCCAGACGGCCCAGCGTGAGACGACCCGCCTGATCGAGGATCTGCGCCCCGGCTCGATCCAGGAGCGGGGGCTGGCAGCCGCGCTCAACGATTACACCCTGTTACTCGGCGCGCGGGAGCACGTGCTGATCTACCTGGAGGCGCAGGGGAACGACAAGGTCCTGCCCTCGTCCGTGGCCGAGGCGCTCTACCGCGTGGCCCAGGAAGCCCTGCATAACGTCGTCCGGCATGCCGGTGCCACCCGTGCCGACGTGCACCTCCGCTGCACACCCACACAGGCGACGCTGATCGTTCGCGATAATGGCGCCGGGTTCGACACCAGTCAAGCCCGGCGGGGCCTGGGATTGGCCAACATGCAGGAGCGCATGATGGCCGTCAACGGGCGGCTGGTCGTCGAAAGCCAGGCCGGCATCGGGACCACGGTTCTGGCCGAGGCTGCGCTGCCTCACCCTTGGGGCGCTTCGCTGGACACACCGGCGGAGATCGCCGGTCCCGGCAGGCATCGCCCAACCCCGACGATCGAGAACTGGTCCTGGCTGGGCCAGAGGCTGGTCATCCCGGTGGGCCAGACCTGGCCATGGCTCCCCGCTGACCGGGCACACCTGCGCCGGCCCCTGGTTGAACCCAGCGGGGAGCCACTGACGGTCAAGAGAGACATCGGCTTCCTGGGCCTCAAGAGGGACTATGTGCTGCACGCTCTGCGGCAAGATCAGCGCCGCGCGCCGTTGGTGCGGGTAAACCGCAGCAGGTCAGGATACGAGTGGGAGGCCGATGGCGCGTCGTGGGCGTTGCGCCGCATCCGTGGCCTCAGCGGCAGGATGGTGTTGATGCGCAATGGGCAACCCCTGGCCGCGATGCAGTACCAGGGCCGGCTGCTGAACACCTGGACCGAGATCGTTTACGATGGACGGGGCTACCGCCTGTCCTACGTCAAGGATGTGCCTGAAAATCGCGTGCTCTTGGACGAAGCGGGCGACGAATGCCTCTCCGCCGAAGGCGGAGACTCGCCTCGCTTTACGCTATCTCGCGCACTGCCCCTGCCCTTGCTGGTGATGGTGGCCATGCGCGTCTCGGACGAAACGGTCTCGACTACTGTGGCTGTGGAGGCCGGGCAAGCGGATTCCCGATAACCACATGTTGGATTTTCGCGAGAAAGGAGTGTCATGAGAATCATTCGAACGCCAATCTACACGGTGAAACCGTACGAACGAGGGATCCAGGAGACACTGGGCCGGTATACCAGGTTCGTGCTGCCTGGGCTGGGTTTCCAAATCCCGATCGTCCACCTCATCCGCGTGCGCGACATCCGTGAGCACACGATGGACATCCATCCCCAGCCGGTCATCACGCAGGACAACGTCGAGATCCAGGTGGACGGCATCATGTGGGTGCGTCCCGCTTCCGACGAGGAGTCGATCAAGAGGACGTTCTACAACATCGACGACTGGAAGCGAGCGGTGACCCAACTGGCGATGACGAACCTGCGCCAGGAGTTCGGCGACCTGACGCTGGACGAGAGCCTGGTCGCGCGCGAGAAAATCGCCCACAACCTACAGTCTGTGCTGAATTCGTTCGCCGAGGAGTGGGGGCTGCTGGTAAGCAAGGTGGAGATCCGGCTGATCGACCCACCTGAGGACATCAAGCGGGCGATGCACAAGCAGAAGTCAGCGGAACAGGAGCGACGGTCCATGCGATTGCTGGCCACCGGCGAGTTCGAGGCCGCCGAGCAGCAGAAGCTGGCTACGATTCAGCGCGCCGAGGGCGAGCGGGAGGCGGCGATCCAAGTCGCCCAGGGCAAGGCCGAGGCGATCCGGTTGGTCAACGAGGCCGCGCAGCAGTACTTCCGGGGCAACGCCCAGGCATTGAAGCAGATGGAGATGACCGAGACCGCCCTGCGCGACAACGCCAAGATCGTCATCACCGAGGAGGGTATCAGCCCGACCATGTTGCTGGGCAGCTTGCCGGTCTCTGTGTCAGCGGGCATGCCCAAAGAGTGACGGCCCAAGGCAGCGCCCGCCGATGACACAGGCTGATCCAAACGCCGAGCGCATCACCGTCTTTATGGTAGATGACCACGACGTGGTGCTGAAAGGGCTGCGCTTCTACCTGAGCACCCACGCGGAAATCGCCCTCGTCGGTGAGGCCCGTGATGCTCAGAGTGCCATAGACGGGGTGGCCGAGCACGTCCCAGACGTGGTGCTGATGGACCTGGTACTGCCCCTGCGACCGGGGACTGAGGCCTCGGATCAGGGGGGCGTGCAGGCCACCCGGCGGATTCGCGAGATCAGCCCGCACACGCAGGTCGTGGTGCTGACCAGCTTTGCCCAGGATGAACTGATCCTTTCTGCCATCAAGGCGGGCGCGCTCTCCTACCTGCTCAAGGACGCTGACGGCGAGACGGTCCTGAACGCGATCTACGCCGCGAGCCGGGGCGAGGCCATCCTGCACTCCCGTATCGCCCAGCGGCTGATGGCCGAGGTCACCGCACCCACGCAGCAGCGCGACCCAACCGCCGGTCTAACCGAGCGCGAGATGGAGGTGCTCCGGCTCATCGCCCAAGGGCGCGCCAACGCCGAGATTGCCGCCGAACTGGTCATCACCGAGCGGACGGTGAAGGCCCACGTGAGCAACCTGTTGGGCAAGCTGCACCTCTCCGACCGTACCCAGGCCGCGGTCTATGCCTGGCGCGAGGGGCTGATGGAGGAGTAAGAGCCGGTCGTTCGGTCGGACACGGCTGCCTTTCGCAGACCAGAGGTGCTGAGCAGATTGCTCGAGGAAGAGGCCCGGGCTGGCTGGGTCATGCTGGAGAAGTTCGATGACAGCAGGATACGCTTCAAGCGCTCGCGCAGTGCCCGTGCCAGAGACGGCCTTCTCCCAGACGGCGTTGATCCGTACCGAACCCGATATGGCGCCCTCGCGAGTCGACAGGCGTTGATCGCGGGGATCGTACTAGGGTTGGTTTCCCTTTTGCTTGGAGTTGCGGCGTTTGCCTACCTGCTCGTCAGCAGATGATCCTAGAATTATACCTGGTCACCTACCCGTTCTCTCCCTCTTTTTCCCCTTCTGCCTGTGCGCGTTCTCGGAAAGGCTTGAGCAGGTGCAGCACGGCCTTGTTGCAGACGACGGCAAAGACTGCCGGCGTGACGATCCACAGCACCGGCAGAAGCGTGCTGATGACGGCTACCAACAATAGCACCAGCGCCAGCACGATGGTAAAGCCCAGATTGGCGATGAAAAGCACGCCTGAGTTGCGCAAAGCTACCCGCAATCGCTGATCCTCCTGCTCCAGGAGCATCGCCATGGGGTACATCTGGAAAATCAGCCACAGGCAGGCGAGGGCCACAAAGGCCCCGCCAATCCACGTGCTCACGGCGGGGCTGATCTCGAACGGCGTGATGCCCGGCGTGTAGAAGCGGACGTTGGTGGATACGATGAAGGCCACCAAGAGGTTGAGCAGCGCCAGTCCCCACGCCTTCCAGAAGTAGCGCCGCAGGCCCTCGAAATAGTCTGCCCAGCTAGCGACCCTCCCCTTTGCCGCCACGTTGGCGGCATTCCACAATCCGGCCAGCCCTGGCGGAAACGCGACCAGCGGGATCAACAGCAGCACGGTCACGAGGTAATCGATCCAGCCGAGGGCCCCCTCACCCGCCACCCGGCTAGCGGCGTACCACAGTCCAGCCAACGCCGCGACCACCGGCAGCAAGGTGACGATGTTCATCAACATCAGCAGGAACAACTCGTCCCATAGGTTCCTCGCCGCTTCCCACAGTACCCGAAACACGTCTCTCATATCAACCTCGCTCTAATCCCGTCGCTTCTGATCCAACCGACGAGCCCAGTCAGCCAGCACCACGCGAGCGTGATCGAAGGCGATCTCCCCAGGCAGCTCGTCGGGGGCGAACCAGGCCAGTTCGGCCGCGTCGTCGGCAGGAGCTTCCCGCCCCCCTTCGACCTCAGCCAAAAAGTAGATATTCAGGCAATAGCGCCCGCCGTCGTCGTAGCTGTAGCGATCCATGTAGAAGCCGAGCAGTTCGGTCAGCCGTACCTCCAGGCCGGTCTCCTCCCGCACCTCGCGCACTGCTTCTGCCTCCGGGTGTTCATCCTCCTCCAAGAAGGTGATGCACACCTGGCGCGGACGGCCCTTCCCAGGGTGAACGACCACCTCCAACAGGCCACCACAGCGAGGGCAGGAGCGGTCAGGGAGCTGCGAATCCTTCTCCAGCTCGCGTCAGGCGTCAGCACATTCGCGCCGGCCAAAGGGCGCGCCCCCGAAAGGAAGCTGCCCCTCGACCAGCGCCAGCTTTCGCGCCCGGGTCAACCGTCGGAAGCGGGCCTCGGCCCGTTGCGCCGCCCCCCGGTCGGGGAAGCGCCAGGCACCGACCAGCCTCACGGGGCGGCGGCCCGCCGTATAGCGCGCCCCATGGCCCGCGTTGTGCTCGGCCACGCGCCGCGCCAGGTCGGTGGTGACGCCGGCGTAGAGCGTGCCATCGGCGCAGCGCAGCGCGTAGAAAAACCAGGGTGATGAGGACGATGTCTCCACGGCTCTCTATGGTCCTCCTGCCAACCAAGAGCCCCGAGGCGGAACCCCGGGGCTCGCGCTTCACTCTATTCTACACGTTTGGCACGCAGGGGCAAATCCCGGTTATCCAGCCCACCGTCGGGGGAACTGGAGGGTGGACGTTCAGAATGGCAGACGGGCGATATCGTAAGCTCGATCCTGGGCCGCCTTGGCGAGACCGTGAAGGCTGTTGATCGAGCGTTGTAGGTGCTCCCTGAAATCAGCGATCAGGGATATACTGCCTGTAAGGTGTAACGTGTGCCCGAGGCCTCGCCTGGCGTGTATATGCGGATGAAGTACCAGCCGGTCTCTGTCGCTTCGTACTCAACGTGATAAGGTGACACATAGTCACGTACTCGGGCAAGTTCGTTTCCCTCCCCATAGTACAAGAGCAGCTGGAGACCACTCGCCAATGGGGTAGTCAGATCAACTGTGATATCCTCTCCGTTCCTCAGGTAAACACTAAAGAAGTCCGAATCATCGTTGTGCCAACCTCGATACTCCTTGTTGGAACACAGCGGACCATCAGACTGTGCAACTTTGCGCAGGTTATTGTCCTCGTGCTCCTCCAGCACGTCCACGCACACTGTATTGGACCAGTCGCCACACCCCCAATCCGCGCACGCCTTGACGCGGTAGCAGTATCTCCCGGCTCTCTGCTGATTGAAGCCATACGATGTACCTGGGACGGATATCTCGCTCGGAGGAATGAGGCCAGCATCGCACACCTGGTCCTGCTCCAGAACGTAGGTGATCGGCTCTATGCCCGTGCTGCTGCTCCAGCGGACGGTGTAACTGCCATCGCCATCCGAGTTGTCGATGGCGTACAGTTTCACGATAAGCGGCCAGTCGCGCACGACCATCGGCAGGTGGACTCTATTCAACTCCACCGTGATGACGTGGCTGCCCACGGCCGCGCCGCTCACGTTGGTGGCCGTGACGCCAATAATATATGGTCCCAGCGCGCTCCAGACGTATTCGACCACGGCGGAACCCTGTCCCACCGCTGGCTCCGGGGACCAATCATAGGCGATAGGCTCCGTGGCCGTGGTCGGGCTGACGGCGGCGGTGAAGGCGTAAGCTCGGTTGACATAAGCGGTCGTGGGACCCTGGATGATCACATCCTCGACAGGCACTCCGGTAGCGACGGAATGGGTATCGCTGACCCAGCTACTCATGTTGGTCGCCGTCACGACGATCGTCTGCAGGCCGGCGGCAGGCCAGGTGTAGGTAACCAGGGCAGAGCCCTGCCCCGTCGCCGGCGTCGGCGACCAGACGTAATCGATGGGCAGCGACGCCGTGGTCGGACTGGTGTTTGCGGTGAAGGTGTAGGACGTGTTGACCCTGCCCGTCGTCGGACCGTCGATGTGGACCCCCGTCAGCGGGATGTTGACCACGATGACGTGCGTATGCATGACGCCGCCCCAGACGTTGGTCGCGGTGACGGTGATCGCCCTGGTGCCGGGTGTGTCCCAGGTGAAGGGCACGACGTGGCTCAGGGCATCCGTGGACGTCACCACGTCAGCCTGCCCCGTGGCCCGCCAGTGGTAGGTGATCGGGACCGACACCGTGCCCGGACTGACGGTTGCGGTGAAGGTGCAGAGCGTGCCGACGTTGCCTATGGTCGGGCCACTGACGTCCAGGCCGGTCAACGGGGCGATCACGGTGATGACGTGCGTATTCGTGACGCTGCCCCCGGCATTGGTCGCTGTGACGACGATCGTCTTGGTGCCTTCCGTGTCCCAGGTGAGGGAAACGGTGTGACTTGGAACATCCGTGGACGTCACCACGTCAGCCTGCCCCGTGACCCGCCAGTGATAGGTGATCGGCGTCGTCGCCGTGAGCGGGCTGATGGTCGCGGTGAAGATGTAGGAGGTATTGACGTTACCCAGCGTCGGGCCACCGACGCCCACGCTGGCCAGCGGGACGCTGATGGTGATGATATGGGTATCGGTGAACGTGTCCCCGACGTTGGTGGCGCTGACGGTGATGACCTTGGGGCCGGGTGTGTCCCAGGCGAAGGGGACCACGTGGCTCCGGACGTCGGTGGCCGTCACGACGTCCCCCTGTCCCGTGGCCCGCCAGTGGTAGGTGATCGGCGCAGTGGCCGTGATGGGACTGACCGTGGCGGTAAACGGATAACCGGTCCGGATGACGCCGGCTGTGGCACCTCCAAGGGCCACGCCCGTCAGCGGCGAGATACGGGTGGTGATGACATGGGTCTGGCTGACCGCGCCCAGAGGATTCGCCGCGGTGACGGTGATTGTCTTGGTGCCGGGCGTGTCCCAGGCAAAGACGGCGGTGTCGTCCAGGTCGCTTATGTGCGTCTGTGATACGTTATCCGTGGCATACCAGACGTAGGTGATAGGGGCCGTGGTCGTGACCGGACTGACCACAGCCGTGAAAGCCTGGCCAAACTGGACGACCCCCTCGGTCGGGCCGGTGATGGCCACGCTGCCCGGTGCTATGGCGCTGACGATGGTGATGACGCGGGTATCGGTAACCACGCCGCCGACGTTTATGGCCGTGACGGTCACGAATTTGGTGCCCGTTATCCTCCAGGTGAAAGTGATCCTGTCGCTCGAACCGCCCTCGTGGACCACTGGCGCTGGCCGGTCCGTGGCCTCCCAGATGTAGGTGATCGGCTGGGTAGCCGTGACGGGGCTCACCGTGGCGGTGAGGGGAGTGCGGACGTAGGCCACACTCGTTATGGGCGCACTAATGGTCACGCTGGTCACCGGCGAGATGCCCAGAGTAATGACGTGGTTGGCAATGACCGCGCCCCCGACATTGCTGGCCGTGACGGTGACCATCTTGGTGCCCGTGAGGGTCCAGTTGAAACTGACGACGTCGCTCAGACCGCGGTCCGTACGTATCAGCGGGCTTTGTTCAGTCGCCTCCCAGACGTAGGTGATGGGCAGTGTGGTCGTGACCGGGCTGACGTCGGCGGTGAAGGGATAATCTACCTGGATGACGCCCCTCGATGGGCCACCCAAACTCATCCCTGCCGGCGGGACGTTGACCGTGATGACGTGAGTACGTGCGACGCTGCCCCCGACATTGGAGGCGATGACGGTGATGACCTTGCTGCCGGGCGTGTTCCAGGTATAGGAGACGGCGTTGTTCAGGGAATCCCTCACCCTCACTATGTCGCTCTGGTCTGTGGCCTGCCAGGTGTAGGTGATCGGCAGGGTTGCGGTGGGTGGGCTGACGGTGGCGGTAAAGACATGGGCCGTATCGATGTTGCCTCGCGTCGGGCCGCTGATGTCCACCCTGTTCGGTGGGACGTTGATGGTAATGCTGTGAGTGTTGCTGGCCGAGCCACTCATGTTGATCGCTGTGACGGTGATCGTCTTCAGGCCGGTGACTGGCCAGGTGTAGCTGACTATGGCAGAGCCCTGTCCCGACGCTGGCGGTGGTGACCAGGTGTAGCTGATGGGCAGCGTCGCCGTGGGCGGGCTGACGGTGGCGGTGAAGGTGTAGGTCGTGTCGATATTGCCGTTCGTGGGACCGCTGATCTCCACGGACGCGACGGGCTCGGGCCTCACCCAGACGTTGTCGATGGCATAGCCATCATCCGCAATCGGATAGTCATCGTAGAACTGGAACTTGATCTGGAAGTGATCGTTGAAGGTCAAGCTGTAGGCGGCGGCTTGCGCGTCCAGGTAGATGACCTCGTGCCGGAAGGCCAGAGGACCGTTGTTGAAGGAGAGCACCTGGTACCAGTGCGCACCATCGTCGTCACTGATAAAGACGCCGTCTTGCGGGTGATTCTCATCGTAGAACTCCCGCCACCAGAAATCGAGCACGACACCGGATTGCCCTGCCAGGTCGATGTTCAGGATCAGCGCTGCTATGGAGGGCGTATCGTCCTTGGTTGCGTCGTCCAGTAGGGCGCTGTATGTTCCAGAGTATGGATATGTGTCGCTCACCTGTACCCGGCCCTGCGT
>Ga0180438_10006571_pt1 | contig 15668 bp, 22 predicted proteins | sample SS_ome_12_FD_132455 | JGI IMG/M metagenome (GOLD analysis project Ga0180438, IMG submission 132455) | Hypersaline lake sediment archaeal communities from the Salton Sea, California, USA - SS_3_D_2 metaG | ecosystem: Environmental > Aquatic > Non-marine Saline and Alkaline > Hypersaline >...
CTTCTCACCGCCTGGGATTCGTACCATCGTGTTACCCGTAAAGCACAATGCGCCAACGGTGGAGAAAGATATATCTTGTGTGCTCGTCGTGGTTTTTATGTCCACATCGCCGCCGTGTAGCGTAACATTACCCGAATTTATGACTATCTTATTCGTCGAATTAATCCTTAACACCCCCTCACTCGTCGCCGTAACACACGCCGAGCCTTCCCAAAAACAAATAGGCGTGTCAAGACTCATATTAAGAGGGCCGGTCACCGTGTCGCCGTCCTCATTAACGTATAAGTCGTCTGCTATGCTCTGATTCCATGACATATTAGCGTTATAATTCTCCGTCAAATTTTCTATAATGATTAACGGCGGCGGGTCTGATGCGTGCGCGATAGCGCATAATAAGACCGATACGCATAACAATATATAAAAATTCCTCATGTCACGCCCCCGTATCCCAGAACAAGTATATACCGATCATTATAAGGAATACCACAGAAGGGATTATTAAAGGACGCCACCCGATAAGCCCCGCGCCCCACAAGAGCGCGCTTACCACGCTCATAATAAAGCTTACGGCCACCATGACCCCCACGTTATCCGCCTGGCCTCTCGTTGCCGCCACCAGGATAACATAAAATATGACCATGAACAACAACATTAACAGGCCGGACGTGAGATCGTTTACCCCTGTTATCAAGTCCAGGTATCCCGTTGCCCCCTCCACGAAGGTCATATTATACGCCATCTTATGCCTGCACCTTAAATATTAAGTATATCAACACGAAAATTATGGCTATGAACGCGACAACAATAAGCATCATCTTTAGGTATTTACCACTCGCGCCCAATCCGAGCGCGTCCACTGTCGCGCCTATCATTGATTGCATAAACGGGATGCTGTTATAGATAAATCTCATTGAAGTCCACAGATTAGTGGCTAAACCCTCCAGCTTACTTAATCCGCTTGTCGGCTCCTGCACGCTCTCTATATCCTTTATGCTATCGTTTATTTCGTCCGTCATATTCTCAAGTATACTGTATGATTGTGTAAGGTTGTTGATCGTCGCATTATCAGCAGTAACCGAGTATTCAGCCGCGATATTAGTCCATAACATCCCAAAAATGACGGCTATAAACCCGACCACGCACAACCCCATAAGCATCGTGGATATTTTCGGGAATCCCATCCTATCGCATCCTCCGGAGTATGACTAAAGCGACGATACCAACCAATTGTAAGCCAATCATTACAGCAGGGTTTAAGGTGTGTAAGTGTATTATGTACCCAAGCCACAAGCTTAAGGGTACGATAACAAGCGCGAAGGTAAGCGACCAAAACGCGACACAAGTAAACAAGATAGTTATGACAGCCTGATAAAATATGCCTGTTTGGTCGTCAAAAGGCGCGTACTGCTTAAAAGAGTGCGTGAGACTATCCATGAGATTGTACCCGTAACCGTAATCAATGAAGGCATCAACGCGGTATACTGTGCCGTTAATGTTCGCTACTGGGCTGTATATTATGCCGCTATCCGTCGTAAGACAAGTCACGTTAAGGTATTCGTCATCCGTGATGGTCATACGGTACGTTTCCAGGCAGGCAACGATAGTACCATTATTGGGGTTTACATACGTCCACTTAAAGCGGTCGTTAGCAACCTCAAAAGTAAGAACGCTTATAATATCCGTTTCCGTAAAAAATTCTTCTCCCGGAACTTCCCCTATCGTTATCTGGAAGTCGATAGCCGTACTATAAACGTATGTTTCTGCCGTCGTAAGCACTACCGCGCCGTTATATGTGAGTATGAACTTATACAGTTCCTCGTTAAGTTCCAGGTTGAGCACGGCCTCCCCCTCGAAATTAGTGTCCTCGCTGTCCACTTCCACATAACCCCCGCCTATCGGGTCGAAACGTAACGCCCGTATGTTTACATCCTCGATAAGGTTTAGGTTTTGATCGTACACGGTAGCCGTTACCGCATCGCTCGCGTTACCAGTGTATACGGTGACCTCCTGTGTTTCTACCACGTTCTCAACCGTATAATACTGTTGTCGCACATCGTAATACTCATTACTATACCGTATAGTCATCACTCCCGGCGGTACGTCATCAAAAAACGCGCTACCAAACGACGTGGTTTTATTCGTTGTGAAATCATCGTTAAAAACGAATACGTCCAGTTGCGTAGGCACTATCTCCCCCGTATTTTCATCGTACACGGTAACGTTAAGCGACGCCCTCGTAACATTGGTTTCCGCGTCGCTATCGCTCTTCACGGTTATAAGATCATGATAGTAAACCAGGCCTGTATACGTCCCAGGCGCGATATTTTGCGTTTTTAGGTATCCGTCATACAGGCTACCTATCTGTGCATCAGTAAGGAGAGAATCATAAACTATAAAGTCGTCAATGCTCCCGTTATACCCGCGCGTTTTAGGCGCGATATTACCGATAAATAAGGTATTGCCCGCATCGTTGGGCCGCGCGTCGCTCCCTGCCTGATGATCCGTATAAGTCGCTTCAGTTCCGTTTATGTAAATGTCTGCGGTCATCGTGCTATTATCAAACGTAACCACTATGTGCGCCTCTGAATTAATCGGTATCCTGTCGGACGTTATCGTTTTAACAATGGTTCCCGCGTTCTGCATATCAAAACGTAATTTTACGCCGTCGGCCGTCCCCTCAACCGTCATAAGCCCGTAACGTTGGATTCCTGTCGCCGTTCCCTTCTCAAAAACGCGCGCGAAGTGTATTTCTCCATCGCTTAACGGCCTAATCCACATACTTATAGTGAAGTTTGCCAGGTTATCAAGCGCCGTACTGGTAGCGTTAATAAGCCCATCATCGCTAAAATGCGTACAGTTACCCGCGTGGCATCCGGTCGCGTTATTAGCGGTGTTCTCTACCATGCCGTCAATTAGGTTAAACGATAGGCTCCTATCCATGACCGTATACACTGATCGGTTAAGCGTTTCATTAACCCAGTGTACGCCCTCCTCAAATATGTTACCAGTAGAGGCGCTTAATGTTTGGTATTCTGTCCCGTTATGGCATCGCCAATTAGTAGGCGTACCCGCCTGTCCGCTATACACCTGGAAGTTAAGAACGCTATCGCGGGCCGCCCAACACGCGAGGGGTAAGGTAAGATTCCTCCGGCCGCCCCCACCGTCCTTAACATCCCACACGGCATAACTCACGTTATCCGGTTTGGCATAATCAACGTTTAACGTTCCTGGTGACCCGGCGGGCGTGTTACTTGTGTCGTAATCCTCGTCTATGAGTAGCGCGGAGGCCGTCCAGCCACCTGACGCCGTATAGTTTGTTTCCGCATCCTGAAAAACGTAATCATGCTCGCCATAATCATAATCCATACTATACCGGAGTATTGATTCCGGTAGCGTCTTATTAAGCACTCCATCATAATACAGTGTGCCGTACCAATCCTGCACTATGCCTTTTTTTGCGTCCGTGTACCCCAAGAAAAGACCTAAAAAGGTCGTGTCGTCATAAAAGTATGTTGTTTCTGTCGCTGTGCTGTTCGGTGCGATCGTGACGCTAACCGAACCAAATCCATAAGCGGGTATGGCGAAAAGTGGCAGGATGACGCAGGCGATGAAAAAGTATGGCGTTATGGCATCCTTATTAGTAGTTGAGAGATTGGCGCGCGTCATCCTGCTTTCACCTTCGCGTACAATGCTAACCCGATACTTAAGCCATAAACGACGATGATAGTTATTAAGTTCTCAAACACCCATAAGGTTTTAGGGAAAGCCTGGGCTGTCGTCGTAAGTTCTGCATCCTCCGATACCTCCACAAACGCGTTACTCATATAGCCGCTGACGATAATAACGAATATGAGCGCGAGAAACGCCATAATAAAAAATACTGGGTGTGAGTCTATAAAGAAGCTGGCCACGACGGACGCGACCCACAAGCCTATAAGGATGAATACGAAACCGTTATCCATGTATGAAGGGTAGGCTTGCGTTATGTCGCTGGTCACGTTTTTTGCCGCGTCGCTAAATTCGTCATCCGCCTGCATTTCCGTATTCCACTGTGAGAGGGTGAGGTATGAGAGGAATAATACGAGGCCGAAAACGCAGAGTATGACAAGCACGGTAATGCTATCAACGATCATGTTACCCCGCTTACCACCAATTAGGCTTTTTTTTATTGGGCTTCTCCTCCTTAATTTCAGCATTAGCTATCTCCCTTAACAGATCACACAATTTTTTACCCTCAAGCGCGGCACGCCGCTTTATGAGTAGCTTATCCTTTTTCTTAACCCGTATACTGTCCCAATCGTCCCCTATCGTGACCTCCCCCGTATTTTACGATTGGAAGGGAATAATTTTAGTTTCGTAAGCCATGCGATCACCCTATCACCGAAGAAATACCACAAGAAGTATATGACGATATACGCCACGAACAAATACCACCATAAGGAGAGGACGCGCGTAAAACTCTGCGCGGTATTCGCGTGGGGTATTTGGCACGATTCGTAAAGGTCGTATACGCCCGCATCCGTCCGGTTAATTGTCCATGTGCAGTTACCGTAAGCTGTCTCGTTTACGGTTTTAGGGATGAATAACAAGAAATATATGACGAAGAAGAAGCCCAGAATCTTAAGTAAGTAGTGCCTGTCGGGTTGGTTAATAGAGAAGTACAATATTATAAAACTGATTATTCCAGCCCCGATAATAACGGTTAATGGATCAGCCACCAGGTTCGGCCTCTATCTGTTGGATGCCTGATTCTATACGCTCCATGCGCGCCGATAAGTCCTTATAATCATTAAGCGCGTTACCGTACATTTCCTGTGAACGAACGTAATTTTCTTGTGCCTGTATGACGGGCTTAAACACTTCTTCCGCCCCAAATATCAGAATAGCGAGCGCCATAAGAAACATGAACCCGACCGCGACGGTGGCACCGTGCGTTTGCCAAAAACCCATATTCTTACGCCTGGCCTCTGCCTGCGAGAGTTCGTCTATAAACCATTGTTTCTCGAGCGTCGTAAAGGTTTCTTCCGGTCGTATAACCATCTCGTCCGTGTCATTATCAATATAAGCGAAAGGTATCGGGGGCAGGATGTTACCTTTTGCGTCCACGCGCTTAAACATCTGCGGTATAACCTTTTTATTCTTCCACTGGTAATTACCCTCCGCCGTATACGCGAGTTCCACAAACATATTACCCTTATTATTGACCTTAACCACTCCCTCCGGCGCGGGCGGTAAATGCTCCCATGAACCGAATATCTGCCATCGCGTGCCTTTTCGTCCCTTGCGCTCTCGAAACTTCTTAATACGCATGACGTTTTTACTCCCTGTTACTAAATCCAATACGATAACGTGCTTAAACTGCATGATGAACCACACGCCGTATATGACCGCCGCGAAAATTAACGGTATTAAAACTACAAGCATAACAGTATAAGCGACATCAATACCGCCGCTTACCATGCCGCCTATGTCCAGGCCCCCCAATAATTCCGAATCAACCATTATACACCATTAAAACATATCCGGCCACTGGCCACCCCCGCCATTGTCCTGCCTTCTTCGCTTCTTCCTACTTCTCCCGGCATAATCATCACCGAAAATGCCGCCAAATGACGTACCGCCTAAACCAGGCTCGTTCCTCGCCCTCCGGTTCTCTGCGCGTAATCGTTCTACCCTGCTCTCAAGCTTGCGCTTCCGGCGTTTCATAAGTTCCTGCTGGCGATCCTTACGAAGTTTAGCAATATCAGATTTAACGCGTGCGCTCTGTTGCGCCTCGCGCTCTGCCTTCTTCTTAAGGTATTTGTCCTTTAATTCTTCGGCACGCGCTTTTACGGCGCTCCCAAAACTCCCGCCGACCCATACTCCCATTCTATCCACCTCCAAAATACGGCATTATACCTTTTTTTTGCGCTGGCACTTCTGTCCTCTCAACGTGCCGGACGCTCTGCGTCATACCTTCACGCTCTAAATTGTCTATTGTCCGGCTCGCGATTAGTTCTATTTTGTTAAGCATTAATCCGACCATCCATGTAAGATTACCCTTAAACGCCCACCGTGCCCGCTCGTCGAGTAGTACGCGCGCGTATCGCCGGTGATTGTTGGCCATGAAATTACAATATTGTTCATCGTCCATATTACCCATTATGGAATGTTTCTCCGCGCATGAGGCCAAAAACTGCACGTTCTCCCTTATCCCTATCTCGTTCATTATCGGGCTGTAAACTTGTTCTTCGTACACTTGCGGATCGCCGTTCTCGTCGAGTTTTTCTTTTAGTACCATGCCGCTTAACTGCCTTCGGAAGTCGTTAAGCATTTCTTGGGTGTTCGTGCGTTGGTCTACGGCGTAGGTAAGAAGCTGTAACCCTTGATACTGATTTTGCAGGGTTTTACTCTCGGTTGTTTCTTCCATCATATCTTTTTATTCAGTATAGGCCTTAGCCCGAAACCGGAACGCTCCCCGAACACATTACGCGCCCCTTTAATGCCGAACACTACCGCCGTTAAGGTTGGCGTTCTCCTTTTCGGTTGCCGCGCGAATAATGAAATAAGGCCGCGTTTCCTTTTCTTTCGCGGCTCTAAATCAAAATCAAAACTTGGGAACGGTATTTTTTTGAATCTTGGCGTTATTAATGTCCCGCCGGTACTTATCCGTGTCTTACTTATCCCGCCTGCCGTGACACCGGTAAGTAATGAAAGTACCTTTTGTTGTTGTGCCTGCCTCTGTTTCTGCCCTTGTTGTACTCCTAACCTCTGCATTTGTATATTTAACGATTTAATACCGGTTATGCTTTCCTCGTCAATAATATCCTTTCCTTTCGTCCCCAATAGGTTTATTTGCGGTTGCACCTGTCCGAAATTGCGCGCTAAATCAGGATCGAGAATATTAACGCTCCTTTCGGAAACGATAAGCCCCACTCCATACCCCCCGGAGGTACCGAATAAGTTTTTGTATCCTGCGCCTCCGATCGGCTCTATTACCTCCTCAATCGGGGTAACTATTCTTTTCGATACGCCCGAAGGAGTAAAACGGAATTGCGGCCTTGTTTGGCCGAAGGGGAAGTTATCAAGAATTGATTTTAAGGCTTGTTGCTCCTCTATTTGCGCGATGCTTAAGCCTCCGACGGTTAAGCCTTTCCCTTGTTCTCCTTTGGGAATACTCGGCGGTACGGTATCACCACCGGGGAGTATTCGCGCCCTTTTCTTTTCCGGGAGGCCAATTATTTTAGTAAAATCGTCTAAAGTTGTTTGCGTGGTCTTGCCATAACTGAAAGGGAAACGATCCGCGCGCGGTGGCTTCGTACTCAAGAACGTAAAGCCTGCGGATTCCCTAAATTTTGTCATTCCTGCCCTTACAAAAACCCCCGCTTCCGTAATTCTTACGTCCGATTCTCCGATACGGTATACCTTTCCCGTTATCTTTTCGAGTACGGCGAATTCTTGCGGTATCCTCTGCGTTGGTTGGTCATAAACGTTACGAAACCCTACTACCTTACCGCCCTTGTATTTTGGTATGAATACGTCCCCAGTTATACCGCGCGTCGTAACGTCACCTATTACGCCCTCGTAGTTTTCTACTCCTCTGATTATTGGGTATTCGCGCGCTCCTTTCCCGACCTCGAAGCCCTTAATATCTTTCGCGGCTTCACCGAATAAAGTACGTTGTGCGCCCTTGTAAACTGGTTGTAAACCTTCACTTATGTATGGGTTACCGAAACGATCATATTTTATTATTGGGCTTCTTAATCGAAGTGCGTCCGGCTTCAAGAATGGTTGAGCCGTCCCAAAATCGTATATTTTTTTTGTTCTTGTAACCTTATACCCTATCCTTGCCCTTAAAATTCCCGCTATATCCGCTAATTTTTCGTTAGGTCTTATGCCATACGGTAACGGCTCAGATATTTTAGTTAAGAATCTTGATTCTTTCGCGTGCCTTAATTCGTGTGCTATGGTGCGCTCTTTCAATGCTTTTAATTCCGGCGTTTTTGGGTTTCTTAATTCTTCTGCTATTTTAATATCCGGTTTTAGCCCGATTGATTTACCGTAAGGTGTCGGTGTTATTTCTCTGCCTAATACAATTTTATCCCCCATTACGGGTAATTTTTCAAACCCACCGGTTAGCCTTCCCGCCGCTTTCTCACGTTGGAAAAATTGAGAAGGTTTAAGCCTTACCGTTTCTTTCACTGTGATTATTTTAGGTTCCCCCGCACCTATCTTAAATTGTGGTGATGGTGGTAGTTTAGCCGCCACTATCGCGCGCTCCGCGCCTGTAACGCGCGCGACACCAACCGCGCCGGACTTTATGACCTTACCACCGACAAACATGATTAGTTTACCGCCGTAATAGGTCGTAATGATCGTCCCGGCCGCCGTCGCTAATGTTTTCTCCGGCTCTGTCGCGAATTTGTACGCGACGGCAGTACCGGCGGCCGTAACTAATTCTTTATGCGATGTTTCGCTTAAGAACGTCCCGACCGCCCCGGCCTTCTTGCCAAATTCTTTTGGCGTCGTACCGGCTAAATACCTCGATGTTTTCTCGGGGAGGTAAACAAATTCCTTACCGGAACGCGCTAAAAACCCTTGTAAGTATAAGTCAAATTCTTTAATACCGCCGCTTAATGCCGCTACATTCGGGCTTCCCTTAAGCCTCTCTGCTTTCCCTGATATGCCAACGATAAGCTTCGTTACCGGATCGACACCCGCCGGTTTTTCTTCAGGTAATGAATAAGTCCTAACCGGTGTCGTTGATATATCAAAATCAACGCCTAACTTTTCACTTCTTGTCACTTGCGACGGCGTGGTTATGTCAATCGGGTAGTACGTCACCGGCTCAAAACCTTCCCCCGTAAGTACCCGTTGCGCCTCTATTTTCTTTTGTCGCGCCTTTATGGTTTGTTCTTGTAGCCTCTGCGTTAAGAATAATTCGTAACCTCTCGGTTTTTCTTCCGGGAGTGATGAATAAGGAGTCTTGCGCAACCATTGTACGCGCCTCGCCTGAATATTAGAAACGGCCAATACCTCGGCTATCTTTTTCGTGTCGATCCTCTTTTCTTGCGCTCTTGGTTGTTCTACATAAACCGGCGTTTCTGTGTAAAACTCTCCCTCCCCTAACTCTTGCCCCTCACTAACCTTAATAGAAACGCGGCCACCCTTTCCCGCCTGCTTTCGCGCGCTCTCAATCATACGGCCTAACCGTTTACGTTTCGTCCGTGTTATGGTCGCTTCGAGTGCCGCGCGTTGTTGTGCGGTTATGTTACGCCTCTGTAACCCTTCTTGCGCGGCAGAGATTAAGCGGGCTTCTCTGCGGGCGCGCCTGTATGATTCTGTCTTGATTACTCTCGGCCTTGCGCGTTCTACGTCTTGGGGTACGCTTACGCCTGCTTCGCGTAATCGTTCGCGCACTCCTGGGCGTTCTATTGTTTGTTTTGCGGCGAGCGCGGCGCGTTTGTAAGAAGGAGTGCCTGGGCGTAATCGTTGTAATCGTTGTATGCGTCGTTGTGCTATTCGTGCGGTTCCGGATAATCGCGCCATGTGGCACGCTTATTATGTCGTGGGTATATCTTTTTTGTTATCCTATAATGTAACAATTGTAACAATTGTACCGAATACTATATATATATGTTTGCCGTATAATCGCTAAAACCATATTAGGGGGTGGTGGGTTAATGAACAAAAAGGGCCAAAACATGAATTTTCTTGTTGCGGCCGCCATCGGCCTGGTCGTTCTCGCCGTTGCTGTGGGCATCGGTACGAGCCTGAATAGCGACCTTTTAGCCGACAATACTTCCGTAGAGGAAGGCGAAGTATACGAAGAAGCGATTGACGGTATGCAAAAGTTTTCCGGAAAGTTTGCGTTGATCGCTTCCGTTATAGTAATGGTCTTTATCATTGGGCTATTACTGTTCCTTCGCGGGAGGTCGTGAGCCGATGAAAGCCAACAAGAAGGGGCAGAATATGAACTTTCTTGTTGCGGCTGTAATCGGCCTAATCGTCCTCTCTGTGGCGGTAGGTTTTGGGGCGAATATGTTCACCGATCAAGAGACGGATTACGCCTGCGAGGACGGGTACACGCGGAATTTCTCGCTTACCTACCCGGATCAATGCTGTCTTGATGACAGCCCATGCAACGGCGTAAACGTTACAGAACTCGGTGAAGCGGCGCAAACATACCACGAAGCGACGGATGCTATGGGTAACTTCTCTGGGAAGTTCGCCCTAATAGCTTCTGTAATCGTCATGGTATTCATTATTGGGCTGTTGTTCTTCCTCCGAGGCCGGACGTAACAATAATTTTTATTAACCTCGCGGGGGTGGCCCCCCGCGTCAATTTCTAAAAATGTTTCATTTACCCTTTTTTGTTGTATGCCGTTGCATTTTCTGTTTGTATACCTACCTAAAACATACACAACTTTTTGACTACTTCGTTTATAGAATATAGGGGGGGGGGTACAAAATAGGTCATTTATATACACCTTTTTAGTATGGTATATTGTGTTTTAAGCGCCTGTAATGCCATTATGTCAAATGCCCAAAAAATAAGTACGAATTGCACATACACATATACACCATAACAATAAATATTATATACACAACATCAACACACCCCCGTAATGGATGAAGAACTTACCACGGAAGAAATAAGAGAACGAGACAAAAAAAAGATCATTGGAGAAGTAAGAGCGATGGGGGGCTGTGCGCACTGGGTAGAGATAAGCGAGGCGGTAGGCATGGAGCGACGACAATGTTACCCCCTGATAGGAGAACTGATAAGAGAAGGACGGCTAAAAAGGCTCGATTTATCACCCAACGAAGTACCGCCGGAATTACGGCCGAAACTACCCCACTACTGGGCGCGTGGGATCATGTATCACAGCCAAAAGACAAAAAAGTATATACCCTTCACGCAGTATAAATGGTGTGCGCTACCCCCAGAAGCGGCCGAAGAATTGGAGGGCTTGAACGCCTATGAAACCGAAATTTAACCGTCGTATGCAAATCCTCTTAAGCGACGAAATACATAACGCTATGGAAAATAACTATAAGCGTTATTCTCACGGAAAGTATAGCAGTATGAACCACATGATACGCTGTTTTATCATTAAAGGCATACGAGGCGACGGAGTAGAGGGAAAGGCAGAAATCGAGCGTATGGAGAGGGAGGGCTTAATGTGATACACGACGTTTACGAGTGCGAGATAACAGATCCATTAACTGGCCGGACGGTGCGCCGCATGGTACGCGGGGGAAATGAAGCGGGGCTTGATCGGCTCCGCGAAACCGCAGAAGCGCGCGGCCTATTTTTTAATGCTCGCTTAAGACAATTGGAGGATTGATAAGTATGGGAGATGCGAAGGAATGGGAGCCTTTAAAGGGCGATATATGGCAACCTACCGAGGTAGGCGAGGAGTTGGCGGGTGTCGTCACGCAGATAAATAAGGGCGAGTACGGCACACAGTACACGATAGAGGTAAGCCCTGGTGAGTCTGTGGAGACACCGAGCCACAGGATTTTACAGGTGATGATGGCCCGGGTTAAGGTCGGTGATGAAGTACGCCTCGTCTATAAGGGTGATAAGAATACGGGTAAGGGTAACCCCGCAAAGATTTACGAGGCGTGGCGGAGGCGTACCGCCCTGGATGATAACACGGGGGAGTGATCATTAAGGGGCGTGTGTTGTGGGGTTCTACACTCCGATCGATCCCCAACTACTGGGAGCAGTCATACCCCACAACACCCCCCACTTTTTTTAGTACGGTATACTAACGGAGGTAATAAGTATGACAAAACAAAAAACGCACATTGTAAGCATGGACATAAGGGTTATCAGCGATACAAAAGTAGAAGCGGCCGCGATATGCGGGGCCATGATGGGACAGGCCGCGAACAACATTAATAAGTGGCGTGTGTCCGAGCCTGAAACGATAGAAGTACCGGACGAAAGGCCGGCGCATGAATAGCACCGAATACACCCTGTTTTTTGTATTATGCGTGCTATGTATCGTTTTGGCCTTTAATCAGGCATGGGTGTTTTATAACGCGCGCCTTACGGTCGGGGAGATCGCGGACGATAACGTTATCCTTGCAGAAAAATTACGGGAGTGTAACCCGAGTTTTTGGAATCGGAGCGTACACTTTCCGGGATATGAAGAATTAAACGGTACTTGGTACGATGAAACAGCAGAATACAGAGATTAACGTGGAGCCTCCCGCGCCGTTTAATATGGCCATGCTCTTTTATTATCAATTAGCAAAAGACATATTAAGCCCGAAGGACGAAGCCATACGGACGAATAACATACCCGCGTGGCACTTGTGCCTTAAGGCGTTATATCATAAAATCGTGTTTCGGATGACGGAGGACGAAAGAAAAACGGCGTATGACCTATTGAATCGTGCCGACCACTTGATAAACGCGGCTTCTATGTCTATGTCATCGCATAGGAAAGCATCCCGCATACTTTCAGAAATAGATATTATGCTTATAGGTGTTATGAATAAGCACCATATGATTTTTCCAAATATCGAGTTTGGCGATCCTTTCGAGAAACGATTAAAGGACATGGGTATAAGTGTTACGGACAAAAAACGTTAAGCAAATAGCGGAGTTTATCGCGGACGTACTGAAGAGCGACCGAGAGGGCATTATAGTAGTGGACGGCGATAAGGGAGAGGGGAAAAGCGTTCTCATGGCGCAGATATGCGCGGCGACGGCTCCCCTTACGGGTACGACGTTTAGCTTTAAGGATAATATGACATGGCAGAGAAAAGAGTTAAAAGCGTGGATTGATCCCGGCGACGAACAGAAGCCAGAAATGTCTTGTATTATCGCGGACGAAATAGTAAGTATGTTCCTGGCTCGGGAATGGTTCGATGCGGATCAGATCGACGCTATCAAACTGCTTAATATGTGCCGCGACCGTCACCTTTTGGTGTGCGGCGCGCTTCCTAACTTCTGGGAGTTAGATAAGGCGTTTCGTAGTCAGGTACGGTACTGGATACATGTAGAGCGTCGCGGCGTTGGGTGGATGTTTGAAAAATCCCATAACCCTGGGGCGCGTGATAAGTGGATGCAACGCGAAATAGAGAAGGCTTACGTTAAGCATGGGAATCCGTCGAAGGCTCCTAACTTCGTATGTCGCGTCTTGTGGGATGATTGGGATAAGTGGACGAAAGCGCGATACTTACGGATCAGGAACACCAAAAGGGTCGGGGTAGAGAACCAAAGGAGAGTACCCGTAAGGATTAGAGAAGTCACCGCACAACGCGACCGCCTAATACGTTTTGCGATAGAAAAGAGAATAGCTAATACTGTACAGATTGCTACGCTTGTCGGGGTTGATCGTTCAGTAGTCACAAAAATCGTATACAATGGTGGTGCAAGTGTGCGAGTGTGAGTCTATGCATATACAAAAATACCCTTGTTTCCTGTGGAAACTTCCACCGGAAGCGGGGGCTATGGATTCCATGAGAAACGGAGGTAATAGGCATGAGTCTTAAAGCAACCATGACCTTACCGCACAAGTGCCGATCATGCGGTAAGAGAATCCTTAAAAGCCAGTGGTATCGGTACGATGAAGGACAATATATCCACATGAATTGCTGGTTCCACAGGAAAGTATGACCGGAGGCGATAACGTAACGAGAGGACGCCAGCCCATAGATAGCTATGCGCGCGCGCATTTCAGTAAGCGCGCGATCGACGGCCGCATAAGCGTGATACGCCGGCGGTGCGTGTACTGCGGCCATAATAAACAATTCGTTAAGCATGGCGCGCGTTACTGTACGCGCTGCCGGAGGCGACAAGAATGACGGTGCCGCCCGCTCCGTGTGTTGATTGTGAAAGCCCTCATGGATACCGCCGGTGTTTCTGGGATGGGGCTATACTCTGTAGGGAGTGCCATTATAAGAGGTTTCACGCTGAACGATTAAGGGGCAGGGGACATGAGTGACCTACCAATATCTACCAATATCTACCAAATTGGTAGAAGGGGGCGGGATGGGGGTCGGGGTCGAGGTCGTGGTCGTGGTCGGGGTCGAGATCGACGCTCACCTGGAAGGAATGAAAAATGTGGTGCATGATGGCTGACCGTGAGTTTTGTGATTGTGGAAGTGAGAATATCCTTGCAGAAGTCATAAACGAGCATGGGCGTGACAAGTTCTACGCTCTCGTAAGCGGTGGGAAAGACAGCATAACCGCCGCCGTCGTGACTGATCGGCTGAAGAAGTTGGAAGGAGTCATATTCGTTGACACGACGATAGGAGTTGCAGAGACTCGGGAGTTTGTGGAATCAGTCTGTAATGATCGGGGGTGGAATCTCGTTATTCTACGTCCTAAAGTCACCTACGATGATATGGTTATGAGATATGGGTTTCCCGGAGCGCCGCATCATCGTATGTCATTTATCTATCTTAAATGGCAACCGATTTATTACTGGATACGACATCATAAAGATAGGGATCGAATCGCTCTCATTAGCGGAGTGCGACGGCATGAGAGCAAACGCCGAGGGCGTAACACGGAAAGGATCAGGATTGACGGAACGTGTAAACACATGGTATGGGTAGCCCCCATCATCGAGTGGACAGATGCTCAAGTATGGGATTTCATACGCCGCGAAGGGCTTAAAATCAGTCCATGCTATGAGAAACTACACATAAGCGGTGATTGCTTATGCGGAGCATACAGCAAACGCGGAGAAGCGGAGTTAATACACGCTTTCTATCCGGAAATCGCGGAACGCCTCCGCGATCTTGAAAGGCGATGCCCCCATAAGCGGTGTAGGTGGGGGAATCAGTCAAGTATGGGCGGTGTAAAGTGTCAGACATCTATGGAGGATTATCTGTGCGCGGATTGCAGATAAGTTCTCTTTTGACTACAAAAGCGAACAAGAGGGATAAAGTAGGATGAAACAAGCTAAACAGTTCATCGAAGGACTAAGAATAGGGAAGAAGCGTTCTGGTGGGGGGGAATGATGAATAGCGTAAGCTACCCTGACGGGGCGGCTAAATACATATTATACCAGCGTACAGGCATATTAAAGACCACACCAATACCTAAAATTTTCACTGAATTATGCCATACTCGGAATATGGCAATATCAATAAATTCAGTACTATACAAAAAAAAAATATATGAAGAATACACCAGGATAATGCGTACAGAATATGACCGCATAAAGGACGCTCTCCCATCAAAATCAGAAAGTATATTAGATATTGGTTGCGGTCTTGCGTTAATCGACGTGTTCCTCTATGAACACTATGGGGGTTTAGCAGATATATTCCTCCTGGATAAGACGTTTATTGCTCATACTGTTTATTATGGGTATAAACCGACGGGTTGCTATTATAACTCATTATCATTCTCTCGTGAGATGTTGGTTAATAATGGCGTGTCAAGTGATAAAATACACTGTCAAGAAGCGACACCCGATAACAAGATTAATTTCCTTGCCAAACACGACCTAATTATTTCCCTCGCGTCGTGGGGGTTTCATTACCCAGTAAGTACATACCTGGAAAGGGCGCATAAGATACTAAATGAAGGAGGAGTCCTCATAATCGACGTAAGAAGAGACACCGACGGAATAATGGCTATACGCCAAAAGTTCGGCAATTGCACTACAATCTATACGAGGCCGAAATATTCAAGAGTAAAAGCGGTAAAATGA
>Ga0180438_10006572_pt1 | contig 15667 bp, 12 predicted proteins | sample SS_ome_12_FD_132455 | JGI IMG/M metagenome (GOLD analysis project Ga0180438, IMG submission 132455) | Hypersaline lake sediment archaeal communities from the Salton Sea, California, USA - SS_3_D_2 metaG | ecosystem: Environmental > Aquatic > Non-marine Saline and Alkaline > Hypersaline >...
ACAAGTTGAACATTTGTCTTTGTCTGAATAATAAAATTTTCCGCATGAATTTTTAGGTTCACAGCGTTTCAAGTTATTCATCATTTCATCTGTATATGAATCCATATATAGATGTGTTCCACAGTACCTTTTTCCAGTAACAACTTTCTTTCCACATAGTTTGACCTGTGATCTATCGTCAGTCTTTCGACCTAAAGTGGGTGCTCTACAATTATTGGGTCCGACTTTGGGAGTATGTAAATTACAAAAATCGGAATCGGCGACTTTGTATTTTTTGCACTGTGTACCACTCTGTGTTATTTTGATGCAGCGGCGAGATTCATTATCTGCCATTAGATAAAGGGGTTTATAATAGCTTAGCTATATGGTGTAAATTTTCTTCAATTTTTTCACGGACTCAAGAAAACTGTTCTCAGTTTTCAAGCTGGAGAAAAAATGAAGAAAATAAATGGATTTTATAAACACACTTACAAAACAATGGCAACCGATCATCCGCTTTCCAACAACAAACTTATTGATGATTTCATTATTGACAAGAATACCAATGGAGCTATGAAACTAGTTCGTAATAGTACAATAAATGATCTAGGTATTGACAAACAAGATCAGGAAGGTAACAATTTACTTGGTAGACTTATATTGAATGAAATGTCCACAGTGGTTATTTTATTATTAAATAAATTTGGCGATGAATTACCACTCGAACATTTGAATAATGATGAAGAACATATTCTTTATTTGGCTGTGAGATATAATTGCGATAGTTTGGTAATTACATTACTAAATGATTATCATACATATTTTAATCCTTATCACCTGAATAGATATAGACAATCTATATTTGGTTTGGTATGCGAAGAAACATATCGAGATATTGTAATACATAAGTTCTTAGATGTCTATGATGGGAAATGTATGCCGGAACATATCCAAAATTGGCCATCTGGAAAAACAGCTATTTATGACCTTATTGATAATGAACGTCCTGAATTGGCAAGTCGACTTCTAAATGAATATGGATATGATTGTAAAGTTGATCTTATTAATTGGCGAGGAATTTCGGCATTTGATAGAGCAATCCATAAGCGATATTATTTATTAGTAGAGCAAATGTTAGAGTATATTGATGACAATTATAATCATAGAGTTTCAGATGAATTTGATACACCTCTTATGTATTTGGTTGCTGATAATCAGTACAATTTAATAGAGCAGTTTTTAAATAAGTTTGGTATTTATTTAAATATATCGGCAGTAAATTCCGAAGGCAAAACAGCATTTATGATTGCATGTGAAAAAGGATATTTTGATATAGCAAAATTTCTGTCAGATAAAGGATATGATGCTATTATTATTCATCAAATGGATCACAACTGCGAAACAGCTTTTATGAAAATTTGTAAATATAACACCCTACTTACCATTGAAAAAAGAAGACAAAGAATTGATCTCGTTAAGGATTTTATGGGTACGTCCGGTCACTCTAAAAAACTGTTATTGGATCTAACTGATGAAGAAGGAAATGATCCATTAATGATAGTCTGTAAATATGGTAATGACGATATTGCAAATTTATTGCTTAGCAGTGCCGGACCATTAAACATAGGTCGTACAAACTATAAAGGATACACTGCTGCTATATATGCATGTATAAATAAATTACCAAGTGTAGTTAGCTTAATCTTGGCAAATTCAAATTACAGTAAAATGTTATTAGAGAAAGAGACAGACAGTAAAGAATCATTACTAACAACAGCTTTTGAAAATGAAATGTATGATTTATGTCAAACAATTATAAGTAAAATTCACCCTGTTACTTATGAATACCTAGATAATACGATAAAATACGCATGTCAAAATGGTAATGTACCTCTACTATCTATGTTAATAGATAATTTTTCATATGCACTATTGTATGATAATTGCAATTATTGTATACCACATTATTTAAATATTGCCGCTTATAATGATCATATAAATATAATTGATTTTTTGGTAGAACAATATGGAGAAGAACAGTTATCAGCTACTTGTAGCTGTGTTAAACAGCATGATTATGTATTATTTACATTTGCTGATCGAAATAAAATTGATATTGCTGAAAAACTTATTGACAAATATGGACTAAATTGTTTTATGCCTAATAGCGTAGGTTATGATAGTTACCTTTTTGAACGTGTATGTTCCGAAGAACCAAATAATGTAAGATTACTAAACAAAATTGCCGACATGCTTTTCTCTGAATATCCACCATGTTGTTTTTGCGATTACTGTGGAAATGGCAACGAAGATGATTATAGTTATTATACAGGATGTCACCCATTCAAAGAACTAGTTTTCTCTAAAAATGAAGATTTAATGGTAAAATTACTCAATAAGCACGGAGATAAGTGTTTAAATCATTACACTAAAAATGAATGGCTTGAATTTGCATTTGAAAATAATCTTCCCAAATTTTTTACCAAATTAATTGAAATATGGAAAGATACTTTTCCGCTATCTGGTACTTATGAACTCAAATATGATCGAGATCGAGATGATTTTTTCAATAGATTATTGAAAAGTAATGGAATATATTTCAATAGCAATTGGTTAATTTGTGCCCTAGAACGAGGATGGAATGATATTATTAGCAACTATCTTCCGCTATTTCTTTACGAACCAAAAGTCTTATTTGAACCAAATATAAAGCAAGAAAATGCTATAAATATATGTATAAGAAATAATAATGACAGGGTTGCAACTGAAATTATCCAATATTACAATAATTATTTTAAAACCACCGGCCTTTTAGAAAAAACAATATGTATAAATTCACTATTCAAGACATCTATTTTTAACAATTTTAAAGACTTGCCTATTACAATAATAAATTTATTTCCGAATAAAGTAAACGTAAATCAAATATTGTTAAATGACGTTCGAACTATAGTTTCTATTGCTTGCGAACAATCATTAGAGAACTTGGCCATCAAAATAATTGAAACATATAAAGAAGATTGCTATCCATTTCTGAAGGATTCAAGTAGTAAAACACCATTACAAATAGCTCAGGAAAAAGGATTAACCCAATTCATCATTCATTTCAAAGAAACATTTGGTAAAGACCATACTAGCGTCCAGCACTATAGCATGGAATATATCACATGTATCATTTGTCATGACGACACAGCACAAAACATTCAGCTCAATCCATGTGAACATAAAAACCTATGTCCAGACTGTGTCAAACGTATTCCTAAATGTCCACTATGTAGAGCCGATATCCAAAGCCAAACCGAATTAGAACCTAATATCACTATATATGATAGCTGAACACTGTTATACTTTGTCATTTTATTATTATCTAATCTAAAAGAAATTGTAACTATCATTCATTCTTTCATTCATTTCATCATTAAAATAAAATCCTTACTCCCATCTAACGAATGGAAGTTTCATGATTAACATAGAACACTTTCTGTTGTGTCAGCGGTTACCTTAAACATAATGTTATAATATTTTATATAATGAGTGATTTAAATAATCTACAAGAGTTGAAAAAGTTGAAATTGGCAATTTCAAACAAAAATCTTCTAAAATTTTATCTAGACAATTTAGAAAGAAATCTACCAAGAAAAACTATTTTAAAATGTCAAAATGGAGGCAGTAAACTTTACAGAACCAATTTGAATAGTTATATATATATGAAATAAGTGTTGACATTATTGAAGGATTTGCGCCTTATCCTGAAGAAGAACCAGACATATTTTATCCAACAAAAATACATTAGAGAAAAGTTGCGTAATAATTTGGATTCATCAAGACTCCAAGTTGGGTGTATTACGAGACCTAGGATCAGAATATGACTGTTTTCGCAGAATTGGAGTTTCAGACTACCCAGTTCTACCCAGAAAAAAAGGAGAAACTATATTGAGCCTAGTCTTGAAGTATTGTCAAGAAAATTATGATAATATGGGAATAGTTGGATTAACATTACAGAATAATAGTTATTATCAATGTGGCCACGATCAAAAAATCAAATTAGATTTAGTAACTGTTCGCCAATTATTGGGACAGAAACCATTTTACATGAAATTCGGGTTTCAACCAGAGATATAATTTATCATAATTTGAAGAAGATTAATCAAATTAAAGTGGGTGATAAAATATTTTTGGGTAGCAATTTTTTAGATTGGTTACAAGAAACAGAAAGAATCAAAGAAAACGTAACTTTGTCTAGCTCAAAAAACCACCAGACCCCTGATCATATGGCTTTCTTAGATGTAGATTTCGATGGTAAATTATCAAATGTACTAGGTATGATTCTGAACCACGACTGTGTTTTATTCAATAAAATTTACAGAAAAGTAGCAAGATACATCGGATTGGAATACTTTGATAATGGTTATAAATTAATTTTTCGTAAACGGTCATTTTCTGTCTGATATTAATCACTATGATCGTTTTAAACTGAATTGGATTTCCTTCTCTAATTGAATTCCAATTCATAGAAAGTTTCCATGAAAGTCAATTCGATCAACATCTGGTTTCTCTATAGTTTCTTCAATTTTAGCTAAATCTGCATAAGATTTAGGGTCAATCGTGACTCGGTTTTTACCAGAATCGATCTCTGGAAACTCAATTGGCTTTACATTAATTTCGTCCCAATTTATTTGGGGCTTTATTCAGAAAATTGTTTGAATAATAAGTCCATTTGTTTATAAATGTAATATTTTTACAATTTTAAATCATTTTTTACCAGAATCCGTTTCTACTATGCAGAAATTCGCACCAATATCGAAAGCCAAACTAAACTAGAACCTAACTTCACTATATATGATAGCTAAACACCATCATACTTTGATGTTTTTTAATTCTCTAACCCAAAATAAATCAAAAAATTGATTTAATATATAGGTGTTATAATAATGTCAGAATTAACCAAACCAATTGATATAATGCAATCAAATACTATCGTTACAGTCAATATGGCTGTAATAATAGAATACGAACGATTAAAAACCGCATATACCCAATTGGAAAAAGATAAAGATGAACTTATGAAAAAATATACCGAACTATTAGAATCTACCACCAAATATAAGGAAGAAATCGAAAATCTCAAAAAAGAATTAAAACATAAAGATGAAGAAATAGAAACACTCCAAAATAGAATCAAATCTCTCGAAAATACCATCGAATTTCACGAGAATACTATCAAATCTCACGAGAATACTATCGAATCTCTAAAAGACAATGACCAAAAACAATCACAAAGAATTAAAATTTTGGAAGATACCGTCATGAAATTACAAATTAAAGATAGTTTAGCCAATTTGATTATAGCAATTCAAGATCTCAATAGAACAGACCAACTCGAAAAAAATCCACATTTTACACACAAGTACCTTCGTAAGCTCAGGGGCAATAGAAATGGTGAAAATCACTGTATTCTTGATACAGACACACCCGAAATCAAAGACTATAAAAAAAAATTGATACTTGACCGAATCAACCAAAAATCGGATATCAATACAGCTTTCGACAAAAAATATGGAACCTTACGTCAAGAACTGATACATCATTTGTCAACACAGCAATTGAATTACCAAACAATCAAACAAGAAAATATTGATAACGCAGAAGAATGGTGGGAAGATTGAATGGTTTCAAACTTGAAATATTTATTTATAAACGTACATAATATGACCAAAGGTCTCAAATCAAAAATCTATGAAAAAATGTCAACGACGTTTAGATCCATTAAGTTTTGCTTTCTGTTACCATATATAGACAATATGGAAAACTATGGTATTGCAGATGAAGTTTACTCATATGTCGAAGACGTAGAGCGAATTCACATTGATAAATTGCAAGAATACAAAAAAGAATTTACTGCCATCATGGAAAATATGCAAACCCTATTCAAAAATGTTGTCAAAAAACTTGAAAACGACATCCAACAAAAGGAGAAACAAATAATTCAAGACCGCATTGTTATTAAGGATTGTCACATTCTCCGTCAATATATTAATAGTCTTTTTCAACAGAAATGGGATGGTCTTCCTGAAAGTCTTAAAAATAACACCGACTTCAAAACATTAGCACAAAATACCACTCTTTTACAAAGGAAAAATTTTATTAATCATTGCGAAGGTATTAAATATGCCATATTGATTACATCTGATCTTCATACTGGACTTTCAAAAGATTTATGTGAGTTTTACATTAAACTAAGGGGACGGTGTTACGTCCCCTTAAAACCCCTCACTTGTGTAAATTCACATAAAGTCTCGCCAAGGGGGGCTTTGTGTCCCCCAAATACAAGAACTAGAAAAAATCATCACCGAAAGAGGTGATAGTATCAAAATTCATGGCGTAGAGCTTAACATAGACATTCTACAAGAAATCAAAAAGACAATTGTTTGAGTCCAATTATATTTATTAACAAACTCAATGGTTCATCAAAAGACAATCGAGTTTGCTAAAATCGGCAGAACCGAGATTCTAAAGCTAGTCATTATGATCAGGTGTATGTCCATTTGTTATACCAAAAAGTTACTGATTCTGTAATAATATTGAACCTCAAACGGTTATTTGAAAAACAATTACAAAACACGTGTAAATTTGCTCTCCTGTTGAAAAACGATTAGATTTGTTGAAAAACAATTACAAAATACGTGGAAATTTGCTCTCCTGTTGAAAAACGATTAAAAATCTATTTTATATATAATATTATGTAATGACCAATATATGCTTGGTTGGATTTAGCTATCTAATAGATAAATACAAAATTAAAACACTTCCACATAAAGATTTTGAAGATGCAATAAATCCGTGACCATGTTCGATGTGAGTCCGTCTGGAGAATTGTTATTGGTTTCCCCTGCAATTCGGTATTTGAATCGACATAATGCACATTGTTTTTGGTCTAGCTGGTCATAGCACTCCTTACAAATAAAAGTAAAACATTGGATACATACGACTTTGTCTTTGGCCTCAATTAGCTTATTAATACAAATATTACAAGATACCTCGGTCATATATATGTTTGAATATTTAAAAATAAAAATTGATTTTTATTTTTAAACTAAGTTTAAAAATACAATGGAGCTAATAAGATATTGTTTGGAAGAAAATTTAGAAAAAATACAAGAGTGTATTTATAATGGTATATTTATAGATGAAAAATTTGATTATGGGGACACTGCTCTTATATGTTCTTCGAGGGACTATGGTGATAAACCAAAAGTAGTTAAATTTTTAATAGATAATGGTGCTAATATAGAGGAAAGAGACCATGAAGAGTGGACTCCATTATTTTTCGCATGTTTTGAGGGACATATTAAAATAGCTACACTTCTGTTAGAAGAGGGTGCTAATATTAACCATAAAAACTATGAGGGAGATACCATCTTACATATACTTACATCTAGCATAAAAATGACATATATGGATAAATGTAAAAATATTTTTAATCTTTTGATAGAACATGGAATAGATATTAATGAAACTAATAATTCTGGGAATACCCCATTAACAATGGCATGTGTATCTGGAAATTTTGATGAAGCTAAAATATTACTTGAACTTGGTGCAAGTACAGATGTTAATAGCTATAATCTTTATGGAGGAAAAACTCCTTTAATTTATGCTACAATAAATAACTACCCAAAAATAATTGAAATTCTTATCAAAGCTGGTGTAAATATTAATGAGAAAGATGAATCTAATATGACGGCTCGAGATTATGCAACACGGCCTTCAAGAAAAAGTATTAAAAAAATTGTTAATCTACTTGACAACGCGACGCAACATAAAATAAATTCTTGACTAGTCTCTAGACTCATAAGAGCACTAAAAGTTATATAAGGTTTAGTTTGATAACTATAATTATAGTCACTATTAATGCCTTTGCCTGTTTTAATCAATCATCCCGAAAAGACCACCGCTTTTTTACCGGACATTCCGCTTGATCTGATTGTTTTATCCCATGCATTAAGTGCATTAGTCACTTCTCCCATTGCTTTAAGAGGTAAGACAGTTTTGAATCATATTTTTAGAGTGAATTCACCAATAAATCAACTCGACTTTAGAATCACTAGTTCAGTGACTATTAATATTATTTCTAACTTACAACGTATTGCTGAATATTCAGCAGGCAAGATAAATCTTAACGGTATTCCATTTACAATAACTTTTATTAACTCCGACAATCTGCTCTTTAAATTAGAGACCACTCATGGTGAACAAGATATTTTAATTAAAGTTTATGATTACAACACTAGTTTTCATTTCGATCTCAATACAATAGAAATTTTATTTTCACAAGAAAATCCTAATGGACTTGTCAAATTGGACGAGCGCCAATTGGAAGCTCTTAGTAATTATGTCGTTGGTCAACCACAAATTAATTATTGGTTTAGACGAAGTTTTAAATCAGATAGTGCAACTATGTTACCATACAGTAACATGGTAAAAGTTTTGTTTAATATATTAAAACTAACCGAAGAAAATATTAATGTACTACATTTTAGTAAATTGTCAACCAGTTGCTCAAAGTGTAATAGTATTTTCAATGAAACCGGCAATAGTCATCCTTATGTTAAGGGTTTATATATGTTAGGATATGCTTTTAAATGTGGACACTATCAATGTTTGGCATGTATTTTGAAACAAATTAAAAACCATAATGGTCCAGCTAAATGCCACGTTTGCATGCAAGATTTACAACATATCTCTTTGCCTGAGGAATGGGAAATTAAGTGGGATTCAGTTAAAAGTTTATTTACATATTTCAAAACGAACCAAAATATCGAAGAAAATCACACAGGAAACAGCGAATTTAACGCTTTTAAGTTGGGTATAGACCAAATTGTTCAGCAGAACTCGTAGCTCTTAACTTTGAGTGGCTGACTGTGTTAATACTGATAGTCTATGCCATTTTCCATAGTCCTGTAATCTAGTAAGATATGAATGGTTTTTAAATTTTAAGAAATCAAGTACATGTTCATAGACATCAATGTCTGACTTGTCATATAATTTAAAAAAATACGAACGCCATAAAACATCAATATTTTTATTAACATCTATTGCATAATCTTTCCTAGACACTTGCATTACTTTATATCTATCAGCAATTTCAACAAAATTATCTAACCATTTATCAAGTTCATCTAAGTGCGGTTTTCTAAGTTCATACCCATTTTCTGTGATAAGATTATAATGTTCTCTGTCAACCCATAATAATTCACACTGTTTCAAATCACATTCAGATCCAACTGGAGGCGCAGATGCTATTCTATGATGCAAAAGATAAATATCCCGTTTCAACTTACTCACAGGAAAAGCATATTCGATATCATTGATTGTCTTAGTGATATATAAAACGAGTCCTTCAGCAGTTACTCCGAATTTATCTTGGTCACTTTCTTGTTGAGCAAATATTTCATCCATATCATTTTTCCATGTATCAGATGAACTATCCCAACTAAATTCTTGTTGAGGTTTCACTAAGTCATTCCAAAAACAAACCCCGTTATTAGATATAACAAGTGGAACAATATTAGAATAGCTGTAATGTGTTACAACACGATTCCATGGAGTAATAAGTTCAAATACCACAACATAATATGGATTTGCCTTTAAATATGCAACGATATCCGTATGATAATTCTCTAAATATTCTAATGACAGATTGGAAAACGTATGTTGGCCCTTTGTTTTGTCCGCTATTGAACCAATCACATTTGAAGGATCCAAACATCCTCTGGTTGAAGAATAAAGATTGCCATGTTTATCGCTAAATATCATAATAAACGATCCATCATACTTGTTTACAAGTTTGGCTTTCCAACCCTGATCCTCGGCATCTTTCAAAAAAGATGTCAAGGACATCCCTTCTCTGACGTTGAATTCACCCATTCCTACATTATTTGAGGTAAAAAATTTACGAGGTGCTGTACATATATTAGATATTCTTCCGTTGTCTAGACAGAGTATAGTGCCTCTACAAGCTAAATGTAGAGTATCTTTGAACGTACAGTGCGATCTATAATTCAATTTAACTTGGTCACCATATTCCTTGATTGCAATAACGTTCTTGTCGTTTTTCAAAAAAGAATTCATGTATTCAGAAGAGTAATCAATACCAACAAGCTTTTCCAACTCTCGAAAGCCTCGGTGATACCACTCAATAATTTTGTCTGTCATTTTATAATAAATTTGGAAAAATTTGCCATTTTTTTTTAGAATTTAGTATAATCATGCAAAATTCTAAAAAAAAAGAACCTAGCCCCGAACCATTCTATGATTTCGTTATCATTGGCGCCGGTCCAACAGGTCTAACTTTAGCTTGGTTTCTCCAAAAACTCTCTCCACTTGTTAAAATTCTTCTGGTTGAACGAGAACAAGATATTGGAGGGTGTCATCGAGTTCGTCGTATAGAACCAAATAATTTTTTTACTGAACATGGACCCCGTATTTATATTGACAATTATGTCACTTTTCAGGCTTTACTAAAAGATATGTTCCCAGATCAACCTAAATTTCATTTTGAAAGTATGTTTAAACGGTATAAATTCAGTCAAACTGATATCCTAAAATATCTTAATCAATTCAAATTGACCGAACTTCTAAAACTATCCATTACCTTTACCTATTTTATAATATCAAATCCGAACAAACATCAATCAACCTTTAGCTATTTCGAAAATACGACACTTAAAGAATACTTAGACTCAAAAGGATTTTCTTCTGAAACTCAAGAATATATTAATCGACTTTGTCTTTTAACAGATGGAGGCGGAATCGATCGATATACTCTCTATGAATTCTTAGAGATTCTCAATCAAAATGCCCTCTATAATATTTATCAACCCACTAAGAGTAATGATCTCTTCTTATGGAAAGCTATCAAAAAAAGACTAACTGCTAATCCAAACGTAACACTTCTTCTCAACACTAATGTCACTCAAATTCTTGATGATGTCACTGGGATTCAGACCAAGAACAACCTGAATCAGATTCAGTGTCACTATGCTCGAAAAATTATAGCAGCTATCCCCCCAGCTGCTCTTTTGCCAATCCTGGTCAATAGTAACTCTCTAGTCCAAAATGCCTTTGGAAATTATAAACAATTAAAACAGTGGATCAAATACACTGAATATGAAACTTATATTCCTATTATGTTTTACTTTCCCAAGACTAACCTTGAAACCAAATGGGGCGTCCCTTCAAGTGACTGGGGTATTGCTAGTATCATTCTTTCTGATTATTTAGAAGATCTTAAAAGACTAGGTACAGTAATTTCGACTTGTATTAGTCTACCTGATCGGTTTTCGCAATATACAGGCAAGACTGCAAATCAAACAATAGACAGACAGGAGTTGATAAATGAAACATTTCGACAGCTTAAAGAAATCTATTCACAATCTGATTTACCTGACCCAACAAATGTTATTGTCAGTTCTGGTGTCTACTATGACCCAATGACCCAGAAATATAAAACCAAAGACACTGCCCATTTTCATACGGTCTTGGGAGCAATGCCAAAATCAAAAATACCAAATTTTCATTCGGTTGGTGTCCAAAATGAAAAGAGTAATTATGCCTTTACTAGTCTTGAGGCCGCAGTCGAAAATGCAGTCTACTTTCTTAGAAATCATTATCCTAAGACAGTTGAAAGTTTTAGACCAAAGAAATTATGGACTCTAAGACAATTGATTTTCATATCAATCATCGTTTTGGTACTGTTTTTTGTTCTAGCACTAATTCTTGGAGTTTGTTGCCGTTCACAAATATCAAAATTACTACAACTACTTATCCAATCAAGTAAACAATCAGATATTCCCTGAATTTGTTTATAATGACAGCCATTATAAATACCAGAGTTCAAAGTTTAAAAAATTTAGAGACTTGGAAAAAAGTTCATTAGTTTAACTTGCAAGCAATTCTGTCTAAACCTTTACTAGAAGTCTCAAATGGCGAATATGCTGATAATGTTGACTTAGTAAAATGAACACGTCCTGGTCCGCTAGATAACCAATATCCATCATTATAATGTTCATTCATCATCCACATATGAGGGGGAACCTAGGTTCCCCCTAAACCCCCTCCCCTCCTTGTTTATTTAGTCTGTAACCAAAATCTTTTGATTCTTTACAAGAATATAAAGGGGGGTTTATGAATCAATGGATCGTATACATAAAATAAACCTTTCTAGTAAATTGTACTAGAAGTGGCACAACATATCAAAAATCACATTGTTAGATGAATAAGGAGGAGGGGGTTTTGGGGGAACCTAGGTTCCCCCACATTTTGTCCAAGTGATATTGTTTACAATCCATCGCAAAACTAGGCAGTTGGACAAAATTCATCACTACTTTTGCAATATCAGGACCAATTAGACTTTCCATCATTTGTCGCATTTGAGCGATCTCTAACTCTTGACCATAAATAATATTACGAGTAAATTCCATTATACGTGGATTTTGAGTGTACTGATATATCTCTCGAGACATAATCAGAGCTATCTCATGGTGAATAATCATATCTCTTAAAAAATCACAATTGTCTGTTAGATATTTACCACTCATCATTCTATGCATTGCGGCTCCATATAGATCAATTTTAGTCTCTTTGTTCTGTTTGAGCATGTTGTTATACATTATCTATATATAAAGAACAAATTTTTATTAAAAAATTTATCCTGATCCGAATAAATCCACCCATCAACCCTTTCGATCTGAGTGTCCATTACTAGTGATTTATTTATTGGCAAAAAATGAAAATTGTTTTAAAAATTATAAAATGACCTCATCTGAGTTTAATTTGCTAACGGATGATGAAATTACGCTTGACGTTGCCGATCACTTTCTTTCAAATTATCCAGGAGACCCAATTATAGTATCTCGGACTCTAAAATATTTCGACCAACTCAAACATTTGATGTTTTTCAATGATCAAAAATTTATGGACTATCTACATATAGTATTGCCCAATATTATAAACTATAATGGAACTAATTTTAATGAAGTTTTAGACTTTCTGGTGGAAAATAATCCCAATGTTCTCAATAAAGTCATATTCAAAAGAAATCCATTACTAACCAACACTAACTGCCGCGCGTACATAGAAAATCCAAATAATTTCAAATATTTTTTGAAAAAATTAAAGATTACAATTGGATACGAGCCAAAAGATATTGAAAACTGCGATTACAACTGGAGCCTGCCCTTGCAGAGAGATAAGCGTTTCACTATTTGTTTTCCACCGCCAAACGTAACTGGTTCCTTGCATGTTGGGCACGCTCTTACTTGCGCTATTCAAGATGCCATTGTTCGCCATAAAAGAATGACCGGACACCAGACTATGTGGATTCCTGGTACTGATCACGCTGGTATTAGTACACAAAGTGTGGTTGCAAGACAGTTAATGCAACAAAAAGGACTCAATCCACATGACTTGGGTCGAGAGCTGTTCTTGAACGAGGTTTGGAATTGGAAAGAACACTATCATGAACGTATTATTCTGCAACTTAAACGTCTAGGATGTCTCCTCGATTGGGACCAAGAATATTTCACAATGGATGAAAAACTTTCACGAGCTACCCATGAAGCTTTCCTAAGATTATACCGACAGGGATTAATTTATCGCACAAACCGATTAGTTAATTGGGACTCGACCTTGAAAACTACTATTTCTGATATAGAAATAGATAAAATTACATTCGAAAAGGCAACACCTTATCGCTATTCTGGTTATGATAAACCAGTCGAACTGGGTGTCATGGATTATTTTTACTATCCACTGGAACGAAAGATCGATGGTGTTGACAGAATTGAAATTGCCACTACCAGAATAGAGACCATGCTGGGAGACACTGCCATTGCCATTGATCTGGCTCATCCCATCTATGGAAAATTAGTTGGAAAAAAGGTAATCCACCCATTCACTGGAAGAAAGATCCCTGTTATTTACGATGAAATGGCAGATCCTACTTTCGGCACAGGGGCTGTCAAAATTACCCCAGCTCATGATCCCAATGACTATCAATGTGGATTGCGGCACCAGCTCGAAATAGTCAATGTTTTAAATGAACGTGGCCATATCAATGAAAATGGAGGCAACTTTCAAGGTATGCATCGATTCGACGCCCGCAAAGCAATTATTAAACAACCTCGTGCACTAGATTTATACCATAAAAGAGTGGACCATTCTATGATCGTTCCAATTTCATCACGTACAGGTGAACCAATTGAATACCATCTCAAACCACAATGGTATCTCAATTGTAAAGAGATGGCACAAATGGCCATTAAAGCGGTCGAGAGAGGCAATATCAATATCCATCCCAAAACCGAGGAAAGGGAATACTTTCGATGGTTAGAAAATATCCAAGACTGGTGTATCAGTCGACAACTCTGGTGGGGACACAGAGTTCCACTATATAGAAGTGTTAATGAAAATGGAGAGGAAAGTTGGAGTGAGAAACCAGAAGATGGAGAACAAGATGAGGACGTTCTGGATACTTGGTTCTCCTCTGCCTTACTACCACTTTCTTGTCGAGGTTGGCCAGAAGTTGAGAGGACAAACTTAGAGCCACTTGACCTTCTGGAGACCGGTAAAGACATTTTATTTTTCTGGGTCACCCGAATGATCATGATGAGTCTCCAGCTAACAGGTCAAATTCCCTTCCGACAAGTATTATTACACGGACTAGTTAGAGACCAACGAGGTCGCAAAATGGCTAAAAGTTTAGGTAACGTTATTGATCCGTTAGACGTAATTGATGGCATAACACAAGAAAACATGCTGGATAAAATATCAAAAAGCGTCATGGATCCCAAAGAAAAACAATATGCGACTAAGGAGACTCGGCGCCTTTTTCCAAAAGGTATACCCGATTGTGGAACTGATGCATTGAGATTTACTCTTTTCAAAGCTATGAATGGAAGTCAAGACCTTCATCTGAATATCAATGAGGTCATTAAGAGTAGACATTTTTGCAACAAACTGTACAATCTTACCCAGTTCGTTATACAAGCTGATAGCTCTGCAACCCAGTTCGTTATACAAACAGATAGCTCTGCAACCCAGTTTTATTTACTTCACTCCGAAACAAGTATTAATACAAAGCAATCATCCGGGATTATAGAGGATGAGGTTTCAGTGGAACTTTCGTTTTTGCAAAGGTGGATACAGAGCCGACTAGAACAAACTAAAATTATTTGTAATAGAGCATTTCTAGACTATTCATTTCATTTAGCCACTCGATCCCTATATGAATTTTTTTATACTAACCTATGTGATGTTTACCTAGAGGCAATCAAACCTAAAATGCAAGAAACATTTTTCGCGACCCTACGAATTTGTTTACTAGAAGGGTTGAAACTCTTGCACCCTTTCATGCCATTTATCTCACAAAGTCTCTTTAATTTGGTAAAGAATGGAACTTTTAATATTATGTTGGAGGACTATCCCAGACCAATGGAGGACAGAATCAATATTACCACTGAAACAAAAATGTCACAGTTACTGGAAACTGTCCACCAAATACTTGCAACCAAGGCGGAGAAAAAACAAACCAGAAAAGATAGACCAATTGTTCATGTCTCGAAAACTTTTGATGCTGAGCAATTAGAAATAATAAATACTTTAGGATTTTGTCAAGCATCTCTTTTCA
>Ga0180438_10006573_pt1 | contig 15667 bp, 21 predicted proteins | sample SS_ome_12_FD_132455 | JGI IMG/M metagenome (GOLD analysis project Ga0180438, IMG submission 132455) | Hypersaline lake sediment archaeal communities from the Salton Sea, California, USA - SS_3_D_2 metaG | ecosystem: Environmental > Aquatic > Non-marine Saline and Alkaline > Hypersaline >...
GCATCCATTACAGGAGCAATAATAGTTTGGCCAGCACCTAAAATATGCTGTTCCATTATCTCGCCTTGTTGAAGAACCATCAAGTTTTCATCACCTGTAGCACCAGTAGGAACGCCACCGGTATTAGCTTTGGTAGCCATCACAGGAGCTGAATTGAATGTTATATTAGTATTTGTATAATTAACATTCCTAGCAGTCAAATCTCCTAACGAATTAACACTAGCTACTTCATTTGTAGCTCCAGAATCCATCCAAATAAATGAATTAGCTCCGACAGCATCGCCTAATACAAATGTAAAGTCATCTCCACCAACTGCATTAAATGTAACACCTGCTGCTGCAGAAACTATTGTTGATGAGTTTTGAAATCTTATGTCAGCTGTAGTTAAGCCAGAAGTTGCTCCTGCTAAGTCTAAGCCATAAAGCCAATCAGGTATTGCTACGCTTCCTTGTACCACTCCAAATGCAGCTTGACCAGCAGTACCAGCGCCAGCGCCAGCATCAAGTCTAGTTACTGCTACACCATATGCTTTACCATTAAATGGAGTATTGTATTCCACCACAGAACCAACACCAGCACAAATACCTGCAGGTACAGCAGCACCATCAACAGAATCTAAATAACCTTTAACTCCAAAGGCATACACTGCTGGAGCATCAGCTATATCTGTTTCTAAAAGGTTTAAGTGGCCTTCTACACCTGAGGCCGTAGAAGCTATTACCGAACCATCTGCTTGCTGGCATATACCCATTACACCAGTAACTTGTAAAACATTAGAAGCTGCGATAGGTTCAATGTAACCATTAACAGCTTCTACAACGCTATTTCCATCACCTGCTGAAATCTGCATGTCACCATAAATAGCTTTTCTTGATGAAATACCTGAAGCAGTATCATCATCAGCAAATGCCTGAATTAATGAAAGATTTGTAGTCCATTGAGAAATGCGAGCAAGATTTGTTCCAGCTTCAAAATTTGGAAAAACACATTGACCTAATGAATTAATGCTACCTACGTCCGCAGGAGTAGAAGATGTAAAGGTAATTAAATTAGCACCTGCCGCATCGCCCATAGTAAGATCCATATCCTGACCAGCAGGAGCGGTTAAAGTCATATCTGTACCCGCTGCTGCTGTATAATTTGGAGCAAGTACTGTCCCCAATGAATCAATAGTCACTAAGTTTGCAGGTGTGCTCGATTGTATAATCAAATAATTAGCACCAGCTGCATCTCCTAATGTAATGTATGCGTCTTGTCCGGCAGTAGATCTAATTTCCCCATCAGTTGCAGCAGGAAATAAATAAAGAGGACTAGTCACAGATGTGGCAAGGGCGATTGCCGCATCTAAATTAAACGTAACAGTATTTAATCCTCCAACTGTAGTGATATTAGTTCCACCAGTCATCGTTATCGCATGTGCAGCGCTAGGCACAACTGGTGAAGTTCCTCCATCTGGAAGTAGTCTATCCAACATTACAGTTCCTGTAGACGATACCGCCCATGTCGCAGCTCCCCCTGCAGTCTGAGTCATTACATAAACGTCGTCATTGGGTACATCTACCCAAAGAGTTCCGGCTTCATAGCCTGTGTCTCCAGCAAGAGGCGCCCTCTGAGCAATCACTGGAGCTGGAGGCAAATCTGCCAATGGATCAGTTAAGCCATAAGCTTTACTTGGTACTTTAGCCATTTTTCTTCCTTGTGTTATATTTGTTATTTATGTTATGTTTGTGTTATAACAAACGAATTAAATTAAAAGTTAACATATGATAAGTAAAAAAAATACTAAAAACAAAGAAGTTAAAAGAATTGTTTTTGAGATACCTGCTGAAAAACATAGAGAAATAAAAATGACTGCAGCTTCTTTAAACACAACAATTAAAGATTTTATTGACACTTCCTTAGAGTTAAGGATAAAAAATGAAAGGAAAAAGTTAAATGAACAAGACAATGGATAAAACCTTGTTTACAATAGCTACTTTGGCTATTTGTTCAATAGGAACTTATGCCTTTGCTAAAATATATATTGGACACATCCACATGCATCCACCTACAGAACATGATATTAAAAAAATTAGAAAAGAAGTCGGCCTAAAGGATAACGAAAAATCAAAAATGATAAGACAGCCTAAAAAAGAAAAGAAATTCGAGCATCCTAAAAAGTTTAGACCGCATATTAATTAAGGAGTAAATTATGAAAATCAAATTAATTCAAAGAATTTTAACAATATCTATTGTTGCATTTTTAGTCATGTTTGCTGAGTTAAATTTATCTTTCTCAACAAATAAGACAGAAAAAACAATACATACACTTATAACGAAACCTTTCGAATCTGCATATTTTATTGGATACAAAGTTGGATATGATTTCATTAAAGAAATAAAACATTTCTAAGGTTGTGAATTTATGGGTTTAACAGTATGGACATGGATCTTTGGGTTAGTCATTGGTCTGTGGTATTTATGGGAAAGCGGCTATGAAGATTAACCGCTTCTCATTCTTTTTGACGCTTCTTCTCTATATTTAGCTGGTATTTTCTCTCGAAGTTCAATTATTTTTTTAGTATCACCACTTTTTAAGGCTTCTTTAAATCTTTTTATATCTATTTCTTTTTTTGCAGTTCTTATTGTAGGAGAAACGAGTGTTCTAAATAACAAAGATACTAATCTTTGAGAATAACCTCTTCCAAGACCTAAAGATAAATAAGTATATCCATATGGTAACTTTCTTCCTGCAACAGCTTCAACTGTAGATAAAATTAAGTTTCCAAGTATCGATCTTCCAATAGGTGTATCAACGAGGCTTTTTGCTTTAGATTTCTTAAATTCATTCAAAAAGTCTTTTACGTCTTTTTTAATTCTTTCCATTTGTCGTTTAGAATACGAAGCTTTTGATTCATCAGCTACTTTTTTCGTTTTTTTGATTTCTTCAAGGTTTTTTGAGAATTTGTCTGTTTGATTCTTAGCGGTTACTATAGATTCTTTAGATTGACCAGAACTTTTAGCTAATATTTCTAAGTTTTCTGGATTTGGATTTTTGATAAAAGTATTTGTCGCTTCTGTAATTTTACCTTTAGCTAATTTTGTAACTTGAGGTTTTTCTATTTGTTTGGCCTTTTTTAACATATTAGAAATCTTTTGCTGCTGCTCAATCTGTCTTAACTTCTGTGTCCTTTCATGGAAGAATCTATTAGCTTTGACATTATCAAGCATCTTTTTAAGAGCGTCTCTTTCTCTTTTTAGCGTCATCAATTCTGGAATACTTCTTCTCTTTGTAGCACTTGCTATCTCGTTTGTCATTTCGTTTAATCTTTTACTATACATATCTTCATATGTTTTCATTATTTTCTGATGAAGATCATCTACTGCTTTTCCTGGAATAGCTTTCTTATCTACTAGTTTTTTAAATTCACTAACTCGTTGAGAATTGTAGTCAGATTTAGAGAGTGCTATTGGTTTAGTAGCATCATTGGCTTGATCTCTTAGCTTGTCTAAGCGTTTTAAAGCCGCCTCTTCGAGTTCTTTAGTCGTAGCCTTAACTTTACCTGTCTTAGCTAAAGATAATGCTTTATCGAGCTCTTCTTGAGCTTTTCTAAGCTCCATTTTATTAAACTCTAGCATAGATTCTGCTTGGCTCTTTCTAAATCCGCTAAGTTTTGATACTTCATTTTCTAATGCCTTCACACTTGCAGATTGCTTTTGAACTAAATTCCTAAGAGGTTCAACTTCCCTTGCTGCCAATGCCATTCTATTTTCTTCTTTAGCAAGAGTTTCTGCCCTTTTAATTTTTAATGATTGATTTAGTCTTTTGGCAGCGTCAGCTTCTATTTCTTTTGCAAATTTTGGAAAATTCTTTAATTGTTCTTCTCTTAATGCAATCTCTTCAGGTGTTTTAAACAATTTTGAAGCAGCAGCCTTTTCAACACGAGTTGCTTCAGCTGATTTTGGAATAACTGATGGTTTTATTGCTTTCGTAGCTACCTCTTCTGCTTCTTTTGCTACTCTAGGTTTAATAAGCTTCTCTATCGATTTTTCAGCCCTACCTGCTTCTCCTGCAGGAGTAAAAGCCAATGCTATATCTGGAAGCAATGAACCAGCAAGCCTAAGCTGTTCTGTAGCGGCTATTTGCTCTGGCGTAAGTTTCTCTTTGCTTATTCCAATTAAATCAGATAGCTCAGGTAATTGCTGTGGTGCAAATTGTTCCATTAAAGCTTGAATAGGATTAGTGGCTTTTTGAAAAGGCTCTAATGAGCTAATTAATCCAGCTAAAATTTCTCGTGGAATCGCTTTTGGTTTTTCTTCTAATGTTTCAACAGGTCTTTCTTCTGCTTTTCCTCTCAATAAATCTAATAATCCGCCTTTTAATGTTGAGAATCTTTTCTTATCCTCTTCAACTTCTGGCGGTTGCATAGATTTCAAAAAAGCATCATTAAACGCTGAAGCAGGATCCAAACCTCCCTCATAATTTTTTATGGCTTCTTCTTGTATTTCTCTTCTTTTTTCAGGAGTTAAAACATCTAGTTGTTCTTTAGTAAAATATTGTTTTGCAAATCTATCGAATAGTAATGGACTCTGTTCTTTAAATTTATTTACTTCCTCTTGTCTCTTTTGTAGCAAAGCACCTCTATTTAATATTGCAGACAAGAGCATAGGAGTAGCTTGTTGTATTCCTGATTGAATCCCTCCACCTAAACCACGACCTAAAATTTCTAACAAGCTAGCTTTTGGTATTGGTACTGATTCTGGTAACGTAATGCTCATATCATCCTCCTATAAGCCTAATTTTCTAGCAAGCCAACCAAGTCCCAAAAATCCACCACCTTGACCTAAACCAGATCCTATTCCACCAATTAATGGTGATAAAAATCCTTCAGTTCCTGGAAGTTGAGCCCATTCAAATGGTTTAGCTCCAAGACCCATTCCAAGCAAATTACTTAATTGTCCTAATCCTTGCATTTGCAGCCCTCCTCTCAAAGCACCCAATTGTTCTGAAAGACCAGCTCCTGCTTCTCCTAATGCTTGTTTGAACGCAGACGACTGTTGTGCTCCAGCACCCATTCCAGTAAATCTCTCTGCTATTCCAGGTATAGTTTGTTCATAAAATTGTCGCATTAATGGTTTTTCGAAGGCTTCGGTTCCACCACCTAAAAGATTTAATAAATTACCTAATCCAGCCTGTGTAGGTCCTCTAAGACCACCTAATAATTGAGTTAACAATTGTTGCTGCTCTGGTGCCATTGTTGGAAGTGCTTTATATTCTCCAGGCTTACCAAATAACATTTCTTGAAGACCCATATCTATCTCCTCTTTTTGTAATTAATTCATAGTAAAAGCTTTTTTTGAAATAGGTGCAAGCAAAGAAATATCAATTTACAACTTACTGCTTTATATACTCTAAAATAACATAAGAGGCTGTAAAAGCATTCAGATTAACTGCTGTCGTTATATTAACATTAGCTGCAGTAACATCAAGCTGAACTTGAAAGGCAGCTCCTGCATTCGGCATCGGTATCCACCTAGGCACGGCAGGATCTAAAGCCCATCCATATATTCTAGTAAACCACCAAGTATTAGCAACTCCAGCAATACCATGTGCTACAGCAGAAAGACCTGCATTGGGTAGCATCCCTGTCGCTATAACCTTCCTGTATACATTCCTTTTAACTTGAGGTGTTGCACCAAAATATTGCTGGTTTATTAACTGTTCTACTTCTTCGTAACTTCCAGTATCTTTTCTGTTTATCATCTTAGAATGATCCTCAAGGATGCCTTTTAAAAGGCCTCGAAGTTCTTGTGGATCTTCTATTAGATCAATGTCTTCAGGAAGGTAATTTCCAAGTGAAAAGGTTGGAAGAAAACTCATCTAAGCTTATCTCCTCTTTCAACACTTAATCTCATCGCATGCATCTCAAAATCTGAAGATATTATACTATCATCTCGTATCTGAGCGTCATCTAAAGTTATCCCAACTTGTAAAAACTCAGAAACATAATTAGGAAATATTTTATGCCAAATCTTTGTCTGCTGAGCTGCTAGTACATCATTATCCTCAGGATAGGTGCGCATCTCATTAGAACCTATGATTGGATCTATCGTTAAATTATCAGCTGAATCAATATAAAAATTAACGCTTACTTCGCCGTCAGATGTCCTAGTAAATAAAAATTCCGCCATCTTACATCGAACATTAAAATCATCAGAAATAAATGGTGCAAAATCTTTTGTCCTAATTACTGGATAGTTCAACACTTCAACAAAGCCACCTCCAGGATAAACACCTGCTGCAGTACCGTCTATTGTAAATTGATTAGCATTAGGAACTGTTAATACCTGATATGTTGTTGTAGCATGACCAATCGGTGTTATGGTTACCCCAGTTAAAGCTTCAAACTTAATGTAATTTCCTATCTCAAGATTATGATTAGGACAAGTTACTAAATTGGCTGCTATAGCTGTTACAGACAATGATACGTCATTATCTCCAGATCCATCAAATAAATGAGTAAACCCTTGCTGATTGCCTGCTACTATTTGCAAATATGCAGCTTGGCCAACAGAAGCATTCCAAGGAACGTTCCAAGAAGACCAACTGCTATAAGGGAGTGTTGCCCATGTATAACTATTGGTTCGTTGAAAATAACCATAACAAGTAAACCTATCTCTAAAAAATGAATAAGAATTGTTTCTATAATTAAATGCTAATACTCGATTAGGAAAAGTCGGATCACCAACAAAAGAAGGATAAGTCCAATAAACCATTTCATTGTTAAAATCCCTTATTCCATAAACTCTATCATATCCATTATTTTGATTATTTATTTCTTGAGCAAAGTCTGGTATCTGAAGATTTATCTTTACTGTTCCGCCAACATTAGCAGAGTGTATACCTACATTGCCAACTGCTAGTAATCCTTCATCAAAAATAACACCGCTAAATGTGCTTTCAGAACCTAATTCAGTATTTATATTTTTCCATACAAATGGGAGAACCTCATTTCCAGTATATACAAATTCCCAAGTCGATCTTTCAAAAAATACTAATACTCTGTCTTTTATTATCTCTGCAGAAATTATATGCTCAGAAGTAGGAGCGTCAATGTAGCCGCCAGCGCCCACCACGTTGTCTAACCAAGATGTGGCTAAGGTAGTAGGGTCACCATTTTGAGACCACCTAGCCCTCTGAGGGTATTGAACACTGGCAGCTAAAGTCGCTCCTTCCCATGTGTTAAAGCACACTAACCTATTTTTAAAAGGAAGAATTATACGACATTGATGAAGCTCATTAACTCCATTGATAGTAGGTAAAAAAGCTGTCCAGGTAGCAGGACCTGCATTAGGATCATAATAATATATAGGATCTCCACCACCTACACCCTGATTAAAATTCGTAGCCCAAAAAAAGCTTTCAGAAGCTAATGTACCTCTATAATTGGTAGTCCAAAAAAACTGTGAATTATTACCATTCCAAGCAGTAGCTGCTGCAGACGGCAACTCTTCCCAACCACCTGGAAGAACATATCTGTAGGCATATACTTGGTCAAAAGCTACAGTCTGTTCAGCATTAGTAGCTTGTATCTCTCTAGTCCTTAAACCCATTACAGGAAAAGAAGGATAATAATTGAAAGTAACAGATATAGCGCCACCACCAACAGTAGGACCAGTATAATTAAGTACTATTTGACCTGTCGCATAATTTATCGTTCCAGCTACAGCTATACCCGCTACAGCTGTCATTACTCCATTTGTCGTTGCATCGTTCCATGTTCCAGCATCAGGTGCTCCGGTTGTTACAACTACGCTACCAGGTTGTATCTCAGCATTTGCCTCTGTAGCTCTTAAATTAATAGCTCCATCGTTTAATAAATCAACTATAGTATCTGTTACTACTCCTGCTCCAGTTACTTGAACCAACACAGTTGCGGCGAATACTCTTCTTAATCTCCCAAGATCTGTAAATCCTTCTCTTTTTTTTACTCTTCCTCTAAACACAAAAGCGTCTTCTAATGAAGAAAAAGCTTTCTCTGGTAATAAAAAAGAATCCGTATCCTTTCTTACTCCTTCGTCATAGGCGGCAACTAATAACTCAGGCATTCTAGACCCCTATTGCTATATAACTTCCATTAAATGCTGCAGCACTCCCTATTACTGTAAATCCCAAATTAGTAACAGTTCCATTTTGATAAGATACATATTTCGTAGTAGGAATTACATTATCCTCTCTGCCAAGAGTTACTATCGGTACTCCAACAAATGGTACTGCAAATGTTATAGCTAAAGACGCTGCTAATGTAGAATATGTTCCCCAATTGATTATCAGTCCCCATGGAGTAGTTACTCCATTATTCGTTCCAACTGTAGTTATTGCCAAATTAGTCATCTGCTGAACTAAATTAGCTCCAGCAACATTATCAAACTTCTCAAAAAAAAGTTCGCTGTCCCCAGCTACCGTTTTTATATATAAAGAACATTTAGGATCTGCTAAGCCAGGATCAGCTACAACACTGTTTATTGTTACTTGTTGATGTTCACCTTGATCTGCTCCTGCATTCAAAGCAATGTGGTCTGTGCTAAAATATGTGTTAATTAAATTAAAGTTTGTAAGCATCTGACCCTGAGATACTGATGGATCGTCTGCTGCTGCCGGTATAGCCGGGTTAAATGTCATAACTTCCTCTCTGTTAGTTAATTAAATGTTTACCCTGAATAAACAAAATTATTACCACTTCCATAACCGCTATAATCGTAAATCGTAGAAGCTCTTTGTGTTGAAAGCTGCTTTAATGTTCTTCGCTCAACAAGGCGCATTTGTTCATCAAAAATAGGTTGAATTTTTGATAAACTTTCTATGTCTAAATTGTCTATAAATATTTTCCTAGCAGCTCCAAGCGCTATTAAATTCCACCATTGCCTTACCTCTGGTTGATCCCCAGCTCCTAGCTCATCAGGACTATAATAAACTGTACACCATATCTCATAAGAAATGTCAGGGACTGGATAAAACGTTAAAGCATGATTTAAATATAGAACAGCTCTAGGCCTTCCTTCAGCAAAAGATAATGATTGTACAGTAATTAAATTTCCAGCAGGTATACCAGCATTCCATGTTAAACCTGCTACAGCTCCAGTATTTAAATTAATAGTACCACCAGCTAATACATCACCTGTTATCGTTCCAGCAGCATTACAATTAGCAACAACAGTATTACCACCAACATCAACAGCTGAGATAAATATACTATCATAAAGTAATGGTGTATTCGAAATCGTTCCCGTATATGGTCCAGCAGCTCCAGTACCTGTTGCTAGTGTCTGAGCTTCAAATGGATGAGGAAAATAACTCAAAAAAGCTCTGATATCTTGGAAAAATTGGATTTCTTGGCCTCCTACATAAAACGGAGGCTCTATATTTACATAAACATTTGAATCAACTAAATAATTCCATTCACCTGCAGTTAATACTCTATCTCCGCCAGGTGTTGTGGCAACTATAGGAGAAACAGAGGATCTCATATTCCAAGGTTTTAAATGAGCATTCATGTCGTAAACATAAAAATCATTTATATAATTATCCAAATCAGCATTAGAAAGCTGGTTTGCTGAAGGCCTACCAGTTATCCTTCTCACCTTCGCTCTTATTTGCTCTAATGTTCCTGTAACAGCCATACTTCCTCCTATGTTGCTACATTATCTATACTAGCACTTACGGGACAGCAATGAGCAACTGTTCCAGTGCCAGGAACTACAAATGGATCCATCCGTTGCGTGTCTAAATCACAAGTAAACGTTGTAGCACCAGTTACTGTAATTTTAGTCTCAACATAATCCAAATGCATTCCATATGTCAAAGGAACTACTAAACACACAACATCATCACTACTATATCCATGAGCTGCTAATGTAGTTACAGCTGCATTAATAGCATTTGTAATTGCAGTTATTGTATGCCTTTCTGGCTCAAAATCTGGATCTGACATAATTACATAAACTCTTTTGATAAAAATTGAAATCTCTGCCTATAAGAACCTACTTTAGGCATTTTCTTGCCTTCAGCGTCTACTAAATATTCATGCTTTTTAACTTTTGTCATATTATTTATATGTTTTGCTACGCCAATTGGAATTGTATATTCCTTTCCGTCTTCAAAATGATAACTTCTATATGGATCTTCTTTGTATTTCCTATATGTAAAATCTAAATCTCCACCAGGAACTTCGATATTTTTAAATATCCCTACAACCATTTGCGAATCTTCATCTCTCGCCTTTTCTCGAAGTTCTTCAGCCTTCTTCAACTCTTCTTTACTTCTTTTCCTTCTTGCTCCAGATGTATATTCCTTAACAAAACTCATAAATTCTCCTTTAATTTAAAGTAAGGGAAGAAATGTTCCCCCCTTACTAAAGCTATTTTTACACTGTATAATCTCGTGCAAATGCCATCCAATCCATAACGTTAGTATTAGCTCCTACAACGCCTGTATCAAGATACATGCCATAGTAGCCAACGTTATCAACTGAAGATGTAAGCTTAGTAGCTACTTCTCCAACATTGGTAACGTGAGGATGGGTTACACCAGCTGCCGCAACAGCCGATGTTGGATATGCAAATGCTGTAAATGCAGCTGAATTAATGTCAGTAGTAATAGTATTTGCTGTTACAGCAGTAATTGTTGCTTCTAAACCATCAATTTCTGGCATCCCAAAGTTTGCATCAGGATTGTGAATTACAATTCTGTCTCCAACAAGATAATTATGTAACACAGTTACACTTATTACAGCAGGATTCGCAGCAGTTATATTAGTAATCCATCTTCTAGATGGAGAATAATACTTCTGTGGAATAACCCTATAATCTGCATTAGTTGCTGCAGCAGCATAACCAGCACCAACAGCATAACCTAATGTAAAATTAACACCAGCTGTTACTGCTGTAACTGTAAAATCCAATCCAGCTATCTGAAGCATACCAGTTGTATTATACATTCTTACAATGTCGCCTACAGCTGGTGATGTGGCATCAGCAACTACGATCGGTGTAGCATTTGTTGCAGCAGTTCCAGTAGCAACCAATGCTCCAGGAGTTTGATCTGTTAAATCTACGAGTGTAAATCCCGCTCCTCCTGCTGCAATAGCTGTTCCTGTTAATGCACTACCTCCACCTTCTGTTAATGTGATAGCTTGGCCATCACCAAAACCATGGTACCATTCTGAACGAGTAACAGCTGTCGGAGCTGTTCCCCATGTAGAACGATTGGTTATAACAAAATAATGTGGTTGTCTTGGCAGTTCAATTGTGGTCGCAGCACCAGTAGAGGTGAAGTGACCTTGAGCGATCATCGCTAACGGTGTACTCATAACTCCCTCCTTATGCTAGTGTTGCTCTTAAATTAATAATCCAAGCATCGTTTGTGATACGTGTTGCATAAGCAAAACGGTATCCAGCTGTCTGTCTCAATTCACATGGGTCATCTCCCCATCCTGGTGGATGATATATGAATTGTGCAGAAGAGCCGTCGAGCTCAATATTACAGTAAGCTTCTTGTGCTGTTATAAACATGTTATAAACATCTGCACCAAGAAGTGATCCTGCAGCAGTGACTGATCCGCGTGAAGATAAAAAGAACCTGATGTTGCCAATTGATCCCCACTCAGATGATAAAGTACCAACTTCATTAGGATATTGTGCTTTATTGATAAAGCCTGCAACGTTTTCAAGTTGACCAATCATGTTGCTATCAGCTAAGCCGAAATAAGCATCACGAACAGGTCCTGTTCCAAATTTATTTTCTCCGCCAATCATTTCACTTATAAATTCACCATCATTATTTTGAAGGGTAGCTACAACGCCATCAACATCAGCTCTTACAACTTCTGTTGGATTGTCGCCGTTTACTCCAGCTACGCAATTAACAATTGATGCTGTTGCCTCAAGCATGTCTCTAATTAATTGATCTTCAGTCTCACGGAGAGATTGACCAAGTCTGGCAGCTGACTCATTCAATACTGGATCTTCATTAATTAAAGTAACTTCCTTCGTTATAACAACATATGTTGCATACCAATCAATGGTTGCATCAACATCTACTGCTGTTAGTAACTGAGAAGGAGGATTGTTCATAGCAGGGTTTACAGGTACAGGTGCCGTCTCTAATCTAGTATATCTTCTCATACGAAGAATATTTCCAGAATTTTCAGGCATGATATATGGAACCGCTGCTAAACGGTGAATCAATCTTGCTTGAGGAGTAGATAATAACTTTGCACTAAAACGCTGTTGTACTGGCGCCGGCAAAATTGCACTTGTTGTACTCATTTATCTAGACTCCATTATCGAACCTTTCTAGCTGACTGCATCATTTCTTTATATAAATCATCACGTGAAGCTTCAGACCACGCATTAGCATTCGAAAGAGGTCCTCTTTTACCTACAGAATTTACTGAAGCTGGCTTTGATAAATTTTCATTCATCTTTTCTTCGCCCTTATTTTGCTTCTTCTCTTGTGAAGGCAAAATAAACTTCTTCAATATCTTGTAAGTAGCTTCCCATGGATTTGGTGCATTAGCACAAGCAGCAGCAAGTCCAGGTTCGTCTGTTTCAAGTTTTTTTATATTTTCTTCTGTTAATACATCATCGAAATCAGAGAACTGTGCTTTTGTTTTATCAGGCAATGAAGCTTTTTCCTGCTTCTCTAACATTTCTTGAACTATTTTTTTAGCTTGTTTCTCAGATAATTTTTTAGCCTGATTAACAGTTAATATGTCATCTGGATCAAGTTTTTCTAGTTCATCATCTTCCACAGATTGCGTAGAAGCTTGTTTGCTTTCCATTGCCTTCTTCAGCTCCTTAATTTCGTTCTCAAGCATTAGGTTCTTTTTTTCAAAAGATTCAGTTTTTTCTCTAAGTTTAGCAAAATTATATTCTTTGCTTCCTTCTTTTGGCTTATTATCACCTTCTACTTGAGATTGGCTAACTTCCTCAGAATTAGCCTCAGGGACGGCGGTTTCCTGATCTTTTACGCCACTTGCTTCTTCTTCAGACATTTAGCCTCCTTTGGAACTGCGAATTCCTATTACGCTGAAGTATGTCATAACGCCGACAAGCGAATTTTAAATCGATACTAGTAAATTATTCATTTGATAGAAATATTTATTTTGTTGATAACTTGATTGAACTTGAATCATTTAAATCTAAGTTCTCTTGCTTTAAGTAAACTTTTATCCATTTTACTAAGTCTTTAGAGTATTTTTCTGGTGCCCTTAAAATATTTTTCATCTCTACTCTATGAGGTATTGACCATAGTAATTTTAGCTTTCCATTGACGTAATCATATTCCCAAAGATCCATACTTTCTCTCATATATTCTAATGGTTTATCCATAACACCATAAGATATTTTAATAGCTCTTCTGTCCCATCTCTCTTTATCTATTTTTACCATTATCCATAATTTGTTTTTCTTATATTTCTCGTGATTATCGATCGCTTTAAAAAGTCCTTTCATATAACTCTTTCCAGCTTCATTAGCTAAATCACCAGCAGCAATCGGATTCTCACATAGCTTAGCGTGCTCTTCTCTCGTGTCAAATAGCTTTTTTGACAATGATTCAGACATAAAAAACCTCTAAATTAATCACTTACAATTAAAATAGAGGCCAAAGTTAAAAAAGGAAAGACTAATTATATCTAGAATCGTAAGTAGGTTTGTAATAATCGTCTACAATGTCTTTTTTCGGAGAAACGAGACCTTGATATCTTGATTTATAATTACCTTTTTTTTGCTGCACGATTTCTTTTTCTGATCCTAATTCACCAGATTTTTTTATCTTTTTATAACCTTTCGATTGATAAGCAGTCATTTCTTTATAACCGCCTCCTTTTAAATCCTCTCGGCGCATAAACCACCTCTCGGCTTTGAATTTTGTTGTTTCAACTTATCCCTTACAATAAAGTAAAAGATAATTTTATCTTATGTCAGATCTTTTAAATTGTAAAAAGATTTTGATGCTCAGAAAAATTCTTATGCAAGTTAAGTAACTTCTTATTAATGTCTTTAATGTCTTTGAAAAGGACTACCTGTCGTTGCTCAAATATAAATAAATCTGATGAATCTAAAATCAAACTTAACTTCTCTAAATGCTTCTTAAGACGTTTAACGCTTTTTATAAAATCAGCCTCATAATTATCACTTTTGTCATAATCAAATATCTCGCCTTCATTTTCTTTGTTTATATAGATAACTGTGTCAGGTTGAACGCAACAGTTAAAAAAACACCTGCAACATCCATTGCAACTATCTTGAATATCAATTCTATTAGGTATGTCTCTAATATTAACAGCTGACATTATTCTTCTTTACTTGAAGGAGATAAATCTATCTCAAACCCTGTCATATCCTCAAATGCATCTTCTGCAATCTCTTCAAATACATTATCTTCTACGTAAACCTCACCAGCTGCCTTTACGGTATAATCTACAACAGGATTTTGATGACCTTTAATAATCCCGCAGCTAGAAAATAATAATAACACAAGAAGTAACGCTAAATATTTCATAATTTTATCCCTTTTGATCCTCTGTTTCTTCTAAAACACATTTAATAGAAACTATTTCTTTATTTGTCCCTATCTCCATTGTTACCTTAATTCTTCTATTTTTATCCTCGATCAATTGGCTTAAATTTAAAGCTGACTGGATTCTGCATAAACCAGATAATTTAAATATTCTGTTTATCGTTCCAATTGTCGGAATCGATATTTCTGTTACCTTTTTACATGTATGCAGTTCTACTTCAACAAGTGCATATGCTTTGTTAATATAATAATTTGGATGGACAGCTCTAGGAGATGGATATCTCCAAACTGGTACATCCAAATTTTTGTCTGACATTATTTTGCCTTCTTCTTCTTAGCAAAACCTTTCAATACCAAGGCTAATCTAGCACGTTTTCCTAGCTTCCCCTTTTTTTTGGCGGCCTTTTTAAGTTTTTTTACTGGTATGTCTTTTTTTTCTGGAATACCCATTTGTTTAGAGAGCGCACCCTTTTTCATTTTAATGGATTGTATCCACTTCTTAGTTGTCATTAGCTACTCCGCCTGTTATATGTTTTAAAATGAAATCCATTTTTAAAATATGTAAATTTTGCAGAAAACCCTTCAAGGTTTTTTACTGTCACAGAAATAGATATATTTATTGTTCTATTAAATGTCGATCAAAAGATGTAATAGGAAAACCTAGGTTGCATAAAGGAAAATTTCCTTACTATGAATGCATTAACGAAGAAAGAAAAATAGTTAAATACCATAGATATATACTAGAAAAACATCTCGGTAAAAAATTAGAAAATAATATTCATGTCCATCATATTGACGGAAATTCTTTAAATAATGAAATATCTAATTTGCAAATCTTGACTCCAAAAGAACATATAAAATTGCATCATGAAGTAATTAGTAAATTTAAATGTTTTTGGTGCGGGAAAGAATTCTTTAAGAATACGAGAAGAAAACGTAAATTTTGTTCTTTATCATGCTCATCAAAATATGGGAATTCATTAAAGAAAAAACATATTTAATCATAATTTCTTGTTTTTAGATTTTGATTTCTTTTTTGGTTCTTTGTCTTTATTAAATTTTTGAGAAAACAAATATATTTTTTTACAGGCCTTTTGAATCCA
>Ga0180438_10006574_pt1 | contig 15665 bp, 13 predicted proteins | sample SS_ome_12_FD_132455 | JGI IMG/M metagenome (GOLD analysis project Ga0180438, IMG submission 132455) | Hypersaline lake sediment archaeal communities from the Salton Sea, California, USA - SS_3_D_2 metaG | ecosystem: Environmental > Aquatic > Non-marine Saline and Alkaline > Hypersaline >...
AAAGCGCCTACCTGCCGTTGCTCGGCGTAGGGCAGGTTGGCGCGGCTCGAGCGGCTCGGGTCAGTCCTGGGCAGCAACGCCGCGAGCGACAAACTGCATCGGGAAAGGCACGAGAGCGCCTACCTGCCGTTGCTCGGCGTAGGGACAGGTTGGCGCGGCTCGAGCGGCTCTGGTCAGTCCTGGGCAGCAACGCCGCAAGCGACAAACCGCATCGGGAAAGGCACGAGAGCGCCTACCTGCCGTTGCTCGGCGTAGGGCAGGTAGGCGCGGCTCGAGCGGCTCGGGTCAGTCCTGGGCAGCAACGCCGCGAGCGACAAACCGCATCGGGAAAGGCACAAAAGCGCCTACTTACCGTTGCCAATGTCGCGACATCTCAAAGTCACAGTTGACGTCAGGTAGCATTTATGTTAAAATAACCATAAGCACGATAGGACAACTCTTCATAGGCGGGAGACCAGATGCGCAAGATAGCCATCGTGGGGTTCAAAGGCGGGATCGGCAAGACCACCACGTGCGTCAATTTGGGTGCAGCGCTGGCTCTCCGTGGACGTCGGATCCTGCTCATCGACACGGACACCCAGGCCAATCTCTCCATCACCCTCGGCATCAACCAATACGACAAATCGCTGGCCGATGTCCTGAGCCGCAGGGCGAAAGCTGAGGAATGTGTGCTGCCAGCCAGGAAAAACCTCGACCTGTTGCCTAGCAGCATAGCCCTCTTTAAGGCCCAACAGCGGATGGTTCTGGAAATGGCCCGTGAGGAGATCTTTGTCGAACTGTTCAATGGGCTGGACGGCTACGACTATCAGCTTCTCGACTGCGCGCCCTCGCTTTCCTTGCTGACAATCAATTCTATGGCCTACACGGAGGAAGTGTTTATTCCCGTTTCGATGGAGATGCTCGCCCTGGCCGGCGCCCGGCAATTCATGACTTATCTGCGGACCATCAGCCGCATGTTGGGCCGAGGAGCCATTATCCGGCTCATTGTTCCCACGTTTTACGATCCTCGCCGCCGCGTGAGCGAACTGGTGTTGCACTCCCTCAAGAAGGACTTTGGGTCACGGGTGACACATCCCATTCGCATTGACACCCTGTTGTCAGAGGCACCAGGCGCGGGCCAAACCATCTTTGAGTACGCCAGTCGTAGTCGAGGCGCAAGAGATTACGCTCGGCTGGCCGAATGCGTCGAGCGGATGCCACCTCTCTCGGAAAACGATCGTTGAACCTCGGTCACGTGCACTGGAAACAGCTAGGAGGGGTCACATGACACGCAAGATTTCCATTGCCAACCAGAAGGGAGGCGTGGGCAAGACGACCACGGTGGTCAACCTGGGTGTTGCGCTGGCGCAGATGCAGAAAAAGATCTTGGCAGTAGACATGGATCCCCAGGGCGCTCTGTCGATCGGGATGGGCTTGGACAGCTACGGGCTCGAAAAGACGATCTATGCCGCTCTCCTGGACCAGGACACTGCCGTCCAAGAGATCATCCATCCTGTAAAGGCATACCTCGATCTGATCCCATCCAACATCGAATTGGCGGCGGCCGAAATAGAGCTGATCGGTGAGATCCGGCGCGAATTCATTCTGCGTCGCATCCTGCAGCCCCTCGAGCCGTGGTACGACTTTGTCCTGATTGACTGCCCACCCAGCCTGGGTTTGCTGACCATTAACGCCCTCTGCGCCAGCAGCGAAGTGCTCATTCCCATGCAGTGCGAGTATTTTGCCATGCACGGCCTCCGCATGCTGCTCGATAGTATCAACAAGGTCAAGGCCCGTCTGAACCCCGACCTGGAACTGACCGGCATCCTGGCAACCATGTACTCGACCGGCACGATTCATGCCCGCGAAGTGCTGGAAGAACTCCGCTCTGTCTTTGGCGAGAAGGTGTTCGACGCCGTGATCTACAAGAGTATCCGTTTTGCCGAGGCCTCGGTAGCCAGCCAGTCAATTGTAGAGTACGCCAGCAAACACAAGGGAGCCATCGCCTACACAGAGCTGGCAAAAGCGTTGATAGACATGGAAGCCAAAAAGCCCGCCTAGCCAGCTTACGGCAGGGGGACTCTCCAGGCAGATCCGTTTAACGAATTGGATGCGGTGGTCAAGAATGGCTTCCGCTTTGTGGAAGCGCCACTAGCACAGCGACCCAGCCCGGTGGACGAGGGCTGACAAGGCCCCGCCCAGGCATTTCGGACGCTGGCAAAGGAGGCAAAGGAGATTGCGTATGGCCAGAAAACGTGCTAGTCTAAAAGGAAAAGGGCTCTCCATTCTACTTGGCGAGGAAATGACAGAAGAGTCGCCGCCGCCGACCACCGCGGACGAGATGCCGTCGGAAGCGGGCGAAGGCGCTCCCGCTGAGGCCAGCCCACCCGAAGAAGAAGCCGTAGATTGGTCGGCCATGTTGGAGGACGAGGTGGCCGCTGCACAGCCACCCGCAGAGGAGATAGGCTTGTCCTCCTTGCCAGACATCGAATATCACTATGTCGTCGAAGAGCCTAGTCCGCCGCAGCCACCGCCCGTCGAGCAGCCCGCCGTCATGACAGAAGAGCCAGGACACTCATCGGTCGGGATGGTCGCCCCTCCCACGCCGGTGTCCGTCGAGCCACCGGTAGAAGCAACAGAACCCAAAGAGGTAGACTGGTCAGCCATGTTGGAGGACGAAGTGGCCACTGCCGAATCACCGGCGGAAGAGGAGGTGATCACGCCGTCCGTGCCGGACATCGAATATCACTATCCCACAGAAGAGCCCGCCCTCCCGGAAGCGGAACTGCCAGCCTTCGAGGAACCGGCAGTCACAGAACCATCGCCTGCACCCGCCGTCTCTGTCGCGCCCTCCGCGCCGCCGGCCGTCGAACCGGCTCCCTCTCCAGCCGCCAGCCAACCCCCACCGTCCGAGCCAGCGTCGCCCCCCAGCGTGCGCATCGGTGGCTTGTTGGCTGGCACATCGCTGGCAGACATGGCCAAGGCTGTGACGCCGGGGCTAAGCCCCGAAGAGAGAGAACTCCGGGAGACCACAAAAGCCCCTCCCAAGGAACTGACTGAAGAGGAGGAAGAGATCGTCATCGGGCGAGTTTCCAAGAGGAAACGACAGGAACTCTACGATCGCATCTCCCAATTCTACAAGGACGTGCCGACGAAACTCGCCGCTGCAGGCCTGCAGTCCGAAAGGAACGAGGCCCTTCTGCTGCTCAGCGAAGCACGGGACATCGTTCTGGAAGATCCGCGCCAATTCGACGAAGCGGAGCACAAGGTGTCGCAGGTGGAAGGCATCGTCGCCCAGGCAGAGAACGTCGCCAAGTGGTCCGGCTACTATGGCAATCGTCTGATCGCGTACCTCAGCACCTGGTTTTTCCTCCTGTTGGCGGGGATTCTGTTCTATAACCCCATAGCCGGCTGGTTGGAGGGACTCACTTCTGGGGATTCGGCCGGCACGCTGCCCGTGCAGCTATCGTCGCTCGCCTTTACCATGCTGTGGGGCAGCCTCGGCGGCGTCCTCGGCGGCTTTTACAGCCTGTGGCGATACGTTGCCGAAAAGCAAACTTTTGACAAACAATACACCATCTGGTACACACTGCAGCCAATTTCGGGGCTCCTCATAGGAGCTATGGTCCATGCGGTTGTTATGACCGGCTTTCTGTCCATGTTCAACCAGGCTGCAGGCGCTGAGGTACCCTCGGCACAGGAAAGTGAGGCTGTCTTTTGGTTCCCTGCCCTCATAGCGTTGGCCCTGGGCTTCCGTCAGAACTTTGCCCTCGCCCTTCTGGATCGGGTTATCGAACTCATCGGAGAGAAAAAGCCTGAATAACCATCGCTGGCACAACGAGGGCCAGGGCGTGTGCCCTGGCCCTTTTGCGTTGGCCCCTCGTTGCTCTGTAAGCCAATTGATGCTATAATAGCGCCCATCTGACAGCCGGAAGGGGCGCTAGAAAGCAGAGGTTGACATGGCCGACGTCTCGCCTCGCGACCGCCGGGCTCAGGCAACAGCCCTGCGGGAAGCGGGCATTGCCGCGGCCAGGGCCGGGCAAAAGGTCCTGGCCCGACGCTACCTGCGTCGATCCATCGCCCTCGACGATGGTGTGGAAGAGACGTGGTTATGGCTGGCCGGAGTGGCTGCCACTATCGAGGACAGCCGGAACTGTTTACGGCACGCGCTGGCCATCAATCCGCACAGTCAGCGAGCCCAGGCAGGGCTACGCTGGGCGCAACAACGGTTGGATCGACAACACGGGCCTGTCCAGTCCGCGGTGCAGACGGTGTCCTCCGCAGAGCTCTCTGCGCCAGCTTCTGCTTCGGGCCGGGTCTACCACTGGGGCCGCTGGGCCGGTGCGGTCCTGGTCATATGGCTGATTGCGTTGGTCACCGGTGGCTTTCTGTTGGCTTCCCTGGGCGTGGGAAGTCCCATCGCCGCGCTGCCTCTGCCCACGCCCACGACCTTGCAGCGGATTGAGGCATTACAAACACCATTGCGCGCAGCCTGGGAGGCCAAAGACTGGCCACAGTGCGCCCACATTCTGGAGCAGATCCAGGCACTGGATAGTAATTATGGCGGCCTGGACGCCTGGCTGATCGCCGCTCACCTGGCCTGGGGGATAGAACTGGTCAACGAGGCGCAGTTGGAAGACGCTGTCGCTCACTTTGACACCGTGCTTGGCCTGGATCCTGAGGAGCGGACAGCACAGGAGCAACGCCTGTTGGCCCAGGCTTACCTGGCCGCCCAGGGGAGCTACGCCGCCGAGGAGTGGGAAAACAGCATCCTTCAACTCGAGGCCGTTCTGAAACAGGACGACGATTACCTCGACGCGAGGGATTTGCTCTACCGGTCGTACTACCAACTGGGGTTGGCCCACCAGGCCGCTGGCGAGCTTGTAGACGCCAAAATAGCGTACGAGAAGGCGCTGACTATCCAGGACAACGAGGACGAATCTCAGGCAGCGTTGGCAAAAGTCGTCTTTCTGCTCACACCACCCACCCCGACGCCTGTCCCTAAGCGGATCGAGGTGTCCATCGGGCAGCAACGCATGTACGTCTACAAAGGGGACCGCCTGATCTGGACCTGGGTGGTCTCCACAGGCGAGCCGGGTCGAGACACCCGCACAGGTCACTTTCAGGTGCTAGACAAGATCCCCAACGCCTACGCCGTCCGCTGGGATCTGCAAATGCCCTACTGGTTGGGCATCTATTACGTAGGCCCATCGGAAAATGGCATTCACGCCTTGCCGATCCTGTCAAACGGCCAGCGCCTGTGGGCCGGTTTTCTAGGCCGGCGAGTTTCCTACGGTTGCATCATCCTTGGCGTGGAAGAAGCGCGCTTGTTGTACGAATGGGCCGAGATAGGAACACAAGTAGACATCTATCCCTGACGCCGGGGGGAAGGGAGAAGAGAACTGTGGTTCGCCAGACATTTGACCAACAACTGGCCCGCACACGTGACGATCTCCTGGTCATGGGAGATATGGTGGAAGAGGCCATTGACCAAGCCGTGCAAGCTCTGATCAACCGCGATGTTGAACTGGCCCAACAGATCATCGATAACGATGAGCAAATCAACCTCGCTCTGCGCAACATCCAGGAGAACTGCGAGGTACTTATCGCCACTCAGCAGCCCATGGCCACCGACCTGCGCTTCATCCTCGCCATTTACAACATCGCCAACGAACTGGAGAGAACGGGCGACTATGCCGAGGGTATCGCCCGCCTGGCCATCCGCATGGCCGACGAGCCGCAGCTCAAGCCATATATTGACATCCCCCGCATGACCAAAAAGGGATGTGAGTTGCTGCGTGGACAATTGCAGGCCTTTGTGAACCACGACATGGAAACCGCCCGCGAACTGGCTCGAGGCGACGACGAGATCGACGCACTCTACGACCAGGTGTACCGGGAGTTGCTGTTCATCATGGTCCAGGACCCCAGAACCATCAACTGGGCCACGCACCTGCTGTGGGTAACCCACAACCTTGAGCGCATCGGCGACCGTACCACCAACCTCGGCGAGCAGGTCGTCTACATGATCACCGGCCAGATCGAGGAGTTGAACTAGAAAGAACCAACCTCCCCGAAACTCGTGTCCTGGCTTTCGGCGGAGGATATGTGATCTACACGGCGCGAGGAGAAGAGAATGGATCTAAACCACATCGCCAAACGAGTCAGTTGGCTGGACGAGGAACGAAGGCGCGACAAGGACGAAATTGCCCGGCTGCAAAGCATGCTGGATGCACAAGCCGAAGCGCTGCGCGATCAGGCACGGCATATCCAGGAATTAGAAGGACGGCTGGCTTCTGTCCAGTCGCAACTCACCACGCTGTCCGTGCTGGAGCGGTCCCTGCAACAGTTCAAAGACGAGATCGTCTTGTTAGTTGACAGGCAAGAAGAGCAACGCCAGGGAGAAGCCCGCGATGCGGCGCGCGTGCGGCTCATCGAGCAGGACAAGCAGGCCAAACAATTCAGTGAAATTCGTAAAGACCTCGAACGCCTGCCCCGCCTGGAAGAGGAATTGAATCTTCGCCGGGCCGAAGACCAGAGGCTGGGTGGCGAAGTCCTTGACCTCCGGCACAAGTACGAGGAACTGGATCAAACGCTGGAAACCCGCCTGCGAAACGTCACCTATCTGGAGGAGCAACGCACCCGCGATGCCAGGCGAACGGCTCAACTGGAAGAAGAAACTACCGATATCCTGAAGCGAGTAGAGGCCCAAGGCTCGCGGGTCCAGATCCTGGAAGAGGTGGCCCGGCGTAACGAACATCGGCTGGGCGAAATGGACGCTTCCGAAGCGGAGCGTGCCCGTCAGCGGCGAGAGTTTACCGAGTCGGTTCAGCGCGCCGAGAATGCACGAGAGCGCCAAATGTTTGAATGGCGCGAGACGATGGAATCGCTGCAGCAACGCATGGACAAAGCCGCCGAGCAGATGCGTCGCCATCACGAGCAGTACATGGAAAGCAAACGCATGTTGGAAGACCTGCTCAAGCTGGAAGAGCGGCTGAACCGGGGTTACGCAGAAGCGGCCGAATTGCAGCGACTGGCGGAGGCCCGTCAAAGGACCAAACTGGAAGAATCGCAGGCCGAGAACGAGAAACGCTGGAAGAAACAGACCCTGCTCTGGGAGCAACAATGGCGTGACCACGATCGGCGTAACGATCAGCAGTTGAGTCTCATTTCGACGTTGGAGGAACTGACGCGATTGCACACTATGGACCTGGCAACCCTATGGAATATTGAAGAGGCGCATGCGCACCATTGGGCCAGCCAGGCCCAGGAATGGGCCATCCAGATCGGTGACCGCACAGCCAAGTTAGAGCAAGAAAAGAAAAAGCTGTAACCCGCAACTGGGAGGAAGCACACTTTGCGCGTCATTGGCACCGCCGGTCACGTGGATCACGGCAAAACTGCCCTCGTGCAAGCCCTCACTGGCATCAACCCTGACCGTCTCAAAGAAGAGCAGGAACGGGAGATGACCATTGACCTGGGCTTTGCCTGGCTTCAGCTGCCCAGTGGCCAACAGGTGGGCATCGTGGACGTGCCGGGCCACAAGGACTTTATCAAGAACATGCTGGCTGGCGTCGGTGGCATAGACGCCGCTCTCTTTGTCGTCGCTGCCGATGAGGGCGTGATGCCACAGACGACCGAGCACCTGGCTATCCTTGACCTCTTGGAAATCCAGGGCGGCGTCGTCGCGCTGACCAAGGTAGACCTGGCGGAAGATGAAGAATGGTTAGACCTGGTGACCGCAGATCTGATCGAAACGCTTGACAACACCTGCCTGGAGAGCGCACGCATTGTCCAGGTGTCGGCCCGCACGGGGGTTGGCCTCGAGGATCTGAAAACGGCACTGGATACGTACCTCGAAACGACCCCGCAGCGTCCCGACCGGGGCAAACCGCGCCTGCCTATAGACCGCGTTTTTACCATCGCTGGCTTTGGCACGGTGGTCACCGGCACGCTGGTGGACGGCACGCTGCACGTCGGCCAGGAAGTAGAGATCCAGCCTTCGGGCCTGAGATTGCGCATTCGCGGGCTGCAAACCCACAAAGAAAAGATCGAGGCAGCGCTACCTGGCAGCCGGGTGGCGGTCAACCTCACCGGGGTCAGCAAAGACCAGCTCGTACGGGGCGACGTGGTCACCAATCCCGGCTGGTTGCACCCCACGACGTTGGTTGACGTTCAGCTCCGCTACCTGTCCGAACCATCCAAAACGCTGAAGCATAACACACCGGTAGACTTTTTCAGCGGCGCGGCCGAGGTGCCAGCCCGTGTGCGCCTGCTGGGCACGGAGATGTTATCGCCAGGTGAGACCGGCTGGGCGCAGGTGCGGCTGACCGGACCTGTCCCCCTGGTTAAAGGAGATCGCTTCATTATCCGCCAACCTTCTCCCAGCCGTACGCTGGGCGGCGGGGTGGTGATCAACCCACACCCCGGCCGTCGCCATCGTCGGTTACAAACCAGTGTTATCGAGCGGCTGGAGACGATGGCCCACGGCGCGCCGGAAGAGATCGTCCTGCAGGCATTAGAGGCACGACAGCCCTGCGAAGCTCGCGACCTGATCGGCCACAGCACCCTGCCCGCCGAGGTGACAGCCGAAGCGATCCGCCAGTTGCTATGCAGCGGCCAGGCTATTCTCCTCGATGGCGCAGCAGGCGAAACGGATCTGCCGCAGCCGTCGGCCAGTAAGCGGTTGCTCTATTCGGCGGCCGGATGGCGCGCACTGCTGGAGCATGTGCAAAGCGTCCTGGGGACGCACCACGGCGAACATCCCCTGCGCCAGGGCATGGATCGAGAGGAACTCAAGAGTCGCCTGGGGCGCACGGTGCGCGGCCTGAGTGGGCGGGCCTTTAACGCCATCGTCTCCCGTGCCGTGGCCGAAGGTCAACTGGCCGAGTGGCAGACGCTGGTTCACCTGCCAGACCATACCGTGAGCTTTACGTCACAGCAGCAAAGGCAGGTCGATGAGTTGCTGACCCTTTTCCGCCGCCAGCCGTATACCACTCCCTCTATGACCGATTGCGAAGCCAGAGTAGGACCGGACCTGCTGGCCGCCCTGGTGGAGCAAGGTCACTTGGTCAAAGTCAGCGATGACGTACTCTTTTTGGTCGAAACCTACGAGCAAATGGTGCAACGTGTAACAGATCACATCCGCCGCGAGGGAGACATCTCCGTTGCCCAGGTGCGCGACATGTTCGGCGCCAGCCGCAAATATGCCCTGGCCCTCATGGAACACCTGGACGAGCGTCGTGTGACCAAGCGCGTAGGAGACGTCCGCGTTTTAAGAAATACATAATTTCTAGAAAGTTGGTGACCATGAAACACTCTTTCTCTGTACTTGTTGGCTTCTGGTTGGTTCTCGGACTTGTCGCTTGCCAGTCGCCGACGCCCGAAGCCACACCGACGCAACCGGCGCCGACAGCCACTATGAAACCGACGGCCACTACGGCGCCGAAAGACACCCCAGCACCGACGAGGGAGCCTGCCACCGGTCGGGCTGTACCCACGCCGACCACTCCCTGGCAGATCCCCGAGGTTCAGCCAGATGAGTGGGCCAGGGGAGGAGCTGACGCTGGACTGGTGCTGGTCGAATACAGCGACTTCCAGTGACCAGGCTGTGCAGGGCTCACCGCCCTGCTCAAGCGTCTGGTAGACGCTTTTCCCAACGAGTTTCGCGTTGTTTATCGCCATTTCCCTCTCAACTCCATCCACGACAAAGCGGCCCTCGCCGCCGAGGCCACTGAAGCAGCTGGCGCCCAGGGCATGTTCTGGGAAATGCATGACCTGCTCTTTCAACTCCAGGGCGAATGGGGTCGTGTGTCATCGGGTGAAGTAGTGGACGTCCTCATCGGCTATGCCCAGGAACTTGGGCTGGACGTTGAACAGTTTTCTGATGACTTGAAGGACGGCACCTATCGGGATGTCGTACAGCAGGGCTACGATGCGGCTGTGGCCCTGGGGCTGCCCGGCACACCAAGTGTCTTTCTCAACGGGCAGTATGTCGATCTCAGCCGGGTCAGCGAAGCTGTCCTGGTCGGGCTTATCCAACTCTTTAACTACGACGGCCCGCAATACACCGCACCGCCGCCCATGAGTATCGACCCGGTACAGCCATACTTTGCCACCGTCAAGACGAACCAGGGAGTCTTTTGCGTCGAACTGTTTGCCGCGCAAGCGCCGCAGACGGTCAATAACTTTGTCTTCCTGGCTCAGGAAGGGTTTTACGATGGTGTCTCGTTCCATAGGGTCCTGCCGGACTTTGTCGCACAGGCGGGCGATCCCACCGGCAGTGGGTTCGGCGGCCCAGGTTACACCTTCCCGGACGAGTTCAACCCGGACCTGAAGCACGACAGCCCTGGCATCCTCTCCATGGCCAACGGCGGCCCTGACACCAACGGCAGCCAGTTCTTTATCACCTATGCATCTGTAGAACAACTCGACGCCTATGATGCCGACGGCAACTTGAAAGACTGCGCCCAGCCTGACGTGTCTTGCCACGCCGTTTTTGGAAAAGTGGTAGAAGGCATGGATGTCGTCAAGAGCTTGGCGCCCCGCAATCCTCAACAAGATCCTTACGCGGCAGCCGACGTCATTGAAACGATCACCGTTGACTCGACGTGCGGAATGTAACCTGCTTGCCAAGCGCTTTTTTTAGGCACGGAACGACCCCATCTCGAATTGAGATGGGGTCGTTCGATATACGAAGCGGACTATCGGGTGTGTGTCACAAGCCCATTGCCCGTGACCGCATGTTTCCCAGGTCACGAGAGCTAGTGGATCGTCATAGCCAGCCGCAATTCCTCCCTCACCCAGTCGTCGGTTTCGGCCGTCAGAGCTTTCCCCAAAGCACGGCGAGCCACTCCAGTGGCGATGCGACCCAGCGCCCAGGCGGCGTGCCCCCGGATCAGCGGCTCGGCGTCGTTCAGGGCGCGCGCCAGCGCCGGTACGGCAACCGGATGGCCCCAGTTGCCCAGCGCTACGGCCACGTTGCGCAACAGGCCGCGCCGCTTGGCCCGCTTCACAGGACTGCCCCGGAAACGCCGCTGGAAGCCCTGGTCGTCAAGGGCAATGAGGTCGAGTAGATGAGGAGCCACCGCGCCGGTCTGCAGCAGGAAAGCGACCTCGGTTGTCGGGCGGGCAAAGCGCCGGTTCCAGGGACATACCTCTTGACAGACGTCGCAGCCAAAGACCCGGTTGCCCATCATCGCCCGCAGTTCGCGAGGAATAGGGCCTTTCAACTCGATGGTGAGGTAAGAGATGCATCGCCGTGCGTCGAGGGTGTAAGGCGCAACAAAGGCATTCGTTGGGCAGGCGTCCAGGCAGCGGGTGCAGCGTCCGCAGCTGGCCTTGTGCGAGAGTGGTGCCGTGCCCCCAAGCAGGCCACCCGTCGGGATATCGACGGTCAGCAACAACTCACCCAGGAACAACCACGATCCCCGGCGCGGGTGAATCAGACTGGTATTCTTGCCCACAAAGCCCAGTCCCGCACAGGTGGCAATCTCTCGCTCCAGCAAGGGGCCGGTGTCCACGTAGGCCCGGTAGGCGACCGGCCTGCCGGTTTCTGCCTCGACGAACGCGCCCAGTTGGTGCAGGCGCGGCGTCAGCACGTCGTGATAATCCTCGCCCCAGGCGTAGCTGGCGACGATACCCCGCGCGGGGTCATCGCGGAGTTCGGCGGGCAGAGGCGCGGTGTGGTAGTTGATCCCCACCGCCACCACGGAGCGGACGCCGGGCAGGACGCGCGTCAAATCGCCCCGCTTGGCCACAGCTTCTGCGCGGACCAGGTAGGCCATCTCGCCGTGATAGCCTGCCTTCAGCCACGCCCGGTAGCGGCCGGCAGTCGTCATCGTCCCGGCAGGCGCGATGTCCACCAGATCAAAGCCCAAGGAACGGGCCCGTGCCCTGATCTGCTCTGCGAGCGTCACGTCGTTTTGAGACACCATTCGATGCCCCGGTAGAGGCCCATCGCCGCCAACCACACGGCATAACCCACGACCAGCACGCGCCCTAACGGCCAGCCGTGACGAAACCCGAACCAGCAGGCCACGACGAACAGCACCGCAGGAAAAAGCCCAAAGAGCAACATCCGACTAAAGTCGGCCGAGAGGGTCGAATTGCCGTCGGTGTTGGTGTAGGTGAACCACAGAGCAAGCGTAACATTCAATGGCATAACTGAGACAATTGAAGCCAGGACACGCGATTTCTCGCTGATGTAAGCGATCGCAGCGATCACGCCAAACGACAGCAAGAGTTGATAGATGCGTTGTGTGCTCATGGATCTCCCTCTGGTTGCTTTGCTTGATGCGCCTATTATACCCTGTGAATGCGTGGTTAGCAAAGCCCATCAAACAAAACAAGCTCCCTGGTTGACTCCACAACCAGGGAGCTTGTTGGAGGCATCCGGCACTTTTGCAGCGCCAGCACTTGAGGACATGTGCTACGGTACGAGCGAGACAGAGGCCCTCACTATCTCGCCAGGGGAGTCTGGCAGATAGAACGACTCACTCGTCGCCACCAGGTCGCCGCCCTGCGTCATCGCCCAGCGGAATGGGCCTTTGCCCAGGTCGGCACTGTCCACCCACCACGTTTTCTTGCCGTCCGCATCGAGCGTCCCCTGCCATCCCTCGACGTCGTGCCAGCCGCCCAGGCGGTCCTGCCATTGAACGACCGTCCACAGCCCCACCGGGGCACCTTCGACGGTCAGTTCAATGGCTCCCTTGGGAGACCTGGGCACTCGCGTCGTCGGAGGCTCGGCCGTGGGTCGGGGCGGCAAAGCCAGTGCGGAGGAGGGTAGCCACGCGAGCAGCGCCATGCCAATGAAGCTGGCGAGCAGAACAAGATGGATGCAAGTTCTTGACGATCTCATGATCCCTCCTTGGAAACAGGGGCCATTCGCCCATCTCCTCTACGGCCTGACTGGTAGGGCGCCGCTCGGAGCCGGCCGTACCTTGCTCTCGCTGGGAGGCAAGGAGGCATTTCCAGCGCTGGCCGTCGAAATCGTGTGGCTGATGTTATTGTACACCCCACCGACGATCTCGTGGCTCTCTAGCACCGCACCGTTGTTCGACTGAATGTTTGCCGAGTCTACCTGGGCATAGACCGGTGTACCCACAGCAAGCGGCCAGACAACATGGCTCGCAGGTGCCGGCCAATAGTAGCCGTCACCCACAGCCAGATTGATCACACCACCCGGTGCCAGTGGTAGCGCATTCCCGGTGATACCCCACACCATGCCTTGACTGCCAAGCATGTCCCACGTCTGGTTGACGCCCGTCGGTAGAAGGTCGGGATCGATGTACACGTCCACCCAGAACTCGTCGACGACGGAGGCATTGCCCACGTTCCTGATGACCACCTGCACGTCGCTACTGGTGGCGGTGATGCTTTCGACCACCAGGTCAGGTGCGGAGACATAGTTCGCTGCAACCAGGGGCAGGTAGACATAGTAGGTGACTTTTTTGCTGACCGTGATAGTAAAGGGCTGAGGCACGGTCTCGATGCCATCCGTGACTTGGAGCCCCACACTGTGGTCACCGACGTCGGCGCTGGTCGGCGTGCCACTGAGCGTGGCAGTGCCATCCCCGTGATCGGTCAGCGTAAGCCAGCCGGGCAGGATCGGTGCCGTGATGGTCAGCCCGTCGCCCGTGTCGACGTCTGTGGCAGTGACGTTGTACACGTATGCCACGTCCTCCGTGGCAGCCATGACCGGCGCGCTGGTGAAGGTCGGCGCGTCGTTGACCGCGCTGACGTTGACTGTCACCGTGGCCGTGTCTGCCAGGAACCCATCGTTGACGACGTAGGCAAACGTATCGGTACCGTTAAAGGTTAGCGTTGGCGTGTAGATGAAGGAGCCATCCGTGTTGAGCGTCAGCGTGCCATTCGCCGGCCCTCCGTCAAGGACTGTCGTCAGCGTGTCGCCGTTCGAGTCGCTGTCGTTGCTCATCACACCCGGCGCCGCTACTGCCAGTGGCGTGTCTTCGCTGGTGTCATAGTCGTCGTCCACCGCCACCGGCGATGCGTTGGCTACGGTCACGCCCGCCGTGCTGCCATTGTTGCTGTCATCCGAGTCTCTTGTCGTGGTGGTGATAGCAGCAGTGTTGATGAAGGTATGGCCCGCTGCCAGGCCGTTGGTCAGCACGCCGGTAATGGTGATGATGCCTCCCGCAGCCGGAGCGAGGTCCTGCACCTGCCAGGTATAGCTGACGCTCCCGGTGGGAGTGATCGTCGCCCCACTGCTGTCGTGGCTGACGTTGGTGACGCTGATAGGCACCACGTCAGTGATAACCACGTTGGTAGCGGTAAAGCTTCCAGCGTTGCTGAAACTCAACGTGTAGGTGAGGGGCTGCCCCGGCTCAACAACGCTCGGGGTGACAGCCTTGGCGATGGACAAGTCGGTTACCCCGCCAAAGCCGGAAACCTCAAGGATGCTGGTGCCATCTACCACATACAGGCTCGTCCCACTGCCAATTGAAGACGGGCCAAATGCCAGATCGTTCTCAGAGTCATCTGACAGGTTAGTCATGAAAGTCATCGCTGAACCGTCGGCAATCGTAATCCGCAAGACTGTTGTCCCAACCCTGGCATAGAGATACTCGCCGTTAGGATCAACGGCAAAGTTGCCCTGCTCAGAAGCCGCGCTGGAGATGAGACTGTACGTTCCTCCCACCAGATCAGCGGAATAGAATCCGCTTCCAGCGGTCGCAAAGTAAACACTGTCGCTGAGGGCATGGTATTCCAGACCATACGAGGAGGCCGGAAGTCCTGAGACAAGTGTGCTTTCTGTATCCTCACTTAGATCATACTCTCTAAGCTGATTAGCACTCCCCTCGCCATCTGTAACATATACCTTACTTCCATTGACGTCCAGTCCAGATTCGACGCCAAAGTCTGCGAAGGTATGCACTATTGTTGATGTCCCAGCGGCGGTATCGATCTGAACCAGTTCACCTCGAGCAAGTGAGGCGTAGACATAGCCCTCCGAAAAATGTATATCAGTACCATGATAGGGATAGAATCCTCCCTGGCACGTTGGACCTCCCAAAGGTGTAAAATCCGTCGTCACGATGGACACCGTCTTATCTGCTGCAATTTGGCGCAACCGGCCGTTACAGTTGCCGTGGTCAGCAAAGTAAATTGTCAGGGTGTCCTGGTCAATTGTGAGGCCAGCAGGCGTTGCTGGGAGGTCAGTGATGTAGACGGACTCGGTATAACCCGGTAACGTAACGTCCGCGTACCCCACCGGCACCGAGGCGACGCTCAGCGCCGTGGTCAGTGCAAGCGTGAGCACTAACCGGCCGAGGATGGGTAAGAAGGATGATGTTTTGGCAAATGAATGTGACCGCATCGTTTCATTCCTCCTGTTTTTGTAGATCGTTGTTGAATGATGTGGCCTACGCGCCGAAAGCCCAACCAGGCCCCTTTCAGGCCGATCCGTTGGGCACAAGAGTCCGCTGGCAACCGTAGAACGGCGAGCAAGCACACCGCTCGACGAATCTACAACCATCTTACCACACAAAAGTCTCTAAAGGGTTAAAATTCTGTTAGAAATTAATAAGAAATACTTAGAAACACCCCTCGTCGCCGAATCATCTATGCCTGGAAAGCAAAAGCTTGTCTTTTTCAGGGCGACGGTCTGTTCCTTATGCCATCGATCTTGTACCCACCCTGCCCGGCGATCAAAAAAGCCCCCTGGC
>Ga0180438_10006575_pt1 | contig 15665 bp, 19 predicted proteins | sample SS_ome_12_FD_132455 | JGI IMG/M metagenome (GOLD analysis project Ga0180438, IMG submission 132455) | Hypersaline lake sediment archaeal communities from the Salton Sea, California, USA - SS_3_D_2 metaG | ecosystem: Environmental > Aquatic > Non-marine Saline and Alkaline > Hypersaline >...
GGGCGGACGAAGGTCCTGGGACTACTAACCCCATCCCTTAACTAAACGAAATCACTCTCAAAGGAATGAGAGTGTGGGCAGTCAAGGCCAAAAAGAGATGCGCTTCCACTCTTCTGAGGGAAGCGCATCTTGCATAGGTGATGGCTGTTGATTGGGCCTACTCTAGCCGTGCAATTTCTCGTATTTGGCCTGCAATTCCTCCTTGGTCTCCTCATGCTCGGGATCTGGGACACAGCAGTCCACGGGGCAGACCGCGGCGCATTGAGACTCGTCATAGGCCCCCACGCACTCTGTGCACTTGTCGGGATCAATGACATAGATCTCGTCGCCTTCGGTGATCGCCTCGTTGGGGCATTCTGGCTCGCAGGCTCCACACGCGATGCACTCTTCTGTGATCTTATAGGCCATTTGGTTCACCTCCTTGGTGTAATTAGCTCACTAGAATTATACCGATTTTAGTCAGTTTGGCAAATTGGCAGGCTTGTCTTGCGAATGCAGGGGCAGGGTTCTCTGAGGTCCGCCGATTAGGACCTTGGCCAGCACCGCCAGGGCTATTTGATCAAAATGACCCTGGCTGGTGCACCTTCGCTGTCAGCAATCTTAAGAGGTAGGCAATAGAGCTGGTAGACGCCTTGGGCAACTTGGCTCAAGTTCAGCCCCTCGATGATGACCACCCCAGCCTCCAGCAGAGTGTGATGGACGGCATGGTCCTCTGAATCAAAGCCGTCAACGGAGAGGTAATCCACACCGATCAGTTTGATCCCCCGCTTGACGATCCATCGAGCTGCATCACGACTGAGATGAATAAAATCCTTTTCAAATTCCAAAAGCCCCCCTTCCCAAAGGGAGGAGTTATCCGTTTTGATCAACAAGCGTTGGACCGTAGAGGGCAGCCCCAGGCTCCCTAGATCAGTGGCCGTTATCGTCCTCTCTTTAGGGTGGATCTCGAGAACGTAGGCGGAGCCGATGAGGGTGTTGAGCGGTAACTGGTCCACCCTGAGTCCCTTCTCGATGAAGTGGTAAGGGGCGTCAACGTGGGTCCCCGTGTGAGCACCCAGAGAGAGTTGCGTGACGTTAGCTGAATCCCCTTTGCTGATGCTCGCGACGCGCTCTATCTGCACTGGTGGATCGCCCGGCCAAACGGGCATTTGGGGCGAGATACGGACAGAGACATCGAAAATCTGCATTAGACCACCTCCTCTATGTATGTATCTTAGGCCACATATTATATCATAAAACTTGGCTTTTTGAAACATTCAATTTGAGGTGTTTCAAGAAGCAGAACTGGAGATTATGGGGCAAGATGGCATCTTGCGCTAGGCCCTGTTCACACTTTTGCGATGTACTCCTGGCAGGGCAGGTGTTTGCTTCGCCTGTTCTTTTGTGATAGAATAATCAACAGGGGGTGGGGTAAAAAGGGGATCTGGACACGGAGAAACGATGTTTGAATCAGGTTTAACGCCTTTAGCGCCGGTGCTCATCCTGATGCTGGGCGCGATGATCACCCCAATAGCGGCCAGGTTCAGGCCGTCAAGAGAGCGAGATGCCCTGGCTCTGCTGATGGCAGGTGGGGCTTTTGTCTCCGCCGTGCTTTTGGCCTATCAGCCTGCTTCGCACGTCGTCATCTCGCCCTGGCATCCGCTAATCCTCTTTGAGAGCCAGTTGGCTTATACCACTGGGGGGCTGGCAGATCCTTTCGCCCTGCTGACAAGCCTGGTCTGTCTGGCCGTGGCCATTTCTCTGTCAAAGTGGCAAGGGGAGACCGATGACGACGGCGGTAGTCCACCCTACCCGGCGGTCTTTGTCGTTTCGGCCGCCGGGCTGAGTTTTATTTACTCGGCCAACCTGATCACCCTGTGCCTCAGTTGGGCCTTCCTGGATCTGAGCCTGCTGTTTCTCCTCGTCGGTCAGGGGCACAATCGGGCCGCTTCCGAGGCGCAGGGACGGGCTCTGATGTTGAGTTCCCTGATTGGCCTGGGCCTGGTGGTCGCAGCCCTCCTTCTCGACGGCTATGGTCTCAGTCCGGCCGTCAGCCCAAGTCGCTACTCAGCCCACGCCCTCTCTATTCTTCTGGTGGCGGCCCTGGTGCGGGCCAGCTTCTACCCGGTGCATTTCTGGATGCTGGCTGGTGCAGGGATGGGACCGCCGGCCAACACCCTGCTTCAGACTATCCCCATTGCCACTGGCCTCTCCCTGCTGGCCGGGCTCCAGGAATTCTCTCCCCAGGGGCTGCCTTATCAGAACCAACTGGTGACCGTCAGCGGCCTGGCCCTGTTGGCCACGGCTCTGTCCGCCTGGGCAGAGCAGGGCAGATGCAAAGCGATCCCCTGGATTGCCATCAACCAGGTCGCCCTGGTCGTATTGTCTGTCGCTGTGGTCGGACCTCAAGCGAAATCCTCTCTCCTCTGGTCGGCCATCAGCCTGGCCTTGTGTCTCAGCCTCTTGAATTTTTGGCCGCCAGGGCCGGAGAGAGCGGGAAGATACGGTCTCTGGTTAAAGGCTCCGACAGGTCTGGTCATTGCTTCCCTGATGGGATTGCCTTTCACTATGGGTTTCGTGGGACGGGCTGCTCTCTATCGCTCCCTCTTTGCCCTGGGTCAGCCTTATCTATGGGGTCTGAGTGTGGTGGCCGATGCCGTTCTGTTTGCTGCCCTTTTCAGGATGGGATCTGACCTTTTATCCGATCTCTCAGGCGAGACCGCATCCTCTGAATGGGCTACATGGGGACCCCACCTGGCAGGCGTGATCATCCTGGCAGCCCCCTTGGTCCTGTTGGGGATCCACCCCCCTCTGGCCAGTTCCTTCGCCGCTGACGTGGATCTGCCCGCTGTAGTTGAACTGATCGGCAGAGCTGACATCGCCCTCTGGGCTGTTCTGCTCCTGCCGCTGGTGGGTGGGTATCTGCTCCACCGGGGGCAGAAGGCTATCCTGGAGGGATACGTCACCTTCTGGAAGAGCCTTGGTGCCCTGCTGGGCCTGGATTGGCTCTACCGCTGGCTCTGGAGGGTTGGCTGGGGCAGCGGCGCTGTTTTGCGCGGATTGGCCCAGGTCACTGAAGGGGAAGGATACCCGGGCTGGACGCTGCTTCTGGCTTTCATCGCCTTTTTGCTTCTATCGAGATGACCATTCAGACCTCCGAGGTTTGAAAGCACATACCATTGAAACCTCGGAGGTCTTTCACCATGAATCGAGGAATACCATGACCGATCGTGTGATCTCCCCCAAGCCCAGAAGCGAGGACATTTCGCTGGATACCAGTTTGCGCCCCAGAAGTCTGTCCGAATACATTGGCCAGGAAAAGATCAAGGAAAACCTCCATATCTTTATCTCCGCGGCCAAGGCGCGGGAGGAGGCGTTGGATCACGTCCTCCTCTATGGGCCGCCGGGCTTGGGCAAGACCACCCTGGCCCACGTCATCGCCCACGAGATGGAGGTGGGCATCAAGGTCACCGCCGGGCCGGCCATCGAGCGGGCTGGAGACCTGGCTGCCATTCTGACCAACCTGCGCCAGGGCGACATCCTTTTCATTGACGAGGTGCATCGCCTGGGCCGGGCCATAGAGGAAACGCTCTATCCGGCCATGGAGGACTATGCTCTGGATATCGTCATTGGCAAAGGGCCAGCGGCCCGCAGCATCCGCCTGAAGCTGCCCCGCTTCACCATCATTGGGGCCACCACCCGTCTGGCGCTGATGACCTCTCCGCTGCGCAACCGCTTTGGGGTAATCTACCGCCTGGATTTCTACGACCAGTCAGCTATGGAAGCCATCGTCCATCGCTCGGCGGGCATCTTGGGTGTGGGGATCGACCAGAGCGGCGCGGAGGAGATCGCACAGCGGGCGCGGGGCACCCCTCGCGTGGCCAACCGCCTGCTGCGCCGGGTGCGCGACTATGCTCAGGTGCGGGCCCAGGGACACATCACCCAGAGTGTAGCCTGCGAGGCCCTGGCCCTGCTGGAGGTGGACGAGTCGGGCCTGGACGACATTGACCGGCGGGTGCTGCAGACCATCATCGAAAAGTTTGACGGCGGGCCGGTGGGCCTGGAGACCATCGCTGCCGCCCTCTCCGAGGAGTCGGACACCATCATGGACGTAGTGGAGCCCTACCTGCTGCAACTGGGCTTTCTGGACCGTACTCCGCGGGGCCGGGTGGCCACCCGGCGTGCTTACGGGCATCTGGGCATCGAGTATCCCGAAACAGAGGAGCCGCAGCAGCCAACGCTGTTTTGAAAGAGGGGTTTTATGAGTGCCAAGATCTACCACTTTGAAAGCAAATCCGAGCGGCTGAAGAGGGCGCAAGCCCTGGCCACTGACATAGAGTTGCTGATGGCTGAGGGGGAGCGGGCGGTGCCTTATTTGCTCACTGGCCTGCGCGAGGGCGACCCTGATCTGCAACGGGTTTGTGTGATCGCTCTCACCTTGTGGCACAAGGAGGCGTCTCTGGAGCCTTTCTATCAGTTGATGGCCGATCCTGCCCAGGACGCCGACCTCCGCGACCAGATGGCTGTCAGCCTGTCGGCCATCGGCCGCAGACGTAGCTTCCCGAAGTGGCTGATGGAGCGTCTCATTGCCGACCTGGAGAGCCCCGATCCTACCCTGCGGGGATTGGCGGCCATTGCTCTGGGCTGGGAGGGGAACACCGAGGCTATTGTCCCTTTGCTCCCCAGGCTGTTCGACCCTGACACTCAAGTCCGCTCGCAAGCGGCCGTTGCTTTGTCCGAAATCCAAGACCCCCGCATGCTGGAGTTACTTCTGGATCGCTTGGAGCACAGCGCGGGCGAAGAGCGGATAGGGATAATGCTGAGCCTCCACTATTTCCAGGACGAGCGGGCTTTCCGGGCTGGCCTGGCCCAACTTGACTACCCCGACGCTGAGGTGCGTTTCTACGCCCTGGCTTATCTCAGCACCTTCTTCGCTGACCGCTCCGAAATCAGCGAAGGCTGCTTGCGCCTGCTGAACGACCCTGATCCTCGTATTCGCCAGTCAGCCGCCAAGGAACTTGGCTATCGGCGGGTGGCTTCCGCCGAAGAGCCGCTCCGGGCCATGCTGGAAGAAGCAGACATGGAGACCCGCCGCGTGGCCTTGGTGGCGTTGCAGCAGATTCGAGGAGAGCGGCCGGTGTCAGAGTGGGATTGAGGTTTGGCAATTGGAGAAGGCTCAGGGCGTCGCAATCCGACATGGAGACGATCTGTCATGAAGAGACAACGCAAGCCACGAAAATCTCGCAGCCCCCAACGGCCCAGGCCAGGCTCACCGACTGCCCGTGGCTTTAGCCGGCCACATGCCGATGATCTGGATTCCCTGGTATGCCGTGACGAGGACCTGAAACATGGCCCGGACGTGGTCAAGTTCCGCTACGCGACCTATGTCAGTGAGCATCTACTGGGACGGAGCAAGCTGGCCCGGTTTGAGAAAGCCTTGCAGCAGGGGCCATTGGGGAGTATCCCGGAGATTGATCATTGGGCCATGGAAGAGTTCTTCTGGCACGGAGTGCCCAACGATCCCTGGCACCCGATGGAAGCGTACTTGGAGTTCGTCGGCGACCGGCTCTCCCAGGCTGGCCAGGAGCAACTGCGCCGTTGGAAAGAAGCACGTATCGGGTTCTACGAGATCGGGCCAGTGCAGGGCAACACGATGGTTCTACGAGAGTGGGACCCTGCCAGCCGTTCGCCCATTGGCCAGTCGTTCCGGGCCATTACCCTGGGCATTGGTAGTGTTGACATCTTTCGAGGAGACAAAGGCAAGCTGCTGCTCACCTACGTCTCGCCCTGGCTGCCGGATGAGAACGTCTACTGTTCGATGGGCTATGCCCTTATGCCCGGCAAAGACGAGGTGGGCGTGACAGAGTTGCTTCTTGGCCTCAGGCATCCGGAGGTGGTCACACAGCCCTTGCCCTGGAAGACGTCCCCCAAGGCCAGACGCGACTGTCTGAAGACCTGGAAGGCACGGGACTGGCTGTCGTGGTTGGAGGAGCGGATGGAGTTCCCTTTCCGGGCCTTGATACCGTTCCCACCCAGAGGCAAAATCAAAGAGTACCCTGTCACGGGCCTGGTCCGCACTGACGCTGACCACGTCAAGAATTTCGGGGTATACGTTCAGGTTCCCGTCAAAGGCGGGATTCAGGCGGTTGGTCTGACCAACGTCATCCCGCTGGACGTTTGCTCCCCCAACTGGTTGGCCCTGATGGAGTACGGGGCCTATCGCGAGGAGGTCGGTCCGCCGCCAGGAGTCCGTGGGCAGCCGAGATTTGTGAACTTGTGATTTCTCGCTCGGCGTGGAGGGATTGTTTCGGCAGAGCCTGGGTAGTTTCTTAAACGTTGAAGGGGGGTAGCTGGAAAGTGGTCGCTGTCAAAGAGGTGCCCAGGAATTCGCTCTCGACGAAAAAGAGTTGATTCGGCAGAGCCTTCGTGCCTTTTTGCTGGAGAGGCTGCGTTTGTTGGGTGCGGAACGCCGGGCAAAGTGCGCCAAATTTGGCGTCACCAAGCTCGAAGAATTGGACGATCTGCTCAAGACCGGACAGGTGGAAGAGGAAGCCATTCTGGAGGACTTTCAAGACGTGGATTATCTGGCCACACAGGTTCAACGCATCCAGCAACTGTTGGAGGAGATTTCGTCCGAAACTTGTTGGAAGGGTTAGACGGCTGAAAAGCATTAGGATGACCTGAATGGGAATAATGTGCTCTATGAATTGGGGTTGATGCACGCTATCGGAGTTCATTGCGCGATCCTCAAGGACCGGCGGGCAAGTCAGTCCGCTGACATTCAAGGTCTGTTCTTCCTGGAGTACACCAACGCTGAGTCAATGGCCGAACGACTCTCGCGCTGGATCGAGGACCAGGTGCAAGAGGCCAGGACTGTTCAGCCTGAGCCTCCCATATTATCTGGTAAGCCCACCTCCGTTCAACGGCAATCGTTGCAACAAGAGCTTGCTATTCACGAACGAAATCTATGCAAGCTGCGTGAGCAAGCAGCGATGTATGCAATTAGTGACATACCGCTGCATTTGCTCAAACGGATCGAAGCTGAAGAGACAGCCATTCAAACGATCAAGGAGAAGTTGGGCAAGCTGTCATAGAGTAGCATTGGGAGTGATAGAATCGCCGCGTTGAATATGGTGTACGGCAGCGCTTTGGCCGTCAGCCGGTTCTGCTGCGGCACATTTTGAGCGAGACCAGTTCAATATGGTCGGATTCGGAGGAGACAATCATGAGCACCAAGCTAGCCGATTTGACGGTAGACGAATTCAAGCAACTTATCGCCACGACAGTGGAGTGGAAACTGATGGAGATACTGGGTGACCCGGACGAGGGGCTGGAGTTGCGTGAGGAGATTAAGGATAGGCTCCGACGTTCCTTAGAGACGGAACGCCGGGGAGCTAGAGGTATCTCTGCTCAAGACGTTGCTGCTCAACTTGGCCTGGAGTGGTAGCGTGTACCATCGAAGGTGGGAGCGTACAGCGGAGGCCCTGGGGATTCTGGATCAGACCGCGTCAGAGGTGCTGGTCGGAATGCGGGTGCTGGCAGAGGAGCCCGAGACGCCGGAGATCGTACGCTGGGCGGCGAGGGAGGCGTTGGAGCGGTTGGAGGGATGAACCACTGAATCACTGATGCCACTGACAGCACTGAAACAGGTCTCTCAGTGCCCTCAGAGGTCTTCAGTGGGCTCAGTGGTTCCAGGGGCGCGGTGGACCGGACGGTACATTGTCACCGCTAGCCCACAGGGCAGCCGATTGACAGCCATTTCAAGATTGGGTATCGTGCCGTTGTGAGAGTCACAGAGGAGGTCTGACAATGATCACCATGAAAAAAACCGTCATTGATTTTCCAACTTTCGTGGAGTTGATGCATCGGGCAGGTCTAAAACCTGAGGAGGAGGTATTCGTCTCTGTATACCCTCGGCGGATTGAGATTTCGGCCAATCCAGCCGAAGCTCTGTGGGGTACCTTGAGGTCGGAGAAAAACGCCGAAGCGCTCCGTCTCGAAGCTTACGAAGACTTGGGAGACTACCTTGATGCCAAAGTACCTGGGTGAGTTCAGTGGGGACAGGATTTACGTCGAGCCGAACATCCTTCTGTTCGATGCCCTTGCCGACGTGAGATTTGGGCGTTCATCGCTTGATTTTCTCAGGCGCGGTAGCCAGGGGGAGTTCGAGCTACTAACCTCATCATTGACCATTAGTGTTGGATAACGTGCGGCGGCTGTGTACTATCGTAGAGGTTGATGAGCCGGATGTCCAACGAATGCAAGAATACATGGAGTCCTTTGGCTTGATGCCGCGAGATGCTATTCATCTGGCTGTGGCACATAGAATGGGCCTCGCTTGCATTGCCTCCAGCGATACAGACTTTGACCGTGTGAGTTGGCTTTCACGCTACGAACCGCGAGAACTTCGTTAGCGACCATAGATGACCATAACCAGCTACCAAAGGAATTGATCACTTGAGGAGACATAGTGCCAGACCTTCAGCACCGCCAGATAGAAGTTGTGGTCTTGGACGCCGCTGGTCAGTTGCTCTCGCCCACCACCGTCGAGAGAGCACGTAGACTCGTCGCTCAGGGTAAGGCAACGTTGGTCAGCGAGGAGCCCTTCACTATCCGACTGCCCTACGCTGTAGCGTTGCCCCCAGAGCCGGCACCTGCTGAGGAGGGACCCATTGGCGAGGGCAGGCGTATCCTGTTGCACATCTGCTGTGGACCGTGCAGTACCTACACCGTCGAGCGACTGAGGGAAGAGGGCTTCTCGGTCAGCGGCTTCTGGTACAACCCCAACATCCACCCCTGGCAGGAACACCAGCAACGTAGAGAGAGCCTGGTCAAGTATGCCCAGACCGTGGACCTGTCCATGATCTGGCACGGGCAATACGAGATGCCCCTGTTCCTGCGGGCGGTGGTGGGGCACGAGAGGTTTCGACAGCGGTGTGCCATTTGCTACCGGATGCGTCTGGAGAGGACGGCTCAGGTGGCTGCCGGGCAAGGCTTCGAGGCCTTTACCACCACCTTGCTCATCAGCCCCCATCAGGATCAGGAGCTGATCCGCCAGATAGGGGAAGAGGCGGCGGCCCAACACGGTATCGAGTTCTATTTCGAGAACTTACGGCGGGGGTGGTCAGAGCGGGGACGGCTGACGCGAGAACATGATCTCTACCGCCAGCAATATTGCGGTTGCATCTACAGCGAGTGGGAACGGTACAACGGCACGATAACGGATGCTATCTTGACATAAGAAGATGGCGCGCAAGAAGCGCGTCGCACCAGTTGAGATTGTGAAGGAAAATGGACGCTTTTGAGAGCATAGGGAAGATGCTGTTGATTGTGGGTGGTTTCATCTTTGTCATCGGGCTCATCTTGACCTTTGCTGGCAAGATCCCTTACATAGGCCGCCTGCCCGGTGACATCGCCATCCAACGCGAAGGGTTCTCCTGCTACTTTCCCATTGTCACTTCCATCGTCCTCAGCATCTTGTTGACCATCGTTTTGAACATAATCATTCGCTTGCTGAAGCGCTGACACTGCCTTGAGTTGGTGACTTGTCATTCTGAGGAGCGAAGCGACGAAGAATCTCGTTCTGGGCAGATAAGCGTTTTCCTAGCAAAGGACGAGATTCTTCGCCTCCGCTGCGCTCCGGCTCAGAATGACAAATCCCTCATTCTCACTGCGGTGTACTAGCTCATATTCTCAGAGTCCGCGGGCTCTCGAAATCTCTTCAACCGCTTGGCGATCTCTTGTTCATAGCCCAGTTCCCCTGGCTCGTAGTAGCGCCGTCCTTGCAGTTCATCGGGCAGATACTGTTGGCGCACATAATGGTCTGGGTATTCGTGGGGATACTTGTATCCTTGGCCATGACCCAGCGCCTGGCCATCGCGGGTGGCGTCCTTCAGATGGTCCGGCACCTCGACTTTGCCTTCCTTCTCCACATCGGCCAGGGCCTTGAAATAGGCGCCGGCCGAGTTGCTTTTGGGTGCGGTAGCCAGGTAGATGGCGGCCTCAGCCAGGTTGTACTGGGCCTCAGGCAAGCCGACCCATTCCAGGGCCTGGGCCGCCGAGGTCGCCACCGTCAGGGCCTGGGGGTCGGCCAGCCCCACGTCCTCTGAGGCAAAAATGATCATGCGCCGCACGATGAAGCGGGGGTCCTCGCCAGCATAGATCATCTTGGCCAGCCAATAGAGGGCGGCGTCGGGGTCGCTCCCCCGCAGGCTTTTGATGAAAGCCGAGATGGTGTCATAGTGGGCGTCGCCGTCCTTGTCGTAGAGCAGGGCCCGGCGCTGGATCGAGTCCTCAGCCACTCTCAAGTCAACGTGGATGACCCCCTGCGCGTCGGGTGGGGTGCTCTCCACAGCCAGCTCCATGGCGTTGAAGGCGGTGCGGGCGTCGCCACCGGCGATGCGTACCAGATGAGCCATGGCCTCCTCGTCTACTCTGACCTTCCGCTTTCCGTAGCCCCGCTCCTCGTCGGTCAAAGCCCGCTCCAGGAGCACTCGCAACTCGTCTTCGCTCAAAGGCTTGAACTGAAAGACCCGCGAGCGGGAGACCAGCGGTCCGATCACCTCAAAGTAGGGGTTCTCTGTAGTAGCCCCAATCAAAATGATGGTGCCGTCCTCGACGTGGGGGAGCAGAGCGTCCTGCTGGGCTTTGTTAAAGCGGTGGATTTCGTCCACCAGGACGATGGTCCGCTGGCCGTACATCCCCCGCCGGTCCCTGGCTGCCTTGACCAGTTGGCGGATATCGTTGACGCCAGCCATGACGGCGCTGATGGTGTCAAAGTGGGACTTGGTGCGCTGGGCGATGATCATGGCCAGGGTGGTCTTGCCTGTGCCGGGGGGACCCCAGAGGATGATGGACGAAAAGAGGCGGTCGGCTTCGATGGCCCGGCGCAACAGCCGCCCTTCACCCACAATGTGCTCCTGCCCCACAAACTCTTCCAGCGTACGCGGTCGCATCCGCGCTGCCAGAGGAGCCTCGCGCTCGATTTGTTCCTTGCGGCTGTGTTCAAAGAGATCCATAGCCTGTAGTATACACCATTGCCGCTTTTCTTTCAACTTCTCTGGTTTTCCAGCTTTTCAGTTGTCGTCAGGTATGGGAACATCGAATGCTCGCGGTTGCTGGTTGCTGGCTCTTATTCCGGGGACCTTTACACCCCTTGCTTTCCTGCGTGATGCGTGCTATAATGCGTTAGAAGCACAATCATTTCATGGAGGTTGGGAAGACAGTGAACAGAGCAAATTATATCACGCTATTCAGGATCGCTTTGGTTCCTCTGGCCTTGGTAACGCTGTTCTCAAAGTGGCCCTATCACGAGTTCGTCTCCGCCGGTCTTGTGCTGTTCGCCTGGTTCACCGATTTTCTGGATGGCGTTCTGGCACGGCGGACGGACTCGGTTTCCAATTTAGGTACCTATCTCGACGCTGCGGCCGACAAGATTTTTATGCTCTGCATTCTATTCGGTCTGGCGCAGCTTGCCCTTTTACCTTTCTGGCTTCCCTGTACGGTTCTCGTCAGGGATTTGCTCATCAGCGCCCTCCGTAGCTTTGCTTCAGCGGAGGGGGTTGTCCTTTCTGCGAGGTGGTGGGGCAAGGTAAAGACGACGCTCACTTTTCCAGCCGCTGCTGGTCTCGTTATCAAATTGCCAGGAACTTATGCGTTGATGCTCGTCGCCACATTCGTCTCCGTGGTCTCGGGCCTGCTCTATCTGTATGATAACCGAAAACTGCTTGCCAGAGCATGGAAGGGTAGTGCTGTTTAACTCACTTTTGCAAGCGACAAAATGACCAACGCTAAGGAGTGTCAAGATGTCAAAGCCTACTATTGGATTCATTGGTCTGGGAATTATGGGCAAGTCCATGTCCGGGCATTTGCTGAAGGCTGGCTACCCCTTGGTAGTGCACAACCGGAGCCGTGGTGCCGTCAAAGAGTTGATGGCCGATGGTGCGCAGGAAGCCCATTCGTGCCGGGAGGTCGCCGAACGCAGTGACGTCATCATCTCCATGGTGCCTGACTCGCCCGATGTCGAAGCCGTGGCCCTGGGGCCCGATGGTCTCATCGAGGGGGTCAGAGAGGGTCAGATCTACATTGACATGAGCACTATCGCACCTGGCGTGGCCATCAAGGTGGCTGAAGAGCTGGGGAAAAAAGGCGTCCGTTGCCTGGATGCGCCCGTCAGCGGTGGGGAAGTGGGGGCTGTCAACGCCACACTGTCCATTATGGTCGGCGGCGACGAGGCTACCTTCAACGAGGTGATACCCCTCTTTGAAAAGCTGGGCAAGACGATCACCCTTTGCGGCCCTAACGGCGCTGGCCAGACGGTGAAAGCGTGCAACCAGATTCAGGTCGCTCTCAACTTTGTGGGTATGGCCGAGGCGCTGGTGTTGGGTGCCAGGGCTGGCGTAGACCCGGCGATCATCGTCAAGGTGCTGAGCGGTGGCTACGCCCAGACTCGGGTGATGGACGTGCGTGGCTCACGGGTCATCCAGGGTGACTTTCAGCCTGGTTTTAAGAGCAAATTCCACTACAAGGACCTGAACATTATTATGAAAACCAGCAACGACTACAACGTGCCCCTGCCAACGACGGCCTTAGTGCATGAACTCTTCAATGCCATGATCGCCGCCGGCCGTGGTGATCTGGACCACTCTGGGATCATTACTGTATTGGAGGACCTGGCTGGCGTACAAGCCCGCACGCAAAATACGTAGCAATCCAAAGGGTTAAGGGATCAGAGGAGGCCATCATGGAAGACAAAGACCGCGTGGCTTTGGAGCAAAAGCTGGCTCAAAAAGAGAAAGAACTGGGGCTCATTCTGGCCATTGACCGCATCCGTGATGCCACTACCGATATCGGGAAGATGCTTTCTGCTATCACTGAGACTATGGCCGACAGCCTGGAAGCCGACCTGGGCTTGGCCAGCCTGGTGGACGAGGAGACAGGGATGGTAGAGTTGCAAGCTGTGGCTGACCGGGGAGGGGGCTTTGGACGATTGGGGCAGGAATTGGTGCAACGGGTGGTCGAGCAGGCCACGGCCTTCGACGGCGTCTCCTCTCTAGAGAGCCCGCTTGAGCTGCGGAAGCACGGCTTGGCCCATTTGCTGGCTGCTCCTCTGGTCATTGAGGACCGCAGGCTTGGCGCGTTGTTGTTGCTGAGGGAGGGACGAGACTTTACGGCGGCCGAGGTGGACTTGATGAAGGCAGCCGTCAGCCAAGCTGACTCGGCGGTCATCCACGCCTGCACCTATGAGCGGCTCCATCGGCGCATGAGGGAACTGGAGGCCATCTATCAAGTAGATCGCATCCGCGACGTCGCTGTCGAACCCCGCAGCATGTTGTCGGCCATCATCAACGTGGTGGTAGAGGAACTGGGGGCTGACCTGGGGTTGGCGAGCTGGGTGGACGAAGAAACTGGAGCCATAGAGCTCAAGGCTATTGATGACCGGGTGGGGGTCTTTCGCCGCCTGGAACGGACGGTGGTGCAACAATTGATGGAGCAGGCCACGGCGCTAGAGGGTGTTTCTTTTATGGAAAGCTCCCCCGAATTACAGACGCAGGGGTTGCCTCATTTGCTGGCCGCTCCCCTGACTATGGACGGGCAGCCGCTGGGGGCCCTGGTGCTGCTGAAAAAGGAAGATGGCTTTGGTCAGGCCGACGTTGACTTGTTGGAAGCGGTGGCTACCCAGGCCGACTCGGCCGTGGTGCAGGCCCGCGTCCATCAGCGTTTGCAACAGCGCAACAGGGAACTGGAGGCTATCTATCAGGTGGATCGCATCCGCGACACCACCACCGATACCCAGGAACTGCTGTCCTCCATTGCTAATATGGTGACCAGCAGCCTGGAGGCTGACTTGTGCTTGATGAGTCTGATAGACGAAGAGTCGGGGGCGATGGAGCTCAAGGCCATTGACGATCGGCTGGGGGTCTTTGGGCAGTTGGAGCGGGACTTGGTGCAGCAGGTGGTGGAGCGGTCCGCGGCCCTCGAACGGCCCTCCCTTCTGGAGGAATCAGCCCTGAGGCGGAGTGGGATGGGTCATTTGCTGGCGGGGCCTTTGGTTGTCGGTGGGAAACGGCTGGGCTCGCTGTTGTTGCTGAGCAGTCACCGGCGCTTCGGGCCGGCCGACGTCAGGTTGCTGGAAGCAGTGGTCAGCCAGGCCGACTCGGCCGTGGTCCACGCCCGTACCCATGGCCGTCTCCAGCGGCGCAACAAGGAACTGGAGGTTATCTATCAAGTTGATCGCATCCGCGATTCGGGCCTCGATTTCGATTCTATGTTGAACGCCATCCTCAATGAACTTTGCCAGGCCATTGAGGCTGAGGTGGGTTTCATCATGCTTTTCGACAGGATGGGACAGCAGTTGAAGCTGAAAGCCTCCACGGGAGGCGACATCTTTGCCATGTCTGAACATTATCACCTGGTAGAAGAGACGGCAGAGAAGGCTCTGTACCTTGGCGGGCTGGTCAACCGCACCGCTCTGAGTGCCGAGATACATTCCCTTGTCTGTGTGCCTCTCGTCTTGCGTGAAGAGATCATCGGTGTGTTCGGAGCCATCAACCGGCGCGGCCTGGGAGGCTTTGGCGAGGAAGACGAACGGCTGTTGTTGGCCATCACCAGTCAGGTGGACACTGCCATTTTCGAGAGTCTGGAGAAGCAGCGCATCCGTTCCACCTTCAACCGCTACGTCAGCCCCAAGGTAGTGGACCTCATGTTGAAGACAGACCATGACTTTCTCAAGGTTGACCGCGCCTTTTTGACCGTCCTCTTCTCTGACATACGCGGCTTTACCAGTATCACCGAGCGCACCGACCCCGACATTTTGATGAGCTTTCTCAACGAGCACCTGGCGGCTATGACAGAGGTCATTGACAGGCACGAGGGCACGGTGGACAAGTTCGTGGGTGACGAAGTGGTAGCCCTTTTTGGCGCACCTATGCCCGTGGAAGATCACGCCAGGCGGGCGGTCTGTACAGCCCTGGAAATGCAGCAAGCTCATCAGGAGTTGATGGTTGGCTGGGTTAAGGCTGGCCGCGAGGCGGTGCCCATTGGCATCGGCATCAACACCGGCGAGATGATCGTGGGCAACATCGGCTGCCAGCGACAGATGGACTATACGGCCATTGGTGACAACATGAATCTGGCCTCGCGCATCTGTGGGGTGGCGCGGGGAGGGCAAGTCCTGATCAGTCAGGCCACGTACCAACTGGTACGCCAGGATGTGGTGGCCCATGAGCTGGCTCCTGTACGGGTTAAGGGTAAGGCTCAGCCGGTACAACTTTACGAGGTGGTGGCTTTGGTTTGAGGAGGTAACCCAATCCGCTGTGCTCATTGGTAACCCCTTCTTTCATGGCTGCAGCGATGTCGTTGCCTTTGCCTTTTGCTCTGAGATGAGGTATAATGAGAACAGGCTTTTGGATTATTGCATAAATGTAAAGGAGGGAGACAGATGGAGGTTATCGTTAGCTTTTTCTCGACCTTTGGGGTGTTACTCATCTTTCTTCTGGTCATCTTGAGTTCGGCCATCAAGATCGTCCAGGAGTACGAGAGAGGCGTCATTTTCCGCCTGGGACGCTTGCAAGGGGCCAAAGGACCGGGCCTCTTTCTCATCATCCCCATCATTGACCGCATGGTCAAGGTGGACCTGCGCGTGAGAACCCTGGACATCCCTGCTCAGGAGGCTATCACCCGGGACA
>Ga0180438_10006576_pt1 | contig 15664 bp, 39 predicted proteins | sample SS_ome_12_FD_132455 | JGI IMG/M metagenome (GOLD analysis project Ga0180438, IMG submission 132455) | Hypersaline lake sediment archaeal communities from the Salton Sea, California, USA - SS_3_D_2 metaG | ecosystem: Environmental > Aquatic > Non-marine Saline and Alkaline > Hypersaline >...
ACGATCACGAGCTGCGCTACGTCGAGGGCTACGCCGTGGGCGTCATTCCGATTCCCCATGCTTGGTTAAGTCTCAACGGCAAGGTGGTGGACCTGACGATGCGTCTCAAGAAGCCGTGGACACGTCGAAGCAAGGTCAAGAAAGGTCGCTTGAAGGATCGCGTGCTGGGCGAGTTCCCGACGCTCGAGCGGGAGTACTACGGCATCGAGCTGCCGACTCGGCTCATTCACGAGCGCATTGCGCGTACGCAAGAGTACGGCTCCTTGATCGACGATTGGATGAGTGGGTTTCCCCTCCTATTCATGGATGAGAGCGGCTGGTCCGACGAGGACCAGCAGGAAGAGAGCACAGATGGCACGAAGGACGAACAACAAGCAGAGCCGGAGCCGAGCGAGGAGCCGAGCGTTGGGGGGTCTTCTTGAGCTGGGAGGCAAGCTATTCGACTGTCCGCACTGCGGGGAGCCGATCGGAACGAAGGAGGCCATGGGCTACGTGCTTGCGGCCTTCCACAAGACGAAGGGTGACGAGATGCGGGCGGCTGACGAGATCCAAGTTCCGCGGCGCACGCTGATCTACTGGAAGAACGGGATCAACGCGCTGTTCGAAGGCATCGAGAAGATCAGGGACAAGTACGGCTGGGAGTAGGCAGCTGTGAACCTCTACGAAAAGATCCAAACGACGGAGCCGGGCCGTCACGCTGTGGCCATCGGCGAAGCGCTCTACATCCACAGCCACAAGATGGACAAGGACGAGGTGAACAAGCTGACCCAAGCTCGGACATACCTCGAGTCGCTCGCGCTCGCGGAGCTGGAGGACGGTTTGGAGCCGTGGATGCGGCAGCTGCTGAAGAAGAAGACCAAAGAAGCAGAGAAGGGCCTGCGCAGCTCGCCGGTCGTTCCGGAGGAGGAGAGCGGTGGCAGCTGAGTACTGGGAGCTACAGTTGCTACTTCATGGATCGTGGGACGAGCCTCTCAGGTACGACTCGCGCGAGCATTTGGAGGCGACGCTCGAGTTATTGAAAGGCTGTCCGACCAACGACGGCCAACCGAGGCGCTATCGCGTTCGCCACTTTACGGCGACGAACGAAGTGGAAGGATCTTTCTGATGAGTCAAGCACTGGATCAAATGGAAGCTGATGAGCTACTCAGGCTGCTGCGCGAGCATGCCTACAAGGAAGGCACGTTCAAGCTAGCTTCGGGCAGAACCTCCGACTTCTACATCGACATCCGCCGCGTGGCGCTGTCGTCGCGGGGTCACTGGAAGCTGGGCGGAGCGCTGCTCGAAGCCGTGCACGCAATGGACGGCGAGGCGGTGGCTGGTGTGGCGTTGGGAGGCTGCCCCCTAGCGAGCGCGGTGTCCATAATCTGTTCCTACCGCTACGGCCGCGAGATGCCCGCTCTGTACGTCCGACCGAAGGCGAAGGACCACGGCACCAAAAAGCTTGTGGAGGCGCCCTACACCTACGCCAAGGGCGAGCAAAAGGTGGTTCTGGTCGAGGATGTCATCACGTCCGGAGGCTCAACCATCCGAGCGCTCAAGACGCTCGAGGCCGAGGGGCACACATGCGTCGGTGTTGTGGTCGTCATCGACCGCGAAGAGGGCGGCGTGGTGGAGGTAGCCAAACACATTTCGGAGGTGCGCTCGCTGTTCCAGCGACGACACTTCGTGACTTGACCATCGCATAGCCACCTGATAGATTGGGTGGATTGAAAGGACGACGGACCAATGAGCAAGACGAGCGAGCGCATCAAGACGCTGAAGGGTTTGCGGAAGAAGGTGGTGGCGGAGCAGAAGGCGTTAGACAACGGCGCCAAGGTGACCGAGCCGAAGCTCACGGCGTTGAGGGTGGGGCTGAAGGTTTCGCTGGGGGAGCTGGACCAGGAGATCGAAACGCTCGAGAGGCAGATGCGCTACCGCTACGCGCATCTGAAGGTGGAAGGTGGGCGGCTTACGCTCGCGTTCGACATGGAGCCGCGGACGGAGGGCCGGCGCAAGAAGAAGCATTTGCACGTCGGCTGGGCGTGGTGCGGACCGAAAGAGCAGTTCGATCGAGCCAAGGGACGGACGATTGCCGAGGGCCGGCTGAGGAAGCGGCCGATCCACGTACCGCCAGAGCCGCGCGAGCGCGCCCCGGAGATGAGCTGGTTCCGCGGGCTTTGCATGGAGGCTCTCGACCGCTTGCACGAGCTGGGAGAGGTGCCGTTCTGGGTCGGCAAGGGGAAGTCGGGAATGCAGGTGCTAAAGGAGGTGTTGGAGAACGCCGACGACTTCCTCGATTACCTGCAGCAGGTCCTGCACGACAGGGGTGTCGTGGCCGGCGGATCCCAAGACCTCGTGACCCTCGAGCGCGATTCCATCGTGAAGTTGGAGGAGTGGCGCGATAACTTGTCGGAGACGGTCGGCGGTCTAGTCGGCGAGAGATGAACGTGCCGGAGTCGAAGAAGATCTCCACCGGCATTCCTTCTCTGGATCGGGAGCTGGAAAAGGGCGTCCCTCCTGATCGAATAGCGGGCGAGCCTAGGTGCGACTGCGACGAGGGCTACCTGCTCCACCCACGCCACTACGGTATGGAGCAGGCGGTCGAGTGCCCGAACTGCAAACAAGCCGCGGAGTACTGGGGAGAGGACTGATGGCGTTTTGCGACTGGACAGAGGACCGAACGAAGTGCTGCCGTGCGCTGTTCGTTGTGCGCCCGAACCGGAAGGATGGGGACTCGCCCCCGAGTATGCCTGCTACCGCTGCAACCAGCAGCAGCCCCGTCCGAGCCTGCGGTTGGTACGCAAATACTTCGATCCTCACACAACGCCGCGCTTCATCGAGCCCTCGTGGGTGTTCAGTCGCGGGTACTACTTTCCGGTCCAAGGCACGGCGAGCGACGCAGTCGCGCACTTGGGTCTCACTATCGATACGGACTTCGATGATTGAGCTGCTAGCTCCCGTTTGGTGCTCGCCCGAGTGCCCTTTCTTCGACATCGAGTGTGTTTGGTGCCCCTATGCGGGGCTGGTGTAACGATGAACCATAGAGCCGAAAAGATCGCCGAGTTGTTTCATACCTACTACGAGGACCTGGCGCCGCGCATTGGTTATGCCACGCGCAAGGCGTCGGCTGTTCCGTGGAAGGACGTACCCAAGCGGAATAAGGAGCTGATGATCGCCACGGTCGAGGCGGTGCTGAACCATCTCGCTCGAGAGGCCGACTTCGAGGATGGCGCGGAGGTCGAGTGCGTCATTCCGATACCGGACCTCGCGAAGAAGGGAGAGCGTGGCGAAGTACATCAACCGCGGGGAGGGGGTCAGATGACCATTGTGCTTCGGGGTGGCGAGGGCGAGTGGTACGTGCATGACCTGAGTGAAGCGGCGCTGCACTTCAAGCGTGTATCGCACGAGCGCGAGCGCCGCTACTGCGCCATCTGTCGGGAGCCTGAGGGATCTCCACATGAACCGGGCTGCTCTCGCAGCCTTGCAACGGGGAGCAGTCCCACCGTAACCGCCGAGGACGTGGGACCGCCCGCGTGGCAGAGGAGCGAATAGAATGCCGACACCACCACCAGAAGAGATGAAAGAACCCGCGAGCGCTGCTGAGAGGATAGCGCGCATAAGCACGCTGACGTTCGTGCGCAAGCTGTGCGACAAGCTGGGGTGCATTGCTTACAACACGCGCTCTCACATGCCTGCGGGGTTGGACTACACCGAGTTCTCTGACTCGCTGGCCCGGGTGGTCAAGTTCTGCGCCGCGCGTCCGGACTGGACGCTGAAGGTCTTGGGAGATCTGCTCGACGAGTACCAGTACGGCGTCACCTACCCGGAAAGACGAGGGCAATGACAGGACGCGTAGCGAGGTACAGCCTTACTGAGGAGCGCGAGGCGTTGATTCGCGCATTGATTCGCAAGCCTCTCGAGGAGTGGCCCCGACACGAGCCGCACGCTTGCGTAGCCGAGCTGCTGGACGAGATCGAACGGCTCCGAGCGGAGGTGGCCAAAGGCTGCTGCCGGTGCGGCCGGAGGGTCCATAAAGACGGCTCTACCGTCACGTGGGTGTGCTGCGTGTGCGGGTGCTTGGTCTGTCAGGACTGCACGCTCGCGCTGCCCTTGGACCATCCGGACTATACCGGCATTCCTGGAACGGTCTTCGAGGTGCAGTACTACGACGATACGTTTTGCTCGAAGATGTGCATGATCCGACACAACCGAGAAGCAAGTGGCGAAGAAGAAGCAAGCGCTTGAAGCCATCGAGGTGGCTGTGAGGCGGGCTAGGGAGCAGGGCATAGAGATCTGCCGCCGTCCGATGTTCGACTGGTCAGGCGAGCGCCCGAACAAGGCTCTTCCTCGCGCGTGCTGCGCCCTAGGAGCCGTTTTGCTGTCGATGGGGTATGGCAAGAGCGTCCTGCGCTACAACGGCTTAGAGTACGTCTACGGCGCCGGCAAAGAGCGCCCGAAGGGATGGCTCGGTGAGGTCTGCGAGCATCTGGGGGTGACGGGCTTTTGGCTAAGGTGCTTCGGGTTAGGCTGGGAGAACATCCAGGTCTACAATCCTGAGGTGAACGACAAGGGGATCGTAACGGGATGGAAAGAGGACGAAGTAAGCAAGGCGGCCAAGAAGATGGCCAAGCGCCTCGCAAAGTGGTGAGGATCTACCATTGCATCAGCTGCGGTCACGAGCAGCACCAAGGGGCGATCTGCGAGCGCTGCCACAGCCGCAACATTCAACACGGTCAGGCGCTGCCGAGCTGGTATCGAGCACACCGCGCCGAGTACCGCGACAGCGCGCTGCTGACGGCCTGCGCGAAGGCGGGAATGAGCGCGGAGGACGCGCTAGCGGAGCTGGCGACCCACGTGGCCCGCCTCGAGAAGCACGTTGCGGACCTAGCAGCGCTGACGCCGCCCAAGCCATTGGTGATCTCCAAAGAAGAGGTGGCCGCCATCAAAAAGGCCGTACGGGACCTTGGCGAGAAGGACCGGACCTGAACGGCGTATAATGGATCGAGCTATGAGCCTGCCTAAGCTGACCAAAGAGCACAAGCGCTTCCTTCGGGACTACCCGGTACCCAAGGGCACGCTATGCGGGAGCTGCGGATCTACCAACGTCGTGCGCCGTTCTATGATCCTAGCCGGACCTCGTAGCGGCTCGCTGCTCTGCGTCGACTGCGGGCACTTCGAGACCGTCTACGCCTACCTCGCTAGGAACGCCTTCAGCGAGCCTTTGGGGACAGACGATGCGAACGGATGACGCGAGCTTCCGCGAGCTGTTCAAGGCCGAGCTGCGATGGCGTCGGGACAAGCTGCTCGACCGGGTCGAGGCGCATCCGTGGCTGCCTGAGTTCGTACGGCGCCGCATTCGGAGGTACCGGACGAAGCTCTGGTATCGGCAGACGCTCGACTTCTTCGACAAGGCGAGGAAGGACAGGCCGTGGCCTCCCGAGGGCTGGGACGAGGAGGCTTCCAGCGATCGATACTACGTGTACAAGATCGACCAACCGCCGCCGAACGTGAAGGTGTGCCACTGCGGCGAAGACGACATCGCTCCGGGTCCTCCGCTGGGCACGGTCGAACACCGCGTTTCGGATGAGGACGAAGACGCATGAAAGAGCAGGAATGCCCGCGCTGCGGCGCTCGAGCTTTCGACAACGCTGTCCGAGTGAGGCTGACGAAGGCTGCATGCGTGCCTGACGCGCCTGTGATGCTGCGCTGCGACCGTCCTGTTGAAGGCGGCACGCTCTATCGCAGCTCGCTCGATGACGCGGTCAAGGAGCGTTGCGGAAAGGTCTGGAAGCCGGTAGGTTCGGGATCATGAAAAAGCTACTCGTTCTTGCGGCGATCCTGCTGACGACTTGCACGCCCGCTCCCGTGCCTCAGCCTGCTGTCGGAGCCATCGAAGCGTCCGCAACTCTGGAGGCTAGCAACAGCACGGAGAAGGACACAATCGTCTACATCTCTTTTGGGGCTGACTCGGCGGTGCTGCCGGGCGCCTGGTCGTTCTGCGAGGCGACCGCCAAGCTCAACTGCTCGTTCCCGTTGAAGGCGGGAGAGGTGAAAGATCTACCGTTGAGCGGCAAGTACCTGAACGCCACGTTCGCTTTCGGATCGGTCGTGGGCTGCGGCTCGACGAAGGCGGAGCTGAACCTCAACAACCCGAAGTGGTACGACATCGCGGATGTGAGCCTGGTTGACGGGTACAGCAACAAGATCTGGATCGAAGCCACGGACGCCGGCAAGACGGATAAGCTCGGACCTCCCAACGGAGCTGACGGCAATGAGAAAGTGTTCGGGCTCTACCCGAAGGGCTGCGACATCTGCACGGCGCGCAAGAGCCCTCCGTGTGGTCAGGAGCCCGGCACGGACGGCTGCAAGGCAGGCTCTCAGTACGACCCCGAGGTGCCCTGTCAGTGGAAGGGCTCGACGATGGGTGGCGGCTCTGCCATCAAGCTCGTGCTCGCCGAGTAATGCGACCGCGCGGTCGTATATCACTACTGAGGTAAGCCTACGACGGCAGCTCCCAGTCGATCTTCTTCATCTTCCCACGAAGCCGACTCCAAGGGAGCTGCTTGGCTGTCATCTCGCCTTCGATGGTGGGGATGACGAGATCGCCAGCAACACGCATCACGAGCTTCTTGGCCTGCAGCGCCTCGATCGCCTTCCGAACCTCGCCCGACATGCTCTTGATTCGGACATCGGCCGATTGATTGTTCGTCCGATGAGCTGCGGAGGCGAAGGCTCCGAGGACGCCCAGCTCGGCCGGCGAAAACTCCTCCGGCCCTTCGCGCAGCTTCCTCTCGTCGCGCTCGGGCGTGTGGACGAGGTCGTTCATCAGCTCAGCCTGGCGGCTGGGGTCTAGCCCGAGGCTCTCGTACAGCTTTTCCTTCATGGCTTGCATGCTACCACACTCGATCCCCTGTATGGTATTGTCGGAGGCGAGAGGAACTGAATATGAACGCGCGCATCAACAGGCTACTCGAAGGCATCCGATCTGAGCTGGACGAGGTGTCGTTCGACAAGGACGACCCGTCCAAAGGCTTTTCTCGAGAGGAGCTGGCTTTGATCTGGAAGAACTGGGGACACGGCATGTCCGGGAGCCAGAGAGCAGCCGACATTCCGATCCGGGGCGCCAAGATGATGAAGGCCGCCCAAAGCCTGGTTCAGAAAGGAATGGCCCGTCTCAGTCCGCCCGAATTGAATTTCAATTGGGACTCCCACGATGCGAGGATGGCGATAGTCAAAGCAGAAGGGTGGGGCGAAGCAGGAGGGGGCAGCTCAAAAGAGATGATGCGGATCTTCAAGTCGGCCAAGTAGCGTCATGAGCAAAGTAACAGGTATCAGTCTGCAAGAGTTCCGCGAGGCGGCGGGGCTAGATCCAAAACCCTACGGCGGTCTGCGCGTACCCGAACGGCGACACAAGCAGCTGCTGGAAGGCACCGACGCTCTCGGTCGCGGTCAGGTGGTGAGCCTGTTCTCGGACGACCTCGAGACGATCGGCAAGCTTTGGAACAACAACTTTTGGGTGCCTGGCCGCAACCTGGTGATCACCGATTCGAATCCCGGTTGGGGCTTCAGCGAGTTCAGCATCCTGCCGTTCATGCCGAAGCAGTACGCGTACATCAAGCGCTTCGACGGCGTCGTGGTGCGGCCCGAGTGGGAGCGAACGAAGGAGTTCATTCCCCACGGGGACATGACGCTGGACCAGGTCGTTGCAATCATCGACCGCATGAAGAGTGCCGAGACGCTAGACCAGATGGTAGCGCGGGAGATCAGCTGGATCGAAAGCCAGTTCGGCGTCAAGGTTCCGGCCAAGGTCGTCAGCGCCATCAAGAAGAAGATCAACAAGGCTACCGCCACCCGACGCTACGGCGCGAAGAAAGCCAAGAACGCGGGCACGCTGTACCAGTTCGACGGCAGCAAGCCCAAGAAGCTCGGGACGTCGGCGATCGGTCAGCAGCCTTGGGAGCACCGGGGGCGCTCCGCAGCGCCTCTGATGGAGGACGGACTGCTTTCGAGGGACTGAGGGAGTTTTCGATGAACCGCAGAATCAACGCAATGCTGGAGGAGATCCGGCACGAGCTGAGTGAAGCTGAGATGGGCTCGGCGGCGTTCATGGACGCTGTGCGAGGGCAGACGAAGCTCAAGGGTAAGTACCTCAACCTGAACAACTACAACCAGTTCAGCCAGACGTACGACACCGTCCACATCACGTTCATCAACCTGCCTGCGGACGCGTCAGATCTGCGCAGCGCGACGGCAATGAACAACCGCTATCAGATCACAGTGGCAGGCTTCGGCAAGGAGAGCGGGTCAGCGCCTCCGCCGAAAGGCAAGGTGAAGGCAAAGGAGCTGACCGGCGCCTACTACGCCAAGCAAGTGGGCGTTGGTAAGATGCGAGGCAAGACGGCCAAACCCGCAGCCATCGCCAAGTACATCGCGGCCTTCCTCAGCAAGCTTGCGGCGACGGAGACGAGGTCATAAACCGGGCGGCGAGACGGCGGCACGGAAAGGATTGTAGGATCATGAATCGAGCAGCAAAGCTACAGCAGATTTTGACTGAGGGGCAGATCGACGTTACCGAGGCTATGAACCCCTCGTGGGACTCAGCCGAACGCGACCTATACGACAACCTCATGCTCCGCGCGTCCAACGACGGCGCAGCCTACCGGAAGAAGGACGCCGCGGGCGCTGTTAAGCGCGCCTGGATGGACTGGCAGAAGGACACGTCGCGCGAGGCCCGCGAGAACTACAAGACGGTTATGAAGGAGCTGATCGCCGACCTGGCAGCCCGTTGGGCTACCGGCGAGCCGTAGCCTTCTGCGCGTGATACCTGTCGTCTAGCCAGCGCACCAGCTCCGCAAAAAGACGGTAGTGCCGGTGCTCCCTTAGCTTGCTTCTGACCTCGAAGAGCATGCAGACCAGGTCCTTCTGCTCTCGCTGCGTCAGCGTGTCGAACCATTCTTTCATGACATAAGCCTACACGAACCTACACTCACCTACAAGCCTCTAGCTCGCTTGACAATCACTTTGGTGGGTGGTACGGTGGTTCCGTGACGGTCGACGGCCGGCACTTGTGAACGTACGTGGATAGTCCTGGTTGGCTATCGGTCGGACAGAGAGCAGGAGCGAGCAGAATGCCGGCATTGGACACCATCGAGGGGAATCGAGTAGGTGACGAGATCATCAATCGAGGTGTCGACTACGGCAACACACCCGAGATCGTAGCCGAGCACGGGCGGTTCTTCGTTGTCCGGATCAAGGGGTCCAAGCAGTGGGTATCTAGGGGGGAGCCTTGGGAGTACTGGCCCACGGAGTACTTCTTGGCCGAGCGCGTTCCAGTGCCTAAGAAGGCGCTCTACAACCACAAGCTGAAGGTGCTCGAGGAGCATCGTCCGGGCAAGCACTGGCAGAGCTGTCTATTCAAGCTCGAAATGGAGGCCAAGCGACGCAATGGCTGAGCGACCGTCGATAGAGCGAGCGCTGTACGAGCTGCGCCATCCGAGCAAGGCTCGGTTTCGCGGCATGGTGGACACTCGAGTAAGGGTCGAGGACTTCGAGTGTGACCCTGAACGACCTAATCCGATCAGCTGCCCCTCGTCGGGCTGCCGTCACTGCGTTCCTATCGCGCTGGCAGCAGATCCGCCGGGCCGCTGTATCGACACAGAGGAGACAATTGATGGCTGAGATCGACCTGAAACCCCTTCACCGGATCGTGCGTGAGTTGGAGCGTACGCTTTTCACTCGGTTCAACGCGCCGCAGCCTCTGGTGACGACCATCATGGGCTACGTCAACCAGGTAATGAACCAGGCTCGGACCATGGGCTCTAGCTACGGCCAGCAGCTCGAGCGGGAGAGGATCGAGAAGCTGCTGGGCGACCTGCCTTCAGACGCCTGGGAACAGCTCCACAAGGCTGAGCTGCTCGCCATGGTACGAGGGGAGCCCCTGCCAGAGAAAACGCCCCAGAGGGCCGATTCTGAGCCCGCAAAGGCCGCTTCGTTGGAGGACCTCTGACATGGGCCAGGCGAAAGGCGTCGAGGGTGCTGCTGTCGACCCTAGTGACGGGGTGTTGAAGTACATCGAGAGCTGGCGTCGGGTGTATCCGGGCACGGGTGCGGCCAAGGTGCCCATCTACGGCAAGCCTGTGCCGTTGATTACGATCCTGGCAGCGCTCGGAGGCAAGCGTGCGAGGCGCTGGCGCGAGCGCATGTACGACTGGGGGCGACGTGAACGGCAAGACTGACAAGCGGCGTCCGAGGCTGGTCAGTCGGGAGCAGTACGAGGACAACTGGGATCGAACCTTCGGCAAGCCCTACGAGCGGCCCGACTGCTGCGGGCAGACGATGCGTACGATCCCTTTCGACTCTGAGCAGTACACCGACGCGGCTGTCTGTCTCGTCTGCGGAACTACGGCAGCGGTGCCCGTGCGGGCGGCCGAGTTCATAAGGATCGAGTTCACGCAAGACAGGAGCGCTGAATGAAGGAGCCAAAGATCAAGCAGGTCCGCGCGCTCGAGGTGGTGCCGCACTTTCACGGTATCTGGTGCTCGATACAAGACGGCGAGCCGTTCGTGAACGAGATCGCAATGCGCAAGTGGTCCGACGACGGCAAGCAGATCTGGTTCATGCTTGAGTCCCACAACTTCGTCAGCGCCGAGCGGGACGAGCTGATGCGCGTCGTGGAGATAAAGCCCAACGTGAGCGAGAAGACCAAATGGTTTTGGGCCGAGCACGACGCGAAGGAAATGGCCCACCGGCCCAACGCCTGCGCCGAGTGCGGCCATCCTTTGGAGGACCGATGACCATTCGAGAGCGAGACGAGATGGTGACGACGCCCGAGCGAGCGCTCGAGCTTCTCGTGTGGGGGCGGTTCGGGGGCAACCGTAGCCAGATGCGGCTATTCGTTCCAGCGTCCGGAGCTGAGCCCTACATCGCGATCGACCACTACGGCGGACACTACGACGTGTGGAGCAGCCGAGACGAGTACCGTACGACTTCTCAAGTAGTGGCCACGCTCAGAGGCGAAGGACTGGTCGAGGGCTGCGAGCGTTGGGGCTATCGGGACCAGCACGAGTTCAAGGCGTCCGGGTGGGGCGAGAAAGTCTACTTCGACCGCAAGGAAGCAGCGCGCCAGCAAGCTCGAGGGGCGCTAGCTCGTGCGGTGTTCTGGTGGCTCGGTGCGCTGGTGATGTTGGCAGCGTACGGTTGTGGTGGGGACACGGCGGTCGTGCCTGAGAGTCTGTGGATCCCGCCGGACGGTTGGCAGGAGGTAGGGCAGACGGGAGCGCCGTTCGTCCGCATGTCGCCGGGCGACCCTTGGACTGACGACTGCGAGCATTCGGTCCTGCTACCCAACGGCAACGTGACCTGTCCCGAGCCCGGCGGCGTCGAGTACATCCGCGCGGGCGAGGACGGGGATCACATCGAGTACATCAGAGCCGATCTAGTCGAGCTGATGCAGCGCTTGGAGGAAGAGCGGTGAAGTGCTTCTCCAAAGGCTGCGACGCCGAGCTGGTGATCAAGATCATCCACAACGAGACTTCGGTGTACTGCGGAGCCTGCCAGCGAACGTTCTGTCTCGGTGCTGCCCTTCAGGAGGTAGAGCGTCGAGACAAGCGGCTCAAGAAGCTGCGAGCCTTTGCGCGTGACGTGGCCAACAACTTCGACTGCGACGAGGACGCGCACAAGTACAACACGACGTGCCGCGCCTGCGCTGCGCACAACCTGCTGGAGGAGACCGAGCTGTGAGCCATCATAGCGCCGGTCCGGCCGGACCTCTGCCGGCCGAGAAGGAACACGTGACTGCCACCGTGCTAGCGGAGGTAGAGCAGCTGCTCGAGGGCTGGCAAGTCGAGGGCATGAGCGGCAGCTGGAGCGCTTGGAAGGGCGAGCACTGGGCACGAGCGGAGACGCTTGCGGGGCTGGTCTACAAGATCAAGCACGAGGACTTCGAGAGCATCAGCAACTACGGCTACGTGGTGCTGAACGAGCACCGACGCGAGCGAATAGATCCAGACTTTTCGGGAGAGCGGCCCGAGCTTGAATGGAGCATCGAGTCTGGCGCTTCCTACAAGGAGGACAAGCCGATACGCCTGATCATCTCCAGCGACGAGGGGGCGATCCATATCGAGGACGTGCGGACGACTTCGCACGAGGCCAGCTTCGAGCTTGTGCGAGACGACAGCTACAACCGCATAGGGCTGACTCGGAGCGAGGCGCGTTGGGTCTTAGCGCGCCTGCCTGCGGTGCTGAAGCGAGCGGAGGAGGACTGGGAGGAATAGATGGCGTGGGTGAGGATCGACAACACGAGGAAGCTGCGCAACGTCGGGGGAGATCTGCACCTGGCACGCCGCGTCTACGGGCGCAATGGGGAGCTGTGGCCGCGTATCGCTGTGGCTGTGTATGGGGATAAGTTCGATGACGACGGTAACCCGTGCCAGCCACCGAAGAGGTTCAAGGTGACGTGCTCGACCAAGACCAAGCCGGGCGCGTGGTGGGAGGACGACTATTACGGCATCCCGTTTGAGCTAGCAGACGACGTTTGCGCGATGATCAAAGAAGTTCAGGAGGGCGATCGTGGGTAGACACTTCGGCGGGTTGATCTTCATGGGTAACGGTCGCGTGTCGGAACGTGCCTGCGAAAGGCTGAAGGTTCGGCTCAACGACGGCCTAATCATTCTCAGCGGGCTGCAGCAGGGAGGCGACCCACTGCCTGGATGCGACGAGCCCGAGCTACATGACATCGTGCGGGACGTTGGGGCGGCGCTGCTCGGGAGGAACGTTTCGTTCTGGCCGTCTCCTGCGTACCGGCGTCTCATTGCGGCGGCTCGCGAAGCGGCTCACATAGGCGGAGAGGCGAGTGCTTCGAAGGTGATAAAGCAGCTGAGGGAAGCCGTAGCAGCAGCCGACAAGGACTATGATGCGGCGTCGGAGCCGTTGCCTTATCCGCCGAGAGTGCCGGATGGTTGTCGGCCGTGCAACGCGTGCGGTGGGGAGATCCCACCAGAGGGCGAGCCCGACTGCGAAGTCTGCAAGGGTAAGGGCTTCTGGAACGTGGAGGACATCCGCGAGTATCACGAGAGGTATCCGGAGCTGTGTCGGAAGTGCTGCGGGGAGAAGCACGTCGACCCTCCGCTGATCGCTTGGGATACGCCGGTTGGGGAGCTGGAGAAGCGGGTGCAGAAAGCGGCCGACCGGGCAAGATTGCTACTGGAGGATGAAGGCGCGCGCCTGCCTCGACTCTGCTCGTGTGGAGGGAGCATGACGAGGTTCGTCACGAACACGGACACGTTCGCAGCGGTGCTGAAGTGCCAATCCTGCGGCGAGGAGGCGTCAACCAATGCCTGAGTCATGTCCGGTCTGCAAGGTCGAGTGGGCCGAGTCGGAGACTTCCGACTGCGAAGTGACGTGCCCGAAGTGTTCGGCGGCAGGCGCGAAGGAGGAGCCCGACGAGTTCCTGAAAGAGCTGCAGGACGTCGCCGACATCCTTGGGTTCGTAAAAGGTGGGATGGTGAGCCCCTATCAGGCTTCGGTCGACATTCGCGCGCTGTTGGGCTTTGGGAAGCTGGTTGACGAGCGAAACGCGCTGCGCAAGTCGCGCGACTTCTACGCCGAGAAGCTGGCCGATAGCTACTCAGACCTGAAGGCCGAAAACCTCCACCTACGTGAGTCGCTCAAAGCTGTCGCCGACGATACAGTGACGCGAGAGCTGGAGCGGCTGCATCGCATTGAGGCGGCCTGGCGCGGCTGCTGGACGCGTGGCGGTCCGTCCCTACTCTCCCTCAAGCGGCAAGGCTACGGTGCGACAGCGTGGCTCCTGGAGCGGCTGACGACCATCTTCGAGGAGGACCGGCAGCGGAGAGAAGCAGAGACCGAGTGGGAGGACATCTAATGAAGCTGACCGAAGAGCAAACCCGCGAGCTACTCGGTGCTGCTATCTGTTGGCAGGAGCAGGGCTCGCGCAGCAGGTGGAGCACGTCTGAGTCGTGGAGGTTGTGGGATGCTGTCGAGCGCATCAAGAAAGGTTTGCCGCAACCGCCGTCCGAAGAAGACTTTTTGCGCCAGCGCATCATCGACTTGCGCAAGGGTCTGGAAGAGATCGAACTGATGCTCTCGCCCACGCTGACGAGAGCTGCGCTATCCAAAGACGCAGTAGCAGAGCACGTGCTTGCCATTCTCGCGGCCGACGACGCAGCGGGGGGCATCGTCCGAGGGACTAGAGGCCCGGTCAACGAGCCTGTTGTGGTCGACACGCCGGAGAGGTTCGCGGAGCTATTCGGTGAGAAGGTGATCGACGAAGGTACGCTCAAGCTTGCGGCCGAGGAGAGCTACAAGGCGGAGGGCGAGCCTGTGGGGATCGTCCGCATCGAAGAAGAGACCTACGAGTGCGAGTTCTGCCGCTTTGAGAACCGGTTTCCGAACAGCATGGACTGGTTCGTCTGCGCCAACTGTGAGCGGAGGAACGAGGTATGAGGTTGTCGGTCGCGGGCAAGCTGGAACGGCTCGACAGGCGAGCGGGGGGTTGGATGATCGCCCATCGGCCTTCGACCGACGAGCTGATGGCGGCGTCTTACATAGACCCGCAGGAATACTTTCCCTGCGGCTGGTACCTGACGTTTTGGGCCGCATCGACTGACCCCGAGCTGGACGAGCCCATTCCCTACCGACTCGGCGAGCCCTATGAGCCTCTCGAGCCCATTGTTTTCGCACCGGAGGGGCCATGAAGAAGACAGTGCTTGGCGTGATAGCCGTCTTCACGGTGACTGTTGGCGGGATTATCTGGTTTCTGACCGAGTACCGCAGCACGCGCGATGTCTGGAGCTTCAGAGCGGGGACGGAGACCTACTACCTGACGCGCTGTCATCAGCAGAAGCATTGCTTTGAGGAAGTGATGGTGATCAGAGAGGGCGAACGGTGCAACCCTGTGCTGATCGACGTACCCAAGACCGAGGTAGGCGGCGATGGGATGCACCGATACGTTTTCACATGCGAGAGGCCGAATAACGATGACTGAGCGTGTGTGGGTTCCTTACGTGCCTTTCCAATGCGGCCTGACCCCGAGCCCCATACGAGGACGTAGGTTCAATCTGACGAAAGACGAGGACACCATGGGAGAAGAACGAGGGTTTACTCTTCAGGTAAGTGCGGATGCCGAAGGGTGGGATGTCATCGATGACGCCGCGTCGGAGTGTCTCGCTACCTTCTATGACGAAGATCGAGCGAGGCAGTACATCGCAATGCTGCGGGGCAAGGCGCCTAGGGGCAAGGTCTGGTCGACGGACTACATCAAAGCCGTGCGGCAGGCGCTAGCGTGCAACATGATCTACGCCGTCAACGACGCGGTCAATAGCGACGAGCGCGCATGGCAGGATTGGGCCATCGCGTTGGGCAAGCGGGAGGGTCTCGAGGTCCGAATCGATAACCGCGGGAAGATAGAAAAGCTCGTTGTGGATACGAACTGGCCAGTGGTGGGGCAAGGATGACGATGTTTGCTGACGTGAAACCAGAGGACATCTACCGACCCAAGCCGGGCGAGAACCGCGCGACGGCTCGGTTCATGGCGCAGGTGGAGGGCAAGCAGTACTTCCTCTGCGGCGAGAAGGTGCTGCAGATCTTAGACAACGGCGAAGTGGACATCGGTCACGACCGCACGACCTTCGTCGAGCAGTGGAAGGCGAACGGAGGAAAGGTGGTG
>Ga0180438_10006577_pt1 | contig 15664 bp, 14 predicted proteins | sample SS_ome_12_FD_132455 | JGI IMG/M metagenome (GOLD analysis project Ga0180438, IMG submission 132455) | Hypersaline lake sediment archaeal communities from the Salton Sea, California, USA - SS_3_D_2 metaG | ecosystem: Environmental > Aquatic > Non-marine Saline and Alkaline > Hypersaline >...
CCCCGGATGATCCCCCCCGTGGACTGGGGCACGATGCCGTTCAGGGCCAGGCACAGCGTCGTCTTGCCCACCCCGGTGGGCCCCATGACGGAGACGAACTCACCCCGCTCCACCTCCAGGGTAATCCCTTTGAGGACAGGAACGGGTTCACCTTCGGAGTTCAGGGCAGGGTAGGAGAAATGGAGGTCATGGATGTTGATCTCCGAGGTCAACTTAGCCCTCTTCCCAGACCCGGCCCAGGCTGATCCGTTCGATGGGTGGGTAGGCCCGCCGGATGGCCAGCACCAAGGGAATGCCCACCAGGCCACCGACCACCTCCTGGATAAAATTGGGCCCCACCTCAGCCAGAGCACCGCCGTAGCCCAACCCATAAATGAACCACTCGCCCAGGAAATAGCTGGCGATCAGGACGATGGCCCCCACAGCCCAGGCCACGATCATCCCCACCGGGCCCTTGCCCTTGCCAAAGTAGCCGGCCACCAGGCCCTGAAGGCCGTGGGCCACCAGGGTCAGCGGAGCCCAACTGGCGTAGCCGCTGAGGATGTCAGCGATAGCGCAACCCACCCCGCCGCCGAACAGACCGATGATCGGACCAAAAACAAAGGCGGTGAAGAACACCCCCACGTCGCCAAAGTGGATGTAACCGCCCGTAGCGGGGATCGGAATCTGGACGGCAAAGGTGAGCACGGCCACCACGGCGATCATGACAGCGGCCACTGCCATCGTCTGGGCACTCGGTTTCTTGCTTTCGTTCATTTTGACACCTCCTTGTAATCCTTCCCCAAAAGCCTTCACTGCAAATTGAAGGGTCTGAAGGGACTTTAGCCTCCTCAGTCCCCTTTCCAAACCTACACAATGGGCTGGGTCGCAAACTCTACATCGGGCTGCTCTTCTACGCTCTTTCGCTTCTTCAGCAGTGCGGTCAGGGCCACGCCCAGCCGCTGAATCCCCTCTTCGATCAGAGCGACGGGAGGACAAAAGTTCAAACGCATCTCCTCCTGTCCGCCGCCGTCAGGATAAAAGACCTCACCCGGCACCAGGGCCACACCCTGGCGAGCAGCCTCGGCCATCAACTGGCGGGCCTTCAGCCCAGGTGGGAGCCGACACCAGAGGTTAAAGCCACCCTGGGGTTCGTCCCATTCCAGGCCGGTCGGACCTCGCTCGGCCAAAGCGGACAGCATGGCATCCCGCCGCTGGCGATAGAAACCCCGCACACGGTCCAGGTGTTCGTCCAACGCTCCCCTCTGGCAGAACTCGTGAACGGCCCCCTGGATCAACGTACTACAGTGGAGGTCGGCCAGTTGCTTGATCTGGCTCAGCCGTTCGATCACCGGTCGGGGCGCCGCCACCCAACCCAGCCGCAAGCCGGGGAAGAGGATCTTGGAAAAGGTGCTCAGGTAGATGACGTACCCGTCCTGATCCAGAGCCAACAATGGGGAAGGAGCCTGGTCGGTGTAATAGAGTTCACCGTAGGGGTCATCTTCGATGATGGGCACCCGATAGCGGTGGGCCAGTTCCAGCAACCGCAAGCGTCGCCCGGGGGCCATGGTGCGTCCCGAGGGGTTCTGGAAGGTGGGCAGAGTGTAGATCAGCTTGGGCCGATAGCGCATGAGGATGTTTTCCAGGACATCCAGCCGCATCCCTTCCTCGTCCAGCGGCACGCCCAGCAGCTTGGCTCCCGCCGCACCGAAAATTTGCAGGGCTCCCAGGTAACTGGGTGCTTCCATCACCACTTCATCACCCGCCTTCAGAAAGGTCCGGGCGATCAGGTCCAGGCCCTGCTGAGAGCCGGTGACGATCAGGATGTTTTCCGCTTTGACGGCGGCCCCCCGGCCAGCCATGCGTTGAGCGATAGTCTGGCGCAGGGGATAGTAGCCCTCGACAGGACAGGGTTGGAGAAGGGTCTGGCCCACAGCGGTCAGGACGTGAGCCGTAGACTGCTGAAAGTCATCCAGAGGGTAGAGCTCCGGGGAAGGGGTGCCCGCGGCGAAAGAGATGGTATCAGGGCGCGTCAAAAGAGCCATCAGTTCGCGCAGCAGCGGATCTCGGCCCCCTTCAGGCCGGGGCACAAAGTACTCACCCCAGACCAAGGGATGGGAGGGCAGGTGGTTAGGTGGTTGGGAGGGGAGAGGTAGCGGCGGTTCAACGGTGCTCACCACAGGCGGGCGGCAGACAGTCGTACCCTGCCCCACGCGGGCCTCCACCAGGCCATCGGCGGCCAGCTCACGGTAGGCGTTGACCACTGTGCCGCGGTTCACTCCCAGGTCAGCGGCCATCCTTCGTTCCGGCGGCAGGCGGCTGCCTTCACTCAGGGTGCCGTCCAGGATCATCTCACGCAACTGATTGCGAATCTGAAGGTAAAGAGGAGTACGGCTGTCCCGGTCCAGACGCAGTGTCATGAGCACCTCAACAACGAACCTCAAGCAATTGGACTATTCCAATATCATTATACAAGGGCTTTTGGAGCTTGTCAAGGGCCAATTGGATGGTAATAGACACCGTCCAATATTCCTCTCACCCCTCGAACAGCCGGGTGATCTCGTCGCGCTCAAAAACGGGCAGTGGCTCGGGTCTGCCGTGCCGGATCAACTGCATCCCTCCGGCCTGATCCACCACCTTGCCGATAACCGAGGCAGCGATCCCCGCCTGCCTCAGACATTGGACAACGCCCGACGAATCCTGCGGGGTCAGGGCCATGAGCAGGGAGCCGGAGGCGATGAGGCCCAATGGGTCGAGGCCGAACTCGGCGCAGAGCAGGGCGGTCTCGGGCAAGATGTCCAGCCGGTCCTCGTCTACGACCAAGCCCAACCCAGAGGCCAGGGCCAGCTCGCGCAGGCCGGTGGCCACTCCCCCCTCGGTGGGGTCGTGCATGGCATGGATGCAAGCCTGGGCGGTGGCCAGGCGGGCTTCGGCCACCACGCTGATGCCAGGGTCGTGCAGAAAGCCCTGACAGCGGGCGATGAACTCGGGCGGGAACTTGCTCGCCAAAGTATCCGCCTTCTCCCGGGCGATGATGGCCGTGCCCTCGATAGCGATCCCTTTGGTGAGGATAATGTCGTCGCCCACGCGCATCCCATCGGTGGTGACCAGCGCCTCCCGCTCCACCTCGCCCAGCATCTGGCCGACGACGATGGGCCGATCCAGGCCATAGGTGATCTCGGTGTGTCCCCCACACAGGGCCACATCCAGGGAACGGCAGGCCTGGGACAATTGAGCAAAGATGGTCTCCACCAGTTGCTCCGTAGTCCGTCCCTCCGGCAGCAAGAGGGTGGCCAGGAACCAGCGGCATGTGGCACCGGTGGTGGCGATGTCGTTGGCATTGACGTTGACGGCGTACCAGCCGATCTCATCGGTGGCAAAGGTGATGGGGTCCGTTTTGACCACCAGGAAACGGTCCCCGAAATCAAGGACCAGAGCATCCTCACCCACCCTGGGGCCGACCACCACCCGCTCGTCGTCGGCGCGGGCGTACTGCTCTAGCAGAGCCGCCAGGAATTCCATGTCCAACTTGCCTACGGCCAAAGTTCGTTGTTCAGTCACAGTCAAATCTCCTCCATTGGCAGGGATGTAGCAAGTAGCACCGGCCAGCATGATAGCACAGGATGACCCTGGTTGCAACTTTCCAGCCTTGCCATTTGACTCGACTCACACCGCACAAAAAGCCGCCCTGAGCACAAGGCGGCTTTTGATTTGGGCACAGCGTCCGTATGGCGATAGCAGATGTAGCCATGTTCGCTATCCGACATTCGTCTGGTAGCGTTCCTGGAGAGCCTTACGGGAGATCTTGCCAATGCCAGTCTTGGGGAGCGAGGGGAGGAACTCGACCGACCGCGGTTTCTTGTACCCTGACAGGTGTTCGCCACAGAAGCGGATCAGTTCCTCGGCTGCCGCCGTCGCCCCCGGCTTGAGGGCCACCACGGCGTGGATGGCTTCTCCCCAGTCTGGATCGGGCCGGCCAATCACTGCAGCCTCGGCCACAGCGGGGTGCCGGTAGAGAACCCCCTCCACCTCAGCCGGGACCACATTCATTCCCCCACTGATGATGATGTCTTTCTTGCGGCCCACCAGAGTGAGGTAGCCCTCCTCGTCCAGCTTTCCCAGGTCACCGGTGTACCTCCACCCATCGTGCACTGCCTGTTGAGTGAGCTCGGGCGCTTGCCAATACCCGCGCACAGCACAAGCGCTACGGCAGATTACCTCCCCTACAGCCCCAACGGGGACGTCTCGCCCCTCGTCGTCCACCACGCGGAGCTCGTTCCCCAGCATCGGTTTGCCCACCGTCCCCAGTCGGGAGAGCTGTTCCCACGGCTTCTGCACTGTCATACACAGGAACTCGATCATCCCATAAAACTGAACTGCCTCGACGTGGGGAAAAGTCTTCAGCCAGGTGGTGATCGTCGCCGCTGGCATCGGCTCTGAAGCGTAGGAGACCAGGCGCAGGGAGCTCGTATCATAGCTCTCCAGGTCTGGGCATTGGAGGAGAAGGCGCATCGTGGTGGGAACGGCGTCAAAGTGGGTCACTTGCTCCTGGAGCACCGTCTCCCACACAACGGGCGGATCGAACTTGCGCAGGACGACGTGAGTAGCGCCAATCAGACTGAGGGGCAGAAGATGTTCCAGATTGGAAGAGAACATGGGGAGGAAATGCAGAGTGATGTCTGTCTCCCGCAAGCCCAGTTCGATGGTCATAATGATAGCCGTGTGGAGCAGCCCGCGGTGAGTGTAGACCGCTCCCTTCGGCTTCCCCGTGCTCCCGCTGGTGTACAGGATGAGAATGTCCTCCTCCGCATCCAGGTCCGCCTCCGGTTCGCGGGTTGGATAGTCGTTGGCCAGGTGTTCGTGGGCGATCATGCCATCCGGCGCGTGGTCGTCCAGCACGATCAGGTGTTGCACGCTGAGCAGATGGGGCCGAATGGCTTCCACGGTGTCCCAAAATTCTGGCGCCACGATCAAGGCGCTCGCCTGGCACTGATTGAGGATCGAGACAAGATCCTTGGCAGTGGCCCAGAAATTCAGCGGGACAAAGATGGCCCCAATCTTGGGCAGGCCGAAGTAGAGCTCCACAAAGCGGTAGTCGTTCCGACTCAGCAGGGCGACCCGGTCCCCGTGCTGCACCCCTAACTGACGAAACCCATGAGCCAGACTGTTCGCTCGCTCATTCACCTGGCGATAGCTGAGCCGCACATCCCCCTGAATCACACCCGGCTTGTCTGCGAAAACCTGACCATTCCGTCGAAGAATATCACCAAGGAATTGCATTATGCGCCTCCTTCACGCATCACGAATCACGATGTTGCGCCATCCACTCGTGGATAAAGCGCACGATTTCAGAGGTATATGTCCCCGGGCCGAACACCCCAGTGATTCCCAGTTCCTGGAGGCGTGGGACGTCCGCCTTGGGGATCGTCCCTCCCATCAACAGCAGGACGTCGTCAACCCCTTGCTCACGCAGGAGGCGTGAGACCTCCTCTGCATAGTACATATGAGCGCCGGAAAGGATGCTGATGCCCAACACATCGGCATCCTCCTGAAGGACCGTGTTCACGATCTGTTCGGGAGTCTGAAAGACCCCGGTATAGATCACTTCCATCCCGGCATCCTTGAGAGACCGGGCAACCACCTTGGCTCCACGGTCGTGGCCATCCAGCCCCGGTTTCGCCACGACTATGCGGATAATTGGATCAGACATCTTACCCTCCTTAGAAAATGGGGATGGCCCGATATTCGCCAAAAACCTCGCGCAAGACGTCACAAATCTCACCAATAGAGGCAAAAGCCCGCACGGCATCGTACACGTGCGGCACGATGTTTCGTCTCTGCTGAGCCGCTTGGCGCAGCTCGCCGAGGGTTCTGCTCACCTCCCGGCTGCTCCGCTCGGCCCGCACCTGCCGCAAACGCGTGATCTGCCGTTCCACGGTCTCAGGGTCCACCTGGAAGAACAAATCATCAGTCAGTTCGCCACGCTCTTCTTCCGCATAGGCGTTTACCCCAACGATGATCTCCTCACCAGCCTCCACCGCCCGCTGGTAGGCAGCAGCGCTGTCAGCGATCTGCTTCTGGACGAACCCATCCTCAATGCAGACTACCATCCCCCCTCGTTCCTCTATCTCCTCCATCAAGGCCCAGGCCTCCCCTTCGAGTTGGTCCGTGAGGGACTCGACAAAGTATGAACCAGCCAGAGGGTCCACCACGTCGGCTATACGGCTCTCGTCGGCCAGGATTTGCTGAGTGCGCACAGCGACCTTGATAGCCTTCTCCGAAGGGATCTGATACGCTTCGTCCATCGAGTTGGTGTGTAACGACTGGGTACCTCCCAACACGGCCGCCATGGCTTGCACGGTCGTTCGGACAATGTTGTTCTCCACCTGCTGGGCAGTCAGGGAGACGCCGGCTGTCTGACAGTGGGTGCGTAACATCCAGGAACGGGGATCGCGCGCCCCCAGCCTCTCGCGCATCAGCCGGGCCCAGAGGCGACGGGCCGCCCGCAGTTTGGCGATCTCTTCGAAAAAGTCATTATGGACGTCGAAAAAGAAGGAGATACGTGGGGCGAGAGCATCCGCATCCACCCCTCGGTCCACAGCCTCCTTGAGGTAGGTGTAGCCATCGGCCAGGGTGAAAGCTATCTCTTGTACTGCCGTGGACCCCGCCTCGCGGATGTGATAGCCGCTCACGCTAATGGGGTTGAAACGGGGCAACTGTTGAGCACAATACTCCATCACATCCACGGCCAGACGAACAGAAGGCCCCGGCGGGAAGATGTAGGTATTCTGAGACGTATACTCTTTGAGAGTGTCGTTCTGGACCGTCCCAGTCACGCGGTCGCCAGTGACCCCCTGGGCAGCAGCCACCGCCTGGTACATGGTAGTCAAGACAAAGGCAGGGGAATTGATGGTCATGGAGGTGCTGACCTTGTTCAAAGGGATCCCATCCCAGAGGATCTGTGCATCGCGCAGGGTGTCTATCGCCACACCGATCTTTCCTATTTCAGCCATAGACAAGGGATGGTCCGAGTCACGCCCCAGCAGGGTGGGGAGGTCAAAGTCGGTTGAAAGGCCGGTCTCACCGTGGGCGAGCAGGTACTTGTAGCGCTGGTTGGTGTCCTCTGCCGTCCCAAATCCAGACACCTGGCGGATGGTCCACGGCCGGCCCCTGTACATCGTGGCGTGAACTCCTCTCGTGTAAGGGTATTGGCCGGGGAAACCGATATCACCCAGGTAATCCTCACTCCGGCGATCAGCCGGTGTGTACAGGTCGTTGAGAGATATGCCAGAGAGAGTCGTGAAACGCCGTTTGCGGTAAGGGAACCGCTCCAAGCTGGCTTGAAGAGCTGTACGTTTCCATTCTTCCCGCGCCTGCTCAACGGCCTCCAATGTAGAAGGTTTTTCCATCGCGGTAGGGTCCATTGCGATCTCCTTTCTTACGCTATTTAGGACCCTTGTGAAGGTCTGTTGAACCTTCGCAAGGGCTAAGGTTGCAACTCCTGCCACAAGAGGGCAACGGCAGTGTGAACGTCCAATCGTCCTGACGCAACCTCCTCGATAAGGCGCGCCAGGCTACCACTCCCATCCATCCGCTCCCGCAAGTAGCGATGCCAGCGACGTTCCAGCCCCTTGAGGAGCTCGGCTCGCGCCTGGCTCCGCAACCGGTCAGCCAGAGCCCCAGTCTCCTGGAGGTAAGCCTGGTGCCGACCGATCGCCCCCCAAAGATCCTCTACCCCCTGGCCAGAGACAGCCACCGTGGTCAGGATGGGAACCTCCCAGGCAGGGTGATCTGGATTCAACCGAAGCATGTCCTGCAAATTGAGGACTGCTTGCTGAGCCCCCGGGCGGTCGGCCATGTTCACCACAAAGACGTCGGCAATCTCCATGAGGCCCGCCTTGATCGCCTGGACAGAATCGCCCAGACCAGGGACACTCACCACGACGACGGTGTGGGCACCAGCCACAATGTCTGTCTCCAACTGGCCAGCCCCCACCGTCTCAATGAAAATGACATGCCGGCCTGAGGCATCCAGGATACGCACGGCATCCCAGGTGGCAGCCGAGAGCCCACCCACGTCGTCGCGAGAGGCCAGGCTGCGGATAAAGGTGCCTGGGTCGGTGCTGTGCCGCTGCATACGCAAACGGTCACCGAGGATAGCGCCATGGGTGAAGGGACTACTAGGGTCAATGGCCAGAACGCCAACGCGAAGCCCTTCGGCGCGGACCATGGCAATGAGTTGGTCCACGAGGGTACTCTTGCCACAGCCTGGGGCACCGGTGATCCCAACGACATGAGCACGGCCAGTATAAGGCTGGAGAAGCCGCAGTGCCTCGGCAGCGCTGGCATCGTCCCGCTCGGCCAGAGAGATAAGGCGTGCCGTGACCCGTACATCTCCCTGGCGTACACCTGCCGCCAGCGCCTGGGGATCATATCGCCGGGAGAAACGGGCTTCGGATGTAGCTGCGTTTCGTTGGTCAAGGGCCTGCCCTGAGCGTTGTCGAAGGGTCATGATTCTTCCTCCAGGCGTCGGGCTGTCTCCCTGGCTGCCGATTCAATAGCCTCCCGCAATGCCCGATTCGCCCCCTCCACATCCCGGGCGCGAATCGCTTCCAGGGCAGGAATGTGGAGACGAGCCACCGCCTCCCGATCGAGATACGCCTGGTTGACCATCATAAAATAGAGACGGGTCTGGGAGGCGAGGGTAGACCAAACAGCGAAAAGCCGACGGTTGCCAGAAAGGCGACAAATCTCCTCGTGAAAACTCAAGTCCTTTTCAATAAAAACTGCCAGATCGACGTCCTGCCGGGCAACTTCCAGCATTTCATCCATGATGGCAGTCAGGCACTCTATATCGCCTGGGGTGATCCGTTGAACGGCTTGGGCTACGGCATACCCTTCCAGGAGACTGCGGACAGCACACAGTTCGCGGATGTCCTCCGGGGTAAAAGTGGCGACAAAGGTGCCTTTGTAGGGAGAGTTGACAGCGAGGCCCTCCTGTTCCAATTGACGCAAGGCCTCGCGTATGGGCGCCCGGCTGATCCCCATCTGGGCAGCGATGTCCGCCTCGCGGAGGCGAGTGCCAGGCTGAAGCTGGCCCCGGAGAATGGCCTCCTTGAGGGTGGAGTAAACGTCTTGGTGAAGAGCGGAACGGTTGTGTCGCGCGAAGAGTCTCTTAGGCATAAAGCACCTTCTCACATTGTCGATTGTCGACTGCCGACAACAATATTATAATACCAAACATGTCTGCAGTCAAGCTTCACCAGTAGGTGTGTTCGAATCATCATCGTTGTCCTCCCCGAGCCTGAAATCCCATCGGAACCAGGGATCGTCAGGATGAGGGTCTGGTTGCACCAAAAACAAACCCCGTTCCAGGATCGGCTCTCGCCGATCACAGAGAACGGGGCTACCCATCAACCAGGAGGCCTCTGTCCGATTTCAAGCCGCTCCCCCCTTTTGCCCTGCCTGGATCTCAAAGTCATAATACAAAATACAACTGCCCAGGCAGAGATGATCACCCGGATGCAGGGGGACCAGTTCCCCTATCTCCAGTAAGGAACCGTTCAGTTTGCTCCCATGGGTACTACCCATATCTTCCACGAAATGCAGCCCGCCTTCCTCGATCACACGAGCGTGACGAGGGGACGTCCTCTCGACCACCCTATCCTCCTGGCTCAGGTCTATATCCACATTCACACCCCTCTCGGGATCTGAGCGGCCCACGATGATTTCGGACCCGGGAGGGAGGTAGTAGCGGTTACCACTAAACGTGACCAGGAAAAAGGCGCGGTAGGAACGTCCTCTGTAAATGCCAAGCCAACGGGGGGTTTGGCTGTAGGCAAGTTCGCAGAGGCCAAGGGTGACATGATCCCCAGGCTTCAAGGGGACTCGCTGGCCCTGGTTCAGGGGACGGCCATTGACTGCCGTACCATTGGTGCTGCCCAGGTCCTCAATCAAATGCCGACCTCTAAAGGCGGCGACTTTGGCGTGGCGACGTGAGATGCTTTGCGTCCCTTGGATATCGGACGTCAAATCCACGTCCGGGGTAAAGCTGAGATCAAGGTCAATCCGCCCCAAGGTCAATTCCCCCTCAGTCGGCAGGGAGATGCGGTGACCAGTAGAAACCACAACCAGCGAGCAGGGAAGAGCTTCCGAAGGCTCTGCTTGCTCTTCCACCTCCGGCAGTTCCTGGAGGAAAGTCGTCGCAGTAGGCCGGCTGGGCATGAGGTCTGCCTGACCGATGGTAAGCGGCCTGGTAAGATGACGAGGGTCCGGCCTTTTGACTTCAGCGAGATCCTCTTCTATTTCCACGCCCACACTAATTTCTGCCTCATGCAATGGAGAGAGAAGCCTTTCACGAAGGGCCCTCTCTTCGTCCTCCTGCCTGCGCATACAGCGTTCTTGCAAAAACTGCCTGATTGCCTCCGTGTCCTGGCCAGCAGCAAAAGCTTTCCAGATCTCTATTTTCTCCTCAGGCAAGCAGGGGCTATGGTCTATACAGCGGATCATCGTTTTTCTTGGACATTGGCGGCAATCGTACACTTTCATTTCTTCTCAAGGCCTCACTTATAACTCGCCTGTTCCGCCCCCGACATCAATTCCTCATCGGGCACATTATACCAAAGGTTTTGTTCGAGGTAAAGAGCCCGCAGCCCATGGATTCCATCAAGGCAAGTTGGTGAATAACCCAAGCCACTCGCCTGGCTCCCCCACTCGTAATTGGATTTCATGGTGGATAAAGATGGCCATCTTTGATCTGGCTTTCCTGCTCTGAGAGAGGCAAAGTGAAATGAACGATGCTGCCCTGACCTGGCTCACTTTCTATCCACATCCGCCCGCCGTGGGCCTGGACCAATGACCTGGCGATGGTCAGCCCCACCCCCACCCCACCAGCCTCCACCTCCAAGGGATTCTCAGCACAATAAAAAGGCTCGAAAATCTTGTCCTGCTCATCGGGGGCAATCCCTATCCCGGTGTCGGCGATGGAAACGAGCAAAAAGCCCGATGCATCCCCTTCTGCTCCATTGCCCTCATGGAGTTGAACCCCGACTTTGATCCGACCCCTAGGGTAAGTAAACTTGCAGGCATTGGAAAGCAGGTTATCCAGGACCTGCCGGAGGCGGGTAGGATCGGCCCTGACAAGGGGCAGGTCGTCAGCTACCTCCAATGATAGAGACAGGTCTCTGACCTCAAGCTGCTCCTGAATTGCAGCCACCGCGTCGTGAATCTGTTCAGCCACGTCGGTAGGTCTCACATTGAGTTGGAGAGGAGCCCCATCCAAATCCGAAATGTAGATCATATTGTTGATGATGTTGATCATACGATCGGCGTTGATTTTGATGGTGCTCAAGAACCTCCTCTGAACATCGTTGATTTCACCAGCCATGCCTCCGATCAACAGGTCCAGGTAACCTTTGACAGAGGTCATAGGGGTCCGTAGCTCGTGAGAGACAGTGGCGATAAATCTGCTTTTGGCGCGCTCAGACGCGGCCTCCTTGGTGATGTCGCGGAAGACGGCCACAGTGCCCAGTAGATCCCGCCCTGCCTGCCCCGAGCGTAGTCGAGGGGAGCCTGTCGAAGGAGCCTGCTCAGGCAGATAGACAGGAGCGAGGCTGGCCCTGACAGTCTTTTCCCCCAGCTCGAAAGTAGATTGCAGAAAGCCGGCCCCGAAGGGCAGTATCACGCCTGGCAAGGACCTGTCCTGAGTCCCTCGGCTTCGCTCGGGATAAACTCCTTCGAAGGGACCCTCTTCCTGAAAAAATCCCCTATAGACCTGGTTGATACTACGTCTGACGAGCTCAGCCCGAGGGGTCTCGAAAATACGCTCGGCGGCGGCATTGGCCATGATCACCTGTCCCTGAGCATCGGCTACCACCACCCCATCGGCGATGGATTCCAGGATAGCCTGTCGTTGGCTGGCCTCCTCCTGACGGGTGCGTAAGAGCTCGCTTACGTGCTGGTAAAGACGGGCATTAGCTATGGCTGTCGTCACTTGAGAGGCCAGAGCCTCACACAAGCGGCCATCATCCTGGGTGAAACGCCGCTTGGTGCGAGAGTTGCTGAGAACGATGACCCCCAGGCTTTCGTCCTTGTGCACCAACGGCTGGACAACGAGGGGGCCCATCTCCACACTGCCCAGCAAGGCGTGCAGAGCCAGCAGTTGCGAACTCTGCTCCATTTCTTGAAAAATGATTTGCCGCCGTCGTCGGATAGCGTGCTCAATGAGATGATGACGGTTCAGGGAGAAACGGATACCACTGGCCTCCCAGTCTGGGCGCCCCAGAGGATCATAACCGGCGAGGACGCGCATCTGGTCGCCCGACGATGGTTCCAACAAGGCAATGACCCCATAATCAGCATTAGCCCCCAGAGCAATGCTGTCAACGGCCTGCCGCAGTACCTCAGCCAGATCGAGGGAAGCATTGACCATCCGGCCAGTCTCCAGGAGAGTGCTAAACTCCTGCCTTTGACGCAGTGTCTCCTTGCTGATGATCAGCAGGTCTTGCACATGAGAGCCTACCTCGGAGCGCAACTCCTCTTGGCTGGCATCCAATTCGGCGTGGATAGAGCGGTAGACGACCACACTCAGAAGTGGATAAGCCAGCAGCCTGGCCAGACGCTCCCAGCCAGAGACGTGGGGAAGCTCAAGAGGATAAAACAGTTGCAAGAGATGGCCACCCAGCAGGCAGACGAAAGCGACAAGCAGTATCTCTTGCTCCAATGGTGACCGGCGAATAGCGAACAGCGAATAGCGAATAAGGACCGAACAGGCCAAACCCAGGAGGAGAATCTGCCAACACTCCCACAATATCACCTGCCAGTGACGATTATAATCGAGAGTGGAATCGAGGCTGAAGGCTGACCACCATAGAGGGGTCAAAACAAGCCCCATGGCTGTAGCTAATGGCAGGCTGGTGAGCAGGAAAATGGAGGAAAACCTGGCATCCAGGCGGAGGGTAGGCAAGACGAAAGCCCAACAGAGAAGGATCACAGAAGCGGTATCAAAAAAACGTTCCAGAGGAGGCGCTAGGGTGGCGAAAGTGATGAGCCCCATCTGAGTCAATAAGGCCAAAACGATCAACACCCCTCTAGCCAGGAGCATGCTCCCGAAGGCGATGATGAGACGACCGAGCCCTTGGCGGGGAACACGCCGCCATCGGCCCAAAGCCATCCCCAGACTCGCCTCGATAGTAAAAAGAGTGATCAGATGATAAACCAGTCCGCCAGGAGGACGGCTCAACTGAGCAATGAGATCAAAAATGACAGACATTGCTCTACCCACCTTCACCACTGTTGCGGTACAGGGCAAACCTCAATCGGGCCTCGGCAGCCGGTCTCTCAAGGCCGTGGCCTCGGCAATGATCTCTTCCAAAAGCTTCCTGATCCCCCACCCTCGCCGGGGCTCAAGGGTGTCCAGATGCCCAGCATCTACCTGCCGCAGTTGATCCCGTATCGCCCGCAGGACAGGGCGCGGGTCCAGGAGCCCTTCGACTGGGCTCAGGGCAGGCCTCTCCTCAGCCGCGACGGCGGCTCGCCCGGCCACAGCCGACCCTCCGACAGAGTCTACATCATGCCCCTTCTCGACAGCTTGCACCGCCTCCACCACCTGAGCCGTAGTCAATTCCCTGGCCAGGACCTTTTCCACCAACTGCTGCCTGTCTCCCTCCTCAGGCAGCCGGGCGATAAAGCGAGCCTGTCGGATGGAATCGGGGCGGTCCCTGACCATAGCCTTCACGTCCTCCGGAGCCCTGAAGAGAGCCAGAGCATCCTGGACCCAGCTTTTGGGCTTGCCCGTCCGCTTGGCAATTTCCCTGACGCTCCAGCCCAGATTCTGGTGCATCTGGCCGATGGCGGCTGCCTCCTGAAGGGGTGTCAGGTCCTCGCGTTGTACGTTCTCCACCAGGGCAATGACCAGCATCTGTTGGTCATCCCAGTCATCGTGCAGATAGACAGGCAGGCGCTCTATTCCCACCTCCCTGGCCGCCAACAGACGGCGGGAGCCATAGCCCAACTGCACCCGTCCCTCCACCAGCCGGCCATCGAGGGCCCCGATGAAACCGTGCTCCCTCATTGAAGCCACCAGGTCCTCCACCGCAAAGTCCTGGCGGGGGTTGAAGGGATTGGGATCAATGTCTTCAACCAGAACGTCATGCAGAGTAGCCCTCTCCCGGGTCCCTATCAATCTCTCAAGAGCTTCGCTCTCCTCAAGAATTTCGCCGGTGATGGTTGGTTTCTTAGGCATTTGTCAACTCCTCAGCCAGCTTCCGATAGGCGAGAGCGCCACGGCTACGGGGGGCGTAGAGGAGCACGCTCTTGCCGGCTGCAGCGGCGTCGGCCAGGTCAATGTTCTGCGGTATCTCGGTCTCGAAAACGGGGATTTTGTGGCTGATGGTCTTTCGCGCCACGTCTACCACCTGCTGGCTGTGGACGGTGCGACTGTCAACCATGGTTAAAAGCACCCCTCGGACCCGCAGCCCATAGTTCAGATCGCGCTGCACCAGGGCGATGGTGCGAAAGAGGGTATTGACTCCCTTCATAGCCAGGTAGGCCGCCTGGAGGGGGACAATGGCATAGTCGGCCGTGGCCAGAGCGTTGATGGTCAAAAGCCCTAAATAGGGTGGACAATCTATCAAGATAAAGTCGTAGCGATCTCTGAGGGGCTCCAGCAGCCGATGCAGACGCCGCTCACGGTTAATGGCCGACATCAGGTCTGCGTCGGCCTGGCTGAGCTCCAGATTGGATGGCACGAGATCGAATCCATCCTCCCCCGCTGAGAGGATACATTCTTCCAGAGAGGGTCTGCTTTCGCCAACCGGCTCCAGGTCTATAGCAAAATCTATGAGGTCAGCATCCTCCCTGCTGGTCACCTCTGCCCCGTTCATCCGCAGAGAGGCAGAGAGGGCAGACCAGACTGTCTTACTCTGCCTATCAGGATTGAGGCCGCAGTGCAACGTGGCGTTCCCTTGGGGGTCCAGGTCTACTACCAGCACTCCTTTGCCGATTTCTTTCAGAGCAGCTCCCAGATTGACAGCGGTAGTGGTCTTGCCCACTCCACCTTTTTGATTCACGACGGCATAGACAGTCATCTTCTATTCCTAATTTTCGATTTTATGACTTTATGACTTTATGACTTCATAAAGTCGCTTCTTAAACGCCCTCAGGTCAGTCACTGTCTCATCAAGAAGAGTCGAACCGTCCTCATGGATCAGGCCAGCCAGGATCTCGATAGCCAGCCCCACCAACTCGCTCCTGTTCACGCTAAAGTGACGCTTGACTGAGAGGTGGAGTTCCCCCAGGGCCTGGTTTTCCTCTGTAGTAAGATGGACGGTAGTCGGCTTCCGCTTGATTCTTTTGGGTGGCCGCCCCAGGCGGGGTCTTTCCCTTTGTCGGAGTTCCTCTTGCAAATCATAGAGCCTGGCAAACGTGGCGGCCTTTTCGTTCTTTTCCTCGGCCACTTTAGCTTAACTCCTCTATAGCTCTTCTGACCAGGTCCTCACCGATGATGCTGACTCCATCCATCAAGGCCAAGGGCAACACGTTCAGGCCCACAACGCAGACATCACGGGGCATTCCTTTGCTGAAATCATATATGTCCTCCAGTGCCTCGTCGGTGAACAGGGGGTCCCGGCGGCCGGCAACCATAACCCTGAAATTGATCATGTTGGTCGTGTCCATAGGATCCAGA
>Ga0180438_10006578_pt1 | contig 15661 bp, 27 predicted proteins | sample SS_ome_12_FD_132455 | JGI IMG/M metagenome (GOLD analysis project Ga0180438, IMG submission 132455) | Hypersaline lake sediment archaeal communities from the Salton Sea, California, USA - SS_3_D_2 metaG | ecosystem: Environmental > Aquatic > Non-marine Saline and Alkaline > Hypersaline >...
AGTTCAAGCAGTTGAGTATGGATCAGCAGGGAGAAGTAATCATGGACATCGGTTCATCCTTCATAAGTCTTGTAATAGAAACAATCGAACGTAAGTAATTGAGTCCGATCCTGACTGTGAGTAGTTAATACTCGCGGTCAGAGTAGGTAACTCAATCACGAGTACCTATAAAAAATAGGAGGCAACCATGAAGAAGAGTGAATTCAAAAATCCTGATGCTCCGGCTACTAAGAAACAGACTTTTGCTATTTACTGTATGAGCAAAGTCGATGTAAGAAATGAAAAACTCACGCGTTGGCAATGTTCACAACTAATCGGCAAGGTGAAGAAAGTGTCCGATCAGATGGAAAGAGCGAAGATCGTTGGAGACTTCTTGGAAGAAGTTTGTTCCCAACCGAGTCTGCCTTTTGAGAAGAAAGCAGTACGGAAACCAGCTAAGAAAAAAGCTACTGCCGATCAGTTGAAGATTTTCAAAGAAGCACAGAGAGCCGGGGAAAAAGCTATGAAGGCATGTGTCCCTACTCCAATGGTAGTACAGCAGCATGAGAATATGCTGGATGATAATTCATCAGTTACAAAAGAGTGGTTTGTAAGTGACGGAGTTTGTGGATATGCATGGGTAGTAGTAAAGTGCAAGGGAAAGGGAGTTAAGTTTATTAATGCTCTGAAAAGAGCAGGATTGGCCGGTGGAGAGAACTCATTTAAAGTTTTTACTCATAGTAGTTATTATAAAGGGTTCTATTATCATGTGGACGCCGGTAATCAGTCTTATGAACTAAAGACTGCTTATGCTCATGCCTTTGCGGAAGTACTTAGCAAGTACGAAATTCCTTGCTACAGTGGAAGTCGCCTTGATTAATTGAAGCCGCGTTATACTGTCAAGTGAGAGATCATTTGACAGTATAGCAGGTAGGTCAATTAAGATTCTACCTATAAAAAATAGGAGGCAAGATATGAAAAAAGAATCTTATGAGATTCGGGTTGCCAATGGGAGTAACAAATGGAAGTATGAAAAAGTGAATGGTTTAGTGGAAAAAATGTTTGGTGTTCATCGTTTAGGTGAGAAGAAGTCAGAGTACTCTTGGGTGGTCACTCACATTGCTACTGGTTTAAAAGCTGTCACTTTTGATTTTCAGTGGCAAGCTAGAGAACTGATCAAATGGCTTGAGACCGAAACATTTCCGGTGCCGTGGAATGCAGATGTAGATTACAAGGAATTCCGAAAGAACGCTTCGATAGTTCTAGATAAGATTCAGCAGATTCGTTATATGTAATTGAACCCGCGTTGAGTGACCAAGGTAGTAATACTTTGATCACTCAGCAGGTACTTCAATTAAGTAGTACCTATAAAAAATAGGAGGTAGAAAATGGGAAAGTTTACTATGAAGCATTATCAGGCTATCGCGGATACTATCAAAGATTTACCAGTGAGAGAAGTATTGCCTGAACAGCATCAAGGCAAGTTGACCTATCCGGCCATACATTACTTTGTTCTCATGGATGCAATATGCGATATGTTAGCAGCCGACAATGAGAAGTTTGATCGCAAGCGGTTTCTCAAGGTAGCAGGTTGCCCATACTTTTCACGATTGAGTATTGCATCGACTGTAATAAAGAAGTGGTGAACGTGGTTGGCGATAAGGTTGACCATCGATGCGTGAAGTGTGATCACATAGCCAAAGCAGACTTGTACGATCAGTAGTAGATTGAAACCGACGCAAGGTAGTAGAGGGAGACTTCTACTACCTGAGCAGGTACTTCAATTAAGTAGTACCTATAAAAAAATAGGAGGTAGAAAATGGGAAAGCAGATGAGAATTAAAATCAAGGACAATGCTACTGCTATCTGCTTGAGAGATGCTTATACTCCTATCAATTGGGAGTGGGCCGAAAAATTGAAGAAAGTTGAAGGAGAGTGGTTGGTAGTAGAGACTGATTACCTGTTCAAAGACCAATTCAATACTGCTCCTATACCGGGAGTGAGTAAGGATGGTTTGAGGATCATGGAGAGTATGGTAGAAGTAGTAGAAAACGATGTTAGAAAGGAAATGGTCAAGTGTAGATACTGTGGGAAGACTGAGAAGTGGACCCACTGGTACTACAAGCCAGAGAGTAGAAAAGGAGCATTTTGTCCTAATTGTGACCGTGCAGGGTATGCAGAAGCATTGCACGGATGGAGTAGAACGGCATTGAACATGAAATCTCATGGTTTGAAGTTTCGTGGAGCCGGTACTAGTGGAGATGGAGAAAGTTGGCGGGCTACTATGGTTTTCTCAGTAAACAAGAAGATCAATGAACTGAGTGACGAATATCTTCTCGCTATCGTGGGTTGGGACAGGTACTATGGTGGTCCCGGCAGAGCGTTCTCTCATAGACCGTGGGTGCAGCGTAAAGAGAAAGTAGTAATAGTTACACAGCATGGCGGTTTGGACATCTAATTGAAACCGCGTTATACTACTGAGGAGTACTTCTCTTCAGTAGTATAGCAGGTACTTCAATTAAGTAGTACCTATAAAAAATAGGAGGCAATTATGGCTAATGTAGAAACAGGTGAAATACTCTTTCCGATCTTCGTTACAATCGGCCGAGTTCCGAGAACTCCGAAAGAAACAGAAGAGGTGAAGGATCTGATTCAAGATACTTTTGTTGCTTACTCTTCTGAGCTTGAGGAGATTGATTGGACAAGTGAGAATCGTGTTACTCTTAACTTTCGGCTTCTGGATTGGGACGACTTCGATCAAGAGGAGTTTGAAAGTCTCATGGATGAACTGGAAGAAGAACTCAAAATATGGGAGAAGAGCAATGGCTGAATCTACATTTACACTTTGCGAACGGCTGGAAGTACTCAAGTTGATGGTAGCTACTACTGCTAACCGACTTCCATTAGGTGAGGGCATGGTGTTCCGTAATCTAATGCAAGATCAGATGGAAGTAATGAGAGATACTATCGGCGTGTTTATGAATGGCAATGCTTCTAGTGCTGTATTCGATGACTCCGACGATAAGAAGAGAGAAGAGTGGAGAAAGCGATGGTTTCGAGAAGTCAAATAAAAAGGGGGTGAGAACTATGGCAGAAGCAATTTCGGTATATATTGCAATAGGTAGCTGGCTGTATGCTTTTCACCAAGTAGCGCAAGCGTTGGGTTATGTTTGATTGAGAACGATCCTGACTGTGAGTATTACTTGCAGTCAGAGTAGTATACTCAATCACGGGTGTACTAACATTACAATAGGAGGTAGAAGAATGGGAATTAAAGCAGACAATTTAGAAGTAGTAGTCGGTATGGTGTCGGCAATGTCGCAGCTTCCGAGAGACAACGGTAAAGTAAAGGTTGCCGAAACTGGTTTGAGTAGAATGACTGCCGAAGAGCTTGACGTTTTGAGAGAAGTACTTAATCGGGCTTTTACTCTTCTTGAAGATCGGATTTCAGCAGCAGCAGTTCACGGTTTACCAGAGCCGGTATCGGAAGATATCAAGAAGACTGCTATTAAACCGCTAGGTAATGCCCATGAAGGTGGAGAAGTAGAAGAGCAAATACTTATGATCGCTGGTATCGGTGGATATCTGGATACTGCTTGGAGTATGGGCAATATCGGCGCTAGTAAGCGGTATGTTCAGTGTTTAGATCGGATTACTTCCAATATTCAGAAAGTGATTTCGGCTCAGTTGTACGCTAATCTGAATGAGTAATTGAATCCGCGTTGAGTAGTCAAGAGTGTGAGAACTTTTGACTACTCAGCAGGTAGTTCAATTTAGAATTACCTATAAAAAATAGGAGGCAGTTATGGAGATAATTGTGAGTATTTATTCATGTGAGGATTGTCGGCATAGGGATCATTCTGGAGCATTTACTACCGGGGGTGCGAGAGCTATTTGTGGATTTGGTGGACCGGCTAGTAAAATAAGAAGTAGTAAAAGAGAGTTTAAAGCTGAATATCCAAAGTACTACGATGAGATGGTTAGAGAGCATTGGCAGCACTGGAAATGCCATTGGTATCATCGGATAGTAGATGAGGAGATTAATAATAAAACAGTTCCAGAATGGTGTCCCTTGAAGTCTGGATATCCTTATTAATTGAAACCGAGCAGACTAGTAGAGAGTGAGAACTTTCTACTAGTCGAGCAGGTAAATCAATTAAGATCTACCTGTATCAATAAGGAGGACATTATGGAGAAGTCGTACGTAGGTATGAGTAATTGTTACTTCTGCGGGAAGGCCGGATCTACTCTACTACTGGACAGAAGATTACGATCTACTCTTGAGAGAGAAGTAGGTGTAATTAACATGGAACCATGTAGTGAGTGTGCTGGTTACATGAAACAAGGTATTATTATCATGAGTATTGCCGACGATACCACTGTTGAAGAGATGCAGGGTGAGCCTATTATTCGGTTAGGAAAAGAGATTGGCGCTTTTCCTCCGAATCCGGTGAGAACCGGTGGATGGGCTGTAGTGAAGGAAGAAGCTATCATGAGAATGATAGATGGGAATGAGAAGCATATGAAATTCGCTAGAGAGAAAAGATTTATGTTCATTACTTCTAGCGCATGGAATCGGATGGGGTTTGATCCGGCAATTTCTTTATTGACTAAAGAGGATGTTAATGCAGCATGCAAGGAGAAGAAATGCCTACTTTAGTGTTTAGTGATCTTGGGTCATGGCAGAAGCTAGTTAGAGAAGAGAATAAAATGACTTTTCGTAAAAGTGAAGCTGTTGAAGTGGCTGCTTTTCAGTACTGGCATACGTGCAAGAAGTGTGGTTATCAATGGATTACAGAAGACTGCACTTGTTGTGGTAAGTGCGGAAGAGCAGTAGAGTTTATTGACAAATAATCAGGTGCAGTTACTACTGCCGAGAGCGTGAAGATTTTCGGCAGTAGTTGGGGCTACCTGATGCCCACAACAAAAAATAGGAGGTAAGAAAAAATGGGAATTAAGATCATTAGACATGGGTCTGTTGATACCGTTACTAGGTGGTTCATCTACTACAAGCGTAAGACTCCAGACAATACTGGATATGCTTTTCCTTGCACGGAAGACGGAGAATTACTTCTGGATCAGATGAGCACTTTAGACATGATGATCTATGATGCTTGTGAATTCGGTGAGTATTCAGATCAAGTTGAGCTAGTAGGTTACTTAAGAGACAGCGAGCTTGTGAGAACTTATGCTGTAGGGAAGTGTATTTGTGGAGAAGAAATATCTTTGCAGAGCATGAAGAACAAATGTCCTAATTGTTCGGTAGTATATACTCAACTTGGAACTCAGGAGTAATTATCATAGGAACTCCATTACTATGTCCGAAGTGTAGAGAAGAGAAGAGGTCCGGTACTATGCGGTGGAAAGATCTTGATGAGAGAGATTTGGAAACTGCTACCATGTATTGTACTACTTGTGGTTCCGAGTATGTAGGAATACCGGGATGGCAAGAAGCAATTGGAATAAAGGAGAAGTAAAATGGCTACGACTCAGAACAGTTATTGTCCGAAGTGTGGAAGTAGACTCTATCCTTTAGATGAAGAGTATATACGGAAGCATGGCGTATGCTCCTATTGTGTAACGGTTAAACGGATATGTAGAGGTAAAAGTAAGAAAGGGAGGAAGATAGTGATTAAGATTTCAGTGTAGAAGTATAGTCGAATCCGATCCTACTCGTGAGAGTTTATCTCGCGGGTAGAGTAGGTCATTCGACCTGTTGTACTAAACTGGGCGAGAGTCCAATATAAAAGGAGGAAGTCATTATGGGTAAGAGAAAAAGAAATCTGGCAGTAGGTAAAGTAGAAGTGCCACAGGGTTACTTTCTTAAGATGGCAAAGCATGATTATAACAGCTATATGAAAGCATTGCCTAGGGAGTTCTACCAGAATTCTATCGATGCAGAAGCTAAGACGATTTATGTGGATATTGACGAGAGTAAAAGAAGTATTACTGTCGAAGATGATGGTATCGGAATGAGTCTGGATACTTTGCGGCACAAACTACTAGTACTTGGTGGTAGTAAAAAGGGCGAAGGAGCGACTGGTGCCTTCGGCAAAGCAAAAGAACTTCTCTTCTTTTCGTGGGAGAAGTATGAGATAAAAACCAGAAGTTTTATATGTCAAGGTGCAGGAGCACATTATACTATTAATAAAATGCCGAAAGCAATAGATGGTACTACCTGTACCATCTGGTTACCAGAAGAGGAAGAAGTGGATGCTTATGTAGCTCATTTTCAGGATGTCGCTGCCTTGTTTGAGACCGATGTTTCTATAATAATCAATGGTGAGAAGTTTGAAAGTAGACTCAATCGTGGAGAACTAGTAAGAACTACTGATTGGGCAAAAGTATATGTTAATGCTGAAGCTACACACGCATGGTATATGCATGTAAGGATCAATGGTCAGTGGATGTTCAAGAAGTATACTGGTGGTGATATTGGTCGTATAGTAGTAGAGCTTTCTAAGAAATCTACTACTATGTTGACCAGTAATAGGGACGGGATTAAAAGTGAGTATTCGGGTCAATTCGATGACCTGATGAAAGAGATTATAGTAGAACGGGAAGAGATGCTCCGACCGAAACCGGTTACAGTGCGTGAGTTGATTAAAGGCACTGGAAAGGTTAAGGTTAATTGGGATAAGATTAAGAAAGAAGTAAATGATCGGATACAAGATATAGCAATGAACAAGGGGATCTATGCATTAGGGGAATTAACAGATTTTAGGGTGCTGATGAAAGAGTTTACGGAAGTAAAAGCTTTACAGATGGCGAGATTGGCTGATAGTACTAATGGTACGTCATTGTGGGATAGTGTATCTTCTATAGCTCTAATCGGTTACAAGCCTGACTTCATCATAGATTACGTTAATACGGATGAGAAGGAAGTACGGAAATTCATGAAGACTAGGAAAGCTACGATACTGGCGAAATGCTGGACGGAAGTAATTAGACAGGTTCTTCTTGATATTGGGTGGTCAGGGATGTTTATTTGCGGCTTTACTTTCGATAAAGACAAGAAAGCGGCATATTTGAAAGAAGATTCAGTACCGATTATTCTGTTGAATCCTCACAATGTATGCAAGGAATTACCGGAAATAAAGCCTTTCATAAACAGAGCAATGCTTAGGCGGGATCTTGTTTTGTCTGCTTGCCATGAAATTGCTCATATGCATACATCGTATCATGATTCTAGTTTCGTTCTTGAGATGCAACATATCATTATTAAGACTTGGCAAAGTGAGTTGATCTATCAGAAGATCATCAATGCAGCATTTAGGAAGTAAATTGCTTTACACGGGATATCCGATCATCTTCATCGGGTATCCCATTATAGCCATTAACTTGTCAGTTAGTGGTTATAATGGGATAATGAGAAGTTTGTTTTAATGCCTGTATTTGTTATTATTTACTTGACTTATCACGGTCAATAGCTTATAAATTAAGGTATATCAAGGGTTTTTGAGTAGTGTGAGTAGTACGAGTAGTATTTAACCTAGTAAGAATGGAGGTAATTATGGGGAAGATTGCTGAACTAGTAGACAAAGGATATGAACTAGACTCTACTATCAAGAAACTCAAGAAGGAACTAGATGAGATTAAAAAACTAGTTAAGAGTCATGCTAAGAAGTACAAACAACGTGAAGTGGTCGGAAGCAAATCAATGGCAGTAGTGTCAGATACTGGATATACTACTGCTGATCCGCAATTGCTGTATGATCATCTTGATGAGCAGGGACGAGAACATGAGTTCTGGTCTTTGGTCAATGTTAAGATTACAGATGCAAAAAAGCTTCTAGGGGAAACCGGCATGTCCGTTATAGGAGAGTCGGGAAGCATTCCTTTCAATAAAATCTCATTCAAAAAACAGTAAGCACTGAAGGCTGAAACTAGTAGGCAGATGAACTCGTGTTCATTTCCTACTAGTAGTCGTACTTTGGGAAGTGCGGCCTGACGATGGCATACCCTAGTGCTAGTCAGTACATTAATTTTTCTCATCATAGGAGGATGTATCATGGCTAATGGAAAGACTGCTGCAAAGAAGACTGCCCCGAAGACTGCCCCGAAGACTGCCCCGAAGACTTCTAGTGCTGCTCAGGCGTTGGAGGAAGCAAAGAAGAAGTACGAAGAGGCACAGAAGAGACTTGCTGAAAAGAAGCAAGCCGTGGCTAAGGCTAAGAGAGTGATCGCCACAGGGGATAAGAAGATCGCCACAATCGGCAAGAAGATCGAAGAGGAGAAGGCGAGACCGGACAAGGCTGTAGAGATTCTGCTGAAAAAAGCAGAAGAAATGGAAGCCAAAGCAGCAGAACTGGAAGCAGAACAGGAGGATATTCTCAGTCAGGCAGAAGAGATTGAGAGTAAAGTTGAGGAAGCGTCAAAAGAACTTGAAGAAGTAAAGGAGGAAAGCAAAGCCAAGTTGGAGGAACTTGGTATTTCTACCAAAACTACTACTACCCGTCGTGCTGCTACGGGTACTGCTGCCGAGCGTCGGGCAAAAAATAACTTTCAGTATAGGTTGAAGACCAAGGGTTGGATAATCGACTATAACGAGAAGAGCCGGATTATCGGCGCTCACGGTTTCGGTTTGGCAGTCGAGTTTGAAGATCAAGAGTTCGTGGCTAAAAAGGATGGAGAAGAAGTGCTCCGACATGCTTATGGTGCGGGTTCTCTCATTGCACTGGCTAACTGTGTTTCGGAGCATGGAGAATCTGAGTAGTAGTGAAAGGTGTTTCCATTGAATGAGAATGGGGAGAGTTGAGTTTTCGCTCTCCCCATTTTTATTTGGTAGTCCTTGCCAAGTAGATAAGTAATTGTCTATTTAGCAGGTATTATCAACTTACATACAAGGAGGAGGACATGGAGCTTTTGGCAGTGTATACTCATCAGACTAAATTACATTACATTTTTCAACTCTATGAGAAGGACAGGAAAGTTGTAGGGACACTCTGTTACTTAAAGAGTGTTCCTATACCAGAAGAAGAAAGGTTTGCTTTTGTGAATCCTAATCATGAGAGATGGAGACCGCTTGTGCGAGAATTAGTAGAGAGGAGTAGGGGAAAGAGCAGACGTAGACTGGAGAGAGCTTTAAGGAGGAACGGAAATGAAGACGTTTAGGGTAGTAATGCCGAGAACGGTCTGCACTGTAAGCATTCAGAACATGAACGGAGAAGAAGTAACTGAACGTCATATTGAAAAGGCTATTATAGAAGTAGAACAAAGAATCAATACTATTACTAGTATGATAGATTCTAACATACTAGTAGCTGCAAGATTTCATTTAAGTATGCCAGTAAATGAGGATTAATGAAAGGAGAGGTATTAGGGATATGTATTATAACAGACCGGCTAGCCTTGCGCTAGTCGGTCTTTTTTTTGTGTCTAAATTTTGAACTAGTTGAATGAGAGAGAGGGAGTAGTACTAACTTCTCCCTTGACAGAAAGGTTTATTTATGGTAAAATCGTTACACAACATATCCTTAATAGAAGCAATGGAGGAGTATTATGTATTTTGTAGAACTAGTAGAAGACCTTAAAAGTACGACTATTAGAACGAAGAAAGAAGAATTATTGCGTTATTATGATGATGAGACTAACAGATATTTACTTAGTGAGACTTTTGATCCTAATCGATTGCATAATGTGACTATACGGAAGAATAGTTTACCAGAGCCGGGAGATGACGCTATTGAAGATCACCTTTATGCTCTTAAGCATTTGTTTGATTCTTTGAGTAACAGTTATAGTAGTAAGGTTAATCGCGAACTAGTAGATACTTTTATGAGATTGATAGACGATAAGAATCAGGAAGTATTAATGGGAGTGATTAATAAGAAGTTGAAAATGGGGATAAACATAAGAACCATTAATAAAGTATTTCCTAATTTGATAAAAGTTAGTCCGATTCAGTTAGCTCAAAAATACTCTCCTGATAAACGATACAGTACTAAACAATGGAAGCAGAGTTTGAAGTTAGATGGAGTAAGAATTTTTTGCTTCCGTACTACCGATGATATAGAAGATCCTACTTCTAACTGGCATATTCATTCACGAGCAAAGGATTATATTGGCAGAGAATTGTTTACTTTGGATCATTGGAAAGAACAATTAGAACAATTGTATCAGGAAACAGGTTGTACGTATTATGAAGGGGAAGCATATAAACACGGATGGGATTTTTCTCTTATTCAATCATTAGTTTTTTCTACTGTTAATTTGAAAGTCAAAGCAAAGGAGCTTGAATTTCATTGCTTTCTTACAGGTAGGTGTAATGGGGAAGTAAGATGCGATAATAATCTAACTAAAATTAGTCTGCCTGATAATCACTACTTTAATAACTTAGAAAATATGGTAGCAGTAAAACAGTCTTCTTGTGATACTATAGTGCAAATTATGAATCATTTGGATTCTGCTATAAAAGATGGGTTTGAAGGTATTATGTTGAGGAATTCTGCTGTACTTCACTCACCAAAAAGAGATAAGTGTCTTCTTAAAGTAAAGCCTTCTTACTTCAAGGATCTAGTAGATAAGTGGGATTGTGAAATTTTATCGGTCGAATTCGATGACTATACTATACAAGAAAACGGAGTAGTTACTGTCGAGAGTCTTCCTGTACGACTAGTAGTAGAGCAACCGGATGGTATCGAATGTAAAGTAGGAAGTGGTTTTAAATTACCCTTTAGAAGATGGTTAGCTGCTCACCATGAAGAAGTAGTAAGTAAAACCGCAGAGATAGAATTTTGTGGGGTAGGCGCTCATGGTCGTATGAGATTTCCTATATATAAGAGAATTAGGGAGGATGTATGAGAGAAGATAAAAAAGTAATTCAGCAGTTAAAGGAGATGGGGTGTAAGTTGTTCGGTCATAAGGATGTGGTGGTAGTGACAGGAAATAATTTCATAGCAGAAGATTGGCATATTAGGAGATCTTCTACATGGGGATGGTTTCATTGTAGTAGATGCGGGAGAGATGAGAGGTTTCAATATGATGAGTGAAGTAGATTATTCCGATCTTGAGTTTGATGAGGAGAAGTATTATCTTGGTACTCTCTGTAAGAGAAATCACGATTGGAATAGCACTGGTTGCAGCCTTCGTTATAACAATAAAAGTGCTTGCGGTGCGTGTGTAAGGTGTAAAGAAGAGCATAAATTAGGAGTTATTATTGCTAGTGATTATGTTGAGCATATCTGTTTGAAGTGCGAGTATTGTGGGGAGTCTATAAAATTAAAAAAATCTGTTTATTTACAGAGAAAAGAGAAAGGGGCTAAATACACTTTCTGTAGTACTAAATGTAGTGCTATGTATTATGGAGAAAAGCGAAGAAAAAGAAGGAAATTTTGTGCTAATTGTGGAGAAGAGTATTTCAATCAGAATTTGAAGTATTGTTGTAAGGAGTGTGCTAATAAGGGAATAGAAGATAAAGTCGTATTAATTTGTCGAGTTTGTGGATCGGAGTATTCCGTTTCTAGAAGTAAAGCTATCAGAAGTAAAACCTGTAGTGTGGATTGCAGGATAGTGTATGTGACTTCTAAAAATAAGAAGTCGATATATGAAGAGGAAGATCTTGAGAAGCGCCAATTGAACATTAAGAGAAGAAGTAGGATAAGACGTACTCATTTTAAGACTGCGTTAAGTAAAGCAGAAAGTACTACCGACGAAAGAGAAAGGAGGGAAATTAGAGAGTTGGTAGAGGCAGCAATAGACTATCACATCGTAGTATTAGATACTAATAATCTTATACAAAGGAGAAGTAATGGCTGAAGACAAGACCTACAAACAGTTGGCATGGGACGAATTGATGGAGGCAAAAGAAGAGACAAAAGATCTTTTTAATCAAATTAAAAATGGAGAAGTAGATCTTAATAAAGCCAAGGAGATGAATTACGCCAATCGTACTCGTTCTTATGAAGTAAGAGATATGGCGAATCTCGCGCCGATGATGGATTAGGGAAGTAGTGGAGAACGGGGAGATAAATCTCCCCTATCTCTAAGGAGAAGAAAATGGGGAAGAAGAGAAAAATTATAGGATATAAAATTTTCGCTAGTGAGGAGGAGTTCATTAATTGGCAATTGGAGAATCGAGACAAGACTGTGGCAGTAGTTTCTCCGATGCCAGAACTAATCAAATTCTCAAATGACGTAGAGTTTGAGGATGTAGAATACGATATGACCGCAGACATTCAGTTTCATGTGTTTGTGACTTATATCAAGGAGATGGAAGATGGGGAAGAAGAGAAGATTCGAGATCGGGCAAGTAGTAGAGATTGACAAGTGGAACGCAATTAGGATTGAGTATATTCCTTATCCAGACAAGAAGTACAGGCAGCGAAAGACTTGCGTGAGAATTAATTACGGGCGAGAGAATGATCCTCATTGTCCAAAGGATGTAGTGGTGGGAGTAATCACTGGCATGAAGAGATTCGTAGAAGGCGAGTATTTTCCTTCTAGCGGTCCTACTCATTCTTACGATAGTTACGATTACGATTACGAGCCGGGAGGAGTACACGTTGAGAGAACTTTAATTTGTTGGTGTGTGAGAACTGGCTATCTCAATAAGGAACTATACTTCTTTGAAGAAGATGTAACAGAAGTAGATCCTATCTACAAGCACGATATTCCAATGCTAGATACTGGCTGGACTGATCGTGCGAGAGAGCAGATGAGAAGAGAATCGAAGACATGGGATCGAGATGAGAAGGGGAGATTTTGCTAAGAGTCAAAGTCAAGAAGTATTCGCAACCAAGAAAATTAATGAGAGCAGGGAGTAGAGCAAATGCCTCCAACTCAAATGATTAAGCATTATGCAGTGAGATATCGGAATGGGGATAGTAAAATCTTTAGGGGAAGATGGGATGAGATAGCAGATCAAATTATAGGCCATAAAGGAGTATTATACAAAGGCTTCAAATATATTGATGATGCTAGAGAATGGATAAAGATAAATGCTATCCCTTATCGTACTAAAAAAACTCCTCATAAGAGAAATCATCATTATTTGTACGTGGATGGTTCCTTTTCTCAGAAGACTGGGAGAAGTGGATGGGGATATGTAGTGATGAAAAATGAGGTTGCAGTATTTGAAGATTTTGGATCTTGTAATAATGATTCTGGTAGTAGAAATATTGTAGGAGAACTTCATGCTACTCTTGAAGGAGTAAATCGTTGTATTAATAAGAGTATTTCAGAAGTCACGATAGTACATGATTATGCTGGAATAGGAGCATGGGCGTTAGATCATTGGAGAGCGAAGAAACCGGTAGCAATCAATTATAAAAGAGCAATTCAATGTTACATGGGACAAATAAAAATTAATTTTGAGAAGGTAAACGGTCATTGTGGTATTCATTGGAATGAGTATGCTGATGAATTAACTAGGATGTATATGAGTACAGGTAGATGACAGATAAAAAAGATACAGTTTGTAGAAAATGTGGCAGAGATTATTCTTCTATGAGTGAGGGATTTTATTGGGATTCTAGTAGAGTATTATGGAGAAGACCATGCAAGAAATGTATCTCAGATTATAATAAAAGACCTGATCAGTACGCTATGAAACTAGCTAGAAATCTCCGTTACAAAAAGACTGTTAAAGGAAGAGAGGCAGATAGACGAGCTAAATTGAAATATATTAGGAGGAAAAGAAATGGAGAAGTGTAGTGGTAGTAGTATTACTATTACATTGTCTGACGGTACGGTCCAAACTTTAGAGGAGATTAAAGACGAAGAGTCATTAAGGGAGATGGCTCAGGAAATGAGTGATGAGAATAGGTATAAGTTGTATCGTCGGCCTAGAATTCAGACTGTATCTACTCATAAGGATCGTGTTATTACTAGAATTTATAACAGGAGAGAAGTTGCCACTTTAAATTGGGAGAGAAGAAAAATGGAGATTACACAGAATAATGTAACACAAGCAATTTGTGAGTTATTTGCTACCGGGGAATCTTATACTGCCAAAGACATTCACCATGCTTTTGTCGAGAAGGGTACTACTCTTACTTTACAGCAAATTAGGGTTAGAGTTAATTTTCTGATGCATCAGACTAGGTTTAAATGGATAGTCGATACTATCAAATCGAATAGATCTAATTTACATGCTATTATGGATGTAGCACAAGATTTATCGGCAGATGATTTATATACTATAGTGTATTCTAAATCAGAGAAAGAGAAGTATCAATCACTGTGTACACTACACCCTGCTGTTTGTGCTCATATAAAATTGATGGAAGAAATGGAAGCTAAGGAGGAAGAGGAAAAAGAAGAAGTAGAAGAAATCAAAGAGGTAGAAGTGATTCCTGAGGAAGTAGAAGAAATCGTCGAGAATAATCCTATTAATGATACTATTGCAAAAGTTATAGCCGAGCACACTGGAATGGTAGTCGAAGTAAGAGGAAAAATAGAAGTAGTATTCAAATTTGGATAGGAAATTATGGTAAACTTACATTCAGTAGACGGGAAAACTGTAAAATTTGATTCTCTAGTGCATTTTTTGAAAGGGATAAACAACAGAGTCGGTTTATCTCCTGAAGTAATTGATTTGCTTTTAGAGCAGCTAGAAAGTTTACGGGTTTTATATGGAGAGAAAATTCCTAGAGAGGACGCTCTTCGTATAATTTCTCATCAGATAGAAGTTACAAAATCGGGTTATATTAGAGAACCTGTAGATATAGTTGAATTTGTCGAATCTCCTGAGTATATGAATCAAGGTGCCTACGTGAGACCTAAAATTTTAGAGAATTTAATTACTCTACATGATCCTAATAATAGGTACTATGAAGCAGTGTTGGGTGGAGGTATCGGCATAGGGAAGAACTATTTTGCAGATATATCTATAGCGTATGATTTATATAAACTCTCATGTCTGTATTCTCCTCAGTCTCATTACCAACTAGCTCCCGGCAGTAAAATAATTTTTATCCATCAGTCGAAGACTGAGAAACTAGCAAAAGAGGTAGTATTTGACCAGTTCGGTGGTAGGTTGGCTGAGTCTGGTTTCTTTCCTACTCATTTTCCTCATGATCATTCTTTTACTAAAGTAATGAAGTTTCCGAATAGAATTGAAGTATTGCCAATATCTAGTGCGGATACGTCAGCTTTAGGTATGAATGTATTCGGTGGAGTTATCGATGAGATGAACTTTATGAGTAGAGTTAAGAAATCCAAGAAAAAAAGACATACTGATGATGTTGTGTACGATCAGGCGGAAGTGCTGTATACTACTATCATCAGAAGAATGGAGTCTCGTTTTAAAAGTTTAGGGGTACTGCCGGGAAAACTATATTTAGTATCTTCTGCTAATTATAAGGATGATTTTATAGATAGAAAAGAGAAAGAATCCGAGCTTAATCCTCATATATTTGTTATGCACTTATCTCAATGGGAAAGTTTTTCTAACAAAGACGGTACTCTCATGAAGAATAAATTTTGTGGGAAGAAGTTCTTTGTTAGGAAACCATCAGAGAATGCAGTCGCCGCTATCTATGACGAGTATCCAGAAGTACTTACTGAGGACGATAAGAGTAATATCATGGAAGTGCCTATTGAATATAAATCCACTTTTGAGAAAGATTTGATTGGTTCTTTGCGAGATATTGCCGGAGTAGCTGTAGTAAATTCTAGTAAGTTTATTAATGCCGGGATAGTGCAAAGTGCGTTTGATAAGTATAAGTCTATATATGGAAAT
>Ga0180438_10006579_pt1 | contig 15660 bp, 16 predicted proteins | sample SS_ome_12_FD_132455 | JGI IMG/M metagenome (GOLD analysis project Ga0180438, IMG submission 132455) | Hypersaline lake sediment archaeal communities from the Salton Sea, California, USA - SS_3_D_2 metaG | ecosystem: Environmental > Aquatic > Non-marine Saline and Alkaline > Hypersaline >...
CTCTAAATAGCCGGTCACCCCTCTCTTGATCACCCCAAGACCCATCGTGTACTGGGGATATTGCCAAGCAAGGGCAGCAGCACTTCCAGCAAGGCCAAGCCCTGTTTCCTTGAGATACTCAAAGGTCGTGTCATCACAAGGGAGAGGCTCTCCTTGCGAGAAGTAGTACCAAGCTGCTGCGTACATACCGAGAGCAACTGTGGACATGATCGTTTCTTTCTTCTTCCGACTGTCATTTTTCTTAGCAATCTGACTACTAATTTCAGGAGGCCCTTCGTGGGGAGTCTCGATCTTTGGATACTGAAGCGCAACCCCTTTCGTGATCGCTGTCAGTCCTGCAACAAATAGCGGTGTGTTTGCTAGGATCGACGCATAGAGGGGAAGGCCTGCCATATAAGAAGCTCCGGCAATAGCTGCCCCTCCCATCGCTACAACAGGACGCCGCGCTAGGGTAGTGTAGACATTCTTGAGAGCCATTGTCTTTGGCAGAACGGAAAGAGCCTTACCTCCAACTGTCTTCAGAGCAGTTGAAGTCACCCCTTCTGAGAGCAACCCCGTATGCTCAAGGCCTTTTCCCACCGCTGCCGCAGCTGCAGTGGCCAGTGCTACTCCCTTGGCGATCTTCCCTCCCTTCGCAGCTGTCTTTCTCAGCGGACGCGGAATCATAGTCTCCATCTGCTCAAACAGAGGTTGTCCGGGGGAAGGAGCCTCCCAGTTCATGCTACCAAAGTTCTCTCCATCCCTATGGAGTTTCACAATCGCGGCAAAGTTGTCTGCTGGCTGATTTCGGAAGTCTCTTCCACTTACCTTTTCAAGGTCGATCGCTGCATCAGCCCAACGAACCACCTCATTGAGATCTTTTTCCAACTCTTCCGCAAGCTCTTCAGTAAGAGGTCCTTTGCCTCTTTGATCTAGGAGGATACCCCCCTTCTTGAGTCTGTCTCCGGTGTAGTCCAGCCCTTCAAGGCGCAAGTCGGCAAACGAGATCGCCTCGCGGAGAAGGATATCTTCAACCCCCTCTTGCTTTTGCTTTCCGTTGCCAAATTGGTCCCTTGCATACTTCCAATACTCTCCCCTTCCCCGATGGAGAAGCCCAACAACATCTCTCGCATAATGGTATTGTTGCACCTGTTCCTCGCGAGGAACTGTCTTACTTTTGAAGGGGTTCCAGGTCTTGGTCGCTTTGGCATATCCCTGTTGAATATCCTGCTCCACCTGAGCCTTGACCAGCTCAGCAGCTTTGTCCCTTTCGTGCTCTGTGGTCGATGATGGGCATGCGGCGAGAGCTACCGATAGAGCATACTGGTCCACCCCAGTAAACCGGCTGTAGAGGCTTGAAAGATAGTCTGCTTCTGCTCTAAGAGGAGCCAGCTGCGCCATTTCTGCAATGGGGGCAAACTCCCCCTCGAGAATCATCTTTCTTTGCTGCGTGTCCCACTCCCCTAAAGTCTTTAGGCTCGAGCCTAGGAGCCCAGTAAAAATCTGAGTAAGGTTTTGAATTTGCGCGTTGATCGTCCCCTTCTGCTCTTCGGTGATCTCAGCCTTCTCAAGCTGGCTAGCCTTTTCCTGAATCATCTGGTGGACATACTGGATGGCGCCATCGACTTGCTCTTGCCCCCCTCCACTGACCATCTGGGCCACTTGGCTGAGAGTATTTGCCTCTTCTTCAGAGAAAAGCCCCTGGCGAATGTTGAAATTAGGCCTGCTTCCCGTAGCCGTTTCCACCTGCTGGCAAAATTGGAGCTGCTGGATAAGCGCTTCCTTTTCAGGGGAGTCTTCGGCGAGCTCTGCAAGCTCCCTCTGTGTGGCCTCACGGATCGATCTAGCTTGGATTTGAGCTAGCTCTCTTCGCTTCTCAAGAGCCCGATTTGAGAGTTTCACCCCAAACCGCTGCTGGACAAAATCGGAGAAGAGGAGCCGTCCAACAGCCCTCTTTCTCGCCTCTGTTCCAGGCATAGCCTCGAGCATTTTCCCTACTGCCTGATGAGTATCTTCTTTCGACTGCGGAAGGGCACCCAGCCCCTTAGAATCGCCCCTCTGGAGGATTTTCTCCCCTTTTGGAGCTCCCTTAACCGTCCTACCCGGAGGCTTAACCTCGTAGGTCTTACCTCGAAACTCACTCGCAATTTCATAGTACTTGTCAATGAGCGCCCTCGTACGAGGATTCTCAAGAGTGCGAAGGTCTACCGTCACCTTTTGCCGCTGATTGGGCTGAATCACCCCTCGATAGCGGGTAGGAACGCCATAGCTTACCTCGTCGTTTTCAAAGTCAACCGTGAAGTCATTGATCTCCTCTAAATCCTCTGGAACGATCAATCGATCGGCTATCCCCTGATTCAGAATCTGCTCACGGATCGAGAAGTGGATCTCTTTCTCGTCAGCAGAAAGGCTCTTGAGATGGCCATTGGCGCTCCAGCCAAGCTTTCTTCCAAGCTCCTCTTTCTTCTCAGCAGAAGTAGTGTAGGGGGTATCCCCCCCATTAAACCGATTGATTACATTATTGATCATACTTAAGTCTTTTTACCGTTTAATATAAAACTATTTTAACAAAATAAAGATTTAAATTCCATACATTTAACCACATTTGATAATAAATTGAATATAAAACACTTAAAATATCCTAACACAAAAAAAGAGAAGAGCTTGAAAAGCTCTTCTCTTGTTAAAGCTACTTGTTTTAAATAGCTTACGATTTTCTTGACTGTCTGATCGATGCAAGGATCTGCAACTGTTGTGAGATCGATTGTGCAGCGTTTTGACGATCGCGTCCAGCCTTGTCTCCAGCAGACCCAGCAAACGAAGCAGATTGCCTGTCGATCGCAGCAATTGCGTCTTGCTTTTTGGTCTGCATTTGGCCAGCCCCATCGATAGCCCTGGAAACTGAGGTTCCAGTTTGCTGGATAGCTCCTTTCCAAAGTTGTGCTGATTGCATTCGATTTTGAGAGTTTCTTCCAAGGTTGTGGATGATATCGGTCTGTCTATCAAGGTCTTTAGAGTATTCCTGACGGAAGACCGCTCTCTCATTAGGCGTCATGTCTCCAATGGCATCCTTATCGAGATTTGTTCGCGCACCCTCAGGATTCCACTCATTGTTCAAGAGCTGCGCTTTTCTATGTCCAATATCTGTTTCCGGTCCATGTTTAGCGCTGTCACCCGCTTTGAGGCCACCATCGGTTGGCGATTTATTCGCTTCGTGGATTCCCTCAAGGTTTGTAGCTTGATCCTGCGCTGTCTGAAGTTCTGCCTCGTCAGCTGCAACCTTTGGACCGCATTGCGTCATTTTATATTCAAGACCTGCGCCTACAACAGCCATTCCAAGTGATGTTCCCGCAGAAATACACGCGTATGTAAAGGCTTCCGAACCGCTCTTTTCTGTCGCAGTTTTCTCATCTAGTGAAGCTGCAAGCTGGGTTCCGATGCTCTGTACCTCTTGCTCAACTTTGTCCTCAACCAGCTCAGAGTATTTTGAAATCATCTCATTAATCAGAGCCTGAGCAGTAGCAACAGCTCCCCCGCCACCCTGCAGCCAGCTCGGTGTCGAGCTAGTTGAAGTGGCCGAAGTAGTCTCTGGAGCCTTAGCATCTTGTGTCTGTGTTCCTTGAGTTGTTGTCATATTTGTTCCTCTTTTTATTAAACTAAATAATTTTTTTTTAAGCTGGTGATGCCTGGCATACTAGCTGAGCCATCGCTTGCTCACCGCTTGTAAGCTGTGCGGCTACCTGAGAACTAACCTGCTGATCTTTAAGAAGGTCAGCTTCAGCTTCCTGGCTCTTCTTCACCGAGTCATCACTCGCGCTAGTCGTCTCATGGATCAAGTTCAGCTTCGCCGTGTCCATCGTGATATCTCTCTCCGTAAATGCTCCTTTAAGGTCCCAAACAGATGTTCCTACCTGAGCACCAAGCTCCAACATACTAGCCCCAGCACAAATCCTTGGCATCCACTTAATCACCTTGGCCATATTTGACGCGCTCATGCACGCAGTACCGGCTGATTTAGAAACTGCTGTCGTTACGTTTAGCTTCAGAGATGCCAGGTTGAGCCCCATAAGAATGAAGCCTCCAATCATCGCTCCTTTATCCTTTCTCTCTTGTTTCTTTTCATCTGACTCTGAGCTATAGTTATTATCTACATAAACCTCAGCAGCATGTTTAACCATATTTGTATCTTGCATGGTCATCAGTCCCATTTGCAGCGCAAAAGTTTTTGGGTTTAGCCCAGTTCTACCTGCTTTGATAAATGCAGAAGCCCCAGATTTAATTGAAGAGAACAGACTGTTGTTCGCAGCTCCTTCTTCCTCAGCAGCAGACCCAGCTGCTTTTCCCACACCGCTTTCTTCAGCATTCATTTCCATCATCTCAACTTCCTCACCTCCCGCTTCAGCTCCTGCAAACCCAAACGAAGCAGCCACTGCCATAAGAGTCACAATAGCTCCACCAATCAAGTCGGCTGCCGAATTACTCATATGACCACCGGCGGCATGATCGATGGCTTGAATCCCTTTTCCAATCTCCTTCGCAAGAAAGTTTGATGCTTTTCCTCCACTCACCTGGTCTACCGCCATGATGGTCATCATTATCGCAGCCGGTGCTAGCGCTGGGTCAACTACGGCAGCTACATCCATAGCGACGGCAGCAATAACGGTAAACGCCTTCGCAATTTTCCCAAAAATACCCCATTTATGCGCTTTTTTCTGCTGTTTGTTGTACTTTTTGATTTCATTCGCAATATCAGTTATCTGCTTTTGAGCCGCTTCAACATTTGCATTAGAAATGTTTAGGTCAAACTCACTTTTGTTGTATCCATTTTGTGCAATCGTGATCTGCAGTTGAGACATATTCATCAGCATCTCATTAATCGCGCTTTGACCAGTCTCTTCTGAATCGCTATCTGTAGCCTGCACTGTCGTGTTTTCTGCTTCAGTAGTCTCTTCTGGGGCCGTTTCAGCCGTTAGCTGAGAACCCATCCCTTCAACCTCTCTTGTTAGCGTCTGCACAGCTGCTGCAAATTGCTGAAGCCCTGCTGCTGCCTGGTCTTGGTCTTTCTTGCTTTGAAACCTAAGATTATCTTGGTCTCGAGCTGAAACGCCATTTGATGCTATTGTATTTGGACAAGCCATAGTTATTCCTCTCTTTATTCCCTTCTTATTACTATTATAATAATTTCTTAATATTTTGTCAAATTTTTATTTAATTTTTAAGTGCATTAAAATCAGTTAATTACAAAGCCTGAACAATTTAATTAACTAAAAATCAATGAGTTGAGATTATTTAGAAAGATTGCCCTGACCTGCTCCATCCGAGCTCAACCCATCAAGAGTGTCTCCCATCGTCTTGAACGCCATCATGAGCATAGAAACATCAAAGCCAGTTTTAGGCTTCTCTTCTTTCTTCTCTTTCTGTTTGAGCATGTTTTCATCTAAAGCTTCTAACTCTAAAGAATTTAGAGTATTGCTATTCGATATTCTCGTATCCGAACAGGACATATCTCCCCTATAAAAAAAAGGCTTGCTAGCTTGCAAGCCTTTTTTGATTAGATAATTATGATTGTATGTGATGATTTGCCATTTTCAGCGCATCTACCTGCACTTCAGTCTGAAGAATGGTCTGCCTAGCATCCGCCCGAAGATCTTCTTCCATAGCCTCATAAGAAGCTGCGTAAAAGTCTTGGTACTCTGGAGAAAGACTGTTGTACCACTCATAGTCACCTTTAAGCGTCTCTAGGTCCCACTTGATCGATTCGAGGTTTACCTTAATCTCTTCGACAAGCTTCTCTTCACCTTTGACCTCGACCATATGGACTGCCTTGTGGATCAGGTTGAGTGTCTGCTCAGCTAGAGTGAGCACAGCTTTTGCTTTCAGGACAGAAGGGAGAATTTTCTCAGCTACCTTCTCCTTAACCTTGTCGCCTAGGGCCGCTTTAGCGGCATCTACAGCCTTCTCTAAAACTTTCAGATGACCTTCTAACTTAGCGATTTGCTTCAGTTCGGGGCCCGCTGCTTTGGCAATAGCGATTTCTTTCTTGGCATGGATCGCTTTTTTGGCTGCCGCAATCTCTGTTTCAAGGGTCTTGACATGAGCCTTTGCCGACGCAACCTCATGAACGATTGGATGAGCCTGCTGTGTGCCCCCCTGCCCGATCATCTGCTGCTCTCCACCTCGCCCTAGGGGCTTATTGTGGTCTGTATGCCCTTCTATTGCTTTCAGAGCTGCGCCATCTTTCAAGAGCGTTTTCACTTCGTCTAGCGCTCCTAGAATTGTCTGCATTGCATGAAGCAAATGCCTGGTTGTCTCCGCTTTTTTCTCGTCTGATTTATGGACAAGAGCTAGCGAAGTTTCATTGACGCTAGAAATTGGCCCAGAATTGATTGCTTGATGATCCTTCTGCATGAAAACCCCTTAAAATTATTTTTTAAGTAGATTACTTGTAAAGATGCCCTAGGAAGCCGTTTGTCGTCTGCCAAACGCTTGTGATGGCACTACCATATCCAGCAACCTGAGAAATAATGTCCTGGTCACCCTGAACGGTACTTGTTAACGCCTGAGTTCCCCCGTCAATCTGGGAATAGTCACCACTACTCTCGGTAGAGGCCTCATTATAGTAACCCTGCCACGTTGCCAGGGCTCCAGAGTCGCCACTATGCGTTGCTACTTCGTTTGAAAGCTGTTCTAGAGCATCATTCCAGGACTCCTGGTTCAACGCCTCCCTGTCCATCGATTTGTTAGCCATACCTGCATCACTAATCTCTTTCCCAGAGACCGATGAATACTGGTTATTAATCGCCTCAACTAGGGCTTCCATAAAATTAGGACCCATTGTTGGCGTGTTGCTTGGATCTGTTGGAGTTGCACTTGACATACTCATTTCCTCTCTTTTTATTAATCTTTTAATTATTGGGGGATGGTGTTTTCCGTAGTTTCGAGCTGTCCGATCGCTGTCATTTCAGCGTTCAATCCACCTTCCGCCGCCTGATACATTGAAGTAGCCATGTTCTCGTTGTTCTCAGTAATCTGTTGCTGCCCTTCAATGTTCTGACTGATCACATTAAATCCATCTTCAATCTGCTTAAACTGAGGAACATATCCACCACCAGAAGGCACTTCATTCCCGTTCTCATCCGTAGTCGTCCCTGTCGTCTCTGTGATCATCCATGTATTCATGTCCGCTGCCATCGCATTAGGGTTGCCCCAGTTGGAATTTCCGTCTTCATCTGTAAATGCACTTTCAATCGAGTCCATTCCATCCTGAACACCTGTAATGGTCGAACTTGCAAACATCGAAGCAGTATCCGGATCATCAAAAAAGTTCTGAAGGATATCCATTTCATCCATCAGATCCTGAGCATCGTTCGCACATGCAGTTGGATCATCGTAATCGTTCTGCATCGCCGTATAAGCAGACTCTGCTCCAGACGCTACGTTCGTAAGATCCGCTTCTACGTTCTGAACAGATGCCAGTGTGACGATCTCATCAGAATAGTACTTCATGATTCCAGCGAATAGTCCAACAACGGTATCCTGAGTACCTAGATTTGCTTCATCTTGGCTCATCTGATCCAGGGCAGCATTGTAGGCCGCCATGTCATCATTAATCTGTTGCTGGTCTTGATTTGTTGTGCTAGTTGTACTAGACATAGTTTACCTTCCTCTTTTTCTCTTCTTAAGCTCTATTTTAATTAAATATTAATATTTTGTCAAATTTTTATTAATATATTTTAAAGAACTAGCTATTAAACAGATATAGACATATCTAGCGAATGTCAAGAACTTAAATAATTTACTATTAGTAACTTACGATTTCATCCAATCTTTTCGACTGCGACGACGAGTAGGTGTGCGAAGAGGTTTCTTCTCTCTTGGCGCAGGAGGCGTTCCCTTCTTTCTTTTTTGCTGATCTACTGAGGCTGAGAACTTTCTAGCCGAATCGTACATCTGACGCTTGGTGTCTTGGACAAGACGCCACTGTTCTGGGGTGAAGTTGCTGGGGTCCTCGGAAAGGGCCATGAGCTCATCTTGACTCATCCCTGCGTTCTCGGCGGCTTTCTGAGAGACCTCTTCAAGCCTGGTCTTTAAGGAGGTCATCATATGGATGAGCTCCTCTCGGTCTTCCTTTGAGGCGGTGGGATAGACAGCACGAACCTGTTCAAAGAAGTCGACCGCCTGCTTGAGAATCTTTTCGAGATCGACCTTGTCGGCACTATCTTCGATCAACAACATCAACCGTTCATATTCTTCTTTGATCGCCACCTAATCCCCCTTATTGGTATATCCCTATTATATCAATTAATTATTTTATCGATAAGCCTGTTTTTAAGGAGTTAAAATTAAGGCATTTGCAAAAAAGGGTTGCATTAAAATCGCTTTAGGGCTTTAATTTTTCGTAGGCCCCGGCTATTGAGTAGGTTATGAAGCATATCACACAGCTCGCTGCAGATTTGGAAATTCCTGGCGTTTTAGAGCCGTCTAAAAACGGAGTTTTCCTCTTCCCGATCACTGATGATTTGGTTCTCGAGATGAAGGAGCACACCCCTGTGGGATTCCGCCTATTTAGCCCGGTCGCTCCCCTCCCTAAGTTGAAGGTGGAGGAGCTGCTTATCTTGCTTATGAAGGCAAACCTTTATGGGCAAGGGACAAGAGGGGCCATACTTGGGCTCGATGAGAAAGAGGAGGTTTTGACCCTTTCTCTCGACCTTCTCGAAGACACTGACTATCGAACCTTTAAGGGAATTGTGGAAGATTTTGCGAACATTGTTGATTACTGGAGAGAAGAGGTAGCCCGCCACGTCGAAATGGCCAAGGAAGGAATCCTATGACTGGCTATCTGATTGCAGAGGAAGGCCCGCTTGCTGGGATGACGATCGCTTTCGACGAGGAGAAAGAGTCGAAGGAGTGGTCTCTCGGACGAGATCCCGATTCTGCCGATGTGACTCTAGAAGACCCGATGGTCTCTCGCCAGCACGCAATAATCCGTCTCACTCCCGAAGGGTACATTTTTGAGAACCTGAGCACGGTGAACCCAGCCACCCAAAATGGGATGGTGATCGCCGAGCCGATCCTCCTGAAAGAAGGGGATATCCTTCAAATCGGCTCTACATTCTTCCACTTCACAGAAAAAGCCCCTGAAGCGGCTGAGCCTTTTCCAGAACTTCCCGAAGAAATGCCCTCTGCAGCAGCAGAAACTGAAGGAGAAGAAGAGAAGGCAGAGCTTCCCTCGGAGCTCCATTTTGGCCCCTCTCCCGATAGTCGATGGCTCCTGAAAGTGATCTCAGGCCCCAACGCGGGGGCTGAATTTGCAATGCGAAAAAACTCGAGCTATATCCTTGGAAAAGATCCGAATGTCTGTGATGTGGTCTTCCAAGATTTGAGCGTCTCTAGAGAGCATGCCAAGATTTCGATTGACGCGGAGGAAAATGCCTCGGTCGAGGACATGGGAAGCCGAAACGGGATCATCGTCAATGGCGAACTGATCAGCGACCCTCAGCTTCTCGCTTCTCAGGATCTCGTGGCTCTTGGCACAACGACCTTTTTGATCATCGACCGGCACGAAGCGCGTGAGACGATCATCGCGGCTATCCCTCCTGCCGCCCAACCGACCCCTCCCCAGGCAACGCCAGAAGAGGAAGCGGTCGCCGTCAAAGCGAAAAAAGAGAAGAAAGACTGGAAAGACACGGTGATTCCTAAGCGCCATCTGATGATTGCTGGAGTCCTCACCGGAGTGATTTTCACGAGTGTTTTCGCCATGTTCACTCTCTTTAAATCCGAAGAGGTTCTCATCACAGTTATCGATGAATCGGAAAAGATCAAAGAGGCCATCGACAAGTTCCCAGGGGTCAAATTTTCGTTCAACCAGCCTTCAGGGAAGCTTTTCTTGATCGGCCACGTCCTCACTTCAGTCGAACACCAAGAGCTGACCTATCTGCTCCAACAAATGCCCTTTGTCAAAAAAGTTGAGGACACGGTGATTGTCGACGAGCTGGTCTGGCAAAATATGAATTCGCTCCTATCGGGCTACCCAGCCTGGATCGGTGTTTCGGTCTATGCTCCTGCACCTGGCCGATTTGTTCTGCGGGGCTACTTAGAGACCCAAGAAGAGGCCGATCTTTTAAGCGACTACGTCCACCTCAACTTTGAATACCTCGATCTTCTCGAAACTCAGGTGGTCGTTGAAGAGATCCTCCGAGCTGAAATCCAGAGCATGCTCCTTTCTCAAGGGTTTTCTGCCGTGAACTTCGAGCTAGGAAATGGCGAAGTGATTTTAGCAGGTCAAATTGAAGGGAAAAGAAAAAGTAGCTTTGATCGGCTAGTCTCCGCCATCGACACACTGGGCGGCGTACGAATGACCAAAAATCTTGTCGTGGTCACCCATGCGGATATGTCGCGGGTAGATCTCTCTGAGCAATATGCGGTAACTGGCTACTCGAAAAGTGATGACAAAGACTATTTTGTGGTGATCAACGGCCGGATCGTCGGAACTGGAGACATGCTCGACGGAATGAAGATCACGGCGATTATGCCTAAAGTGGTGAAGCTTGAAAGAGAAGGTTTGCTTTACAAAATCGATTTTAATGTTCAGTAGCTCGACTTTAGTCAAGCGCCCGAGAGCAAATAGACGAGGTAGGCGGCCCTAAAAAGTTGTAAATTCGAGCGGTAGTCGTTGCGTAAAAAGTGGGTCGTGAGCACAATGACGTGAGCGGGGTGGATGTACCCTCGGGGAACTTGCAGGAGACAAGATGTTTGGATTAGAACAACAACCAAAAGAGCCTTTCCAGTTTGATCTGGAAACGGATATCAAAACAGATCCGGCAAAGGCGAAAGAGATATTAAAATCTGTAGACGAGCGGATGGCAAGGCTCAAGCAAAAGCTGCGTGAAGGAGCTGAAACCGATGACTTCGATGAGTTTGGAGTTCTTCTCCACGGATATACAGCGCTACAGCGTATTATTGGGCGAATTCTGAAAAACAAATAAGGAGAAAACCATGGGTCAGCCAACCTACCACTCCCCTTGGTCAGGGACAATTTCATTTTCGACACTCATTAAGTCCTATATCAAGCTGCAGAGTCAGGTTGTGTCAGCGGTCAGAGCCCTTGCGAGTAACATTTCGCAGGCAACGCCCGGTGCCTTCCTTCTCCTCCAGTTCCAGATGAGTCAGGTGACCCAGATCGGGGAATCGATCTCGAACATTGTTTCGCAGACAATGTCGGTGATTAACAACACCATTCGAAACCAAAAAACCCAATAAGCGGGTTAGGAGAAAAAGATGGCAAGCGTCAAAGAGTTCGAAGATCATTTTCTTATGCTATGTGAGGCGGGGTTCATCGCCGTCAATCAATATGACGAGGATGCAGCGACAAAGCTTTTCGCAGCTTCTGCCCTTCTCAAGCCAGAGAGTACCCTTCCCAAAATTGGGCGTGGCTACATGCACATGATGAAACTCGAGCTTAAGCAAGCTTGCAACCTCTTTGACGAGGTTCTCGTGAAAGAGCCCGACAACGAGATGGCCAAATCCTTTCTCGGCCTCAGCTACACCCTCACGGCAACCGATGTGGCTAAGGGCGAAAAAATGCTCGAAGAGATGGCTACCAAAGCAGAAGAGCCTCTTGTGAAACAGCTCGCCGACTCAGCCCTTGAGTTTGTCGATAAGTTTGTGAAGAAAGCGCCAACCCCTGCTGAGCCACAGAAAAAAGCGAATAAGAAAGACAAGAAAAAAAGCGAATAGGATAACCGATGACCTCAGAAGGCACTCCAGGAACACCCAAAGATATTTTAGCACCTAAAGCGACGCCCCCAATCACTCCTGGGGAATCCAAGATGCCTACCCAAACAGACAGCTCTTTTAGCTCCTTCATGAAAGGAGGCGGTGGCAACCCTAATCCCCTCATGGAAGCGGGAAAAGCTCCTCAGATCTCCCCTTTTGATCTTGCGCACGGAAAAGTCCCAGCTCCTGGCCCCAACTTCCACACACTCCAACAGCAAGCCACCTCAGCTCACGGAACACTGGGAGACATTGCCAATCAGCTCAACACGCCAAAACTCAAGCTGAAACAGTCGACGAAATACCTCCTCAAAAATAAGCTCTCCTCAGCTAAAGGGCAGATCCAATCAGCCAGTACAAAGCTCGGCGCTCCTTTGGTCGACGAGCCAGACCAAAAAGCGGGCGGAGGGCCACTCCAAAAGTACCTCTCGATGATCACGGGAGGGCAGAGACAGCTCGATGCGGCGCAAGCTCATCTTCAGCAGATTTCTGACGGGGGTGACCAGATGAACCCGGCTGATATGCTCCTGGTGCAGATCAAGCTGAATAAAGCGCAACAGCAGCTGGAATACTCTTCAATGCTCCTCAGCAAAGCTGTCGACGACATGAAGATGCTCATCAACATCCAGCTCTAAGGGAATAGGTGCATGGACGATATCCCTGACTTTGACAAAATCATTGACCATCTCGACGAGGTGGAGCTCACGACTGTCCATGGTCGTATCACCGAAGTTGTTGGAATGCTCATCCGCGCCGTCGTCCCCGATGTGAAGATGAACGAGGTGTGCATGATCAAGCGAGAGGGCACACCACTGATGTCCGAGGTGGTGGGTTTCACCAAAGACGAGGTACTCCTCTCTCCCCTTGGTGAGATGTATGGCATTGGTCCCTCTTCAGAAGTGATCCCCTTGCGAATTCCCCTCCACATCAAAGTGGGTCAAAATCTCCTCGGGCGAGTACTCAATGGGCTGGGCGACCCTCTGGATGTCGATGAGAAAGGCCCTCTTGAACTCACTGAAAGCTACCCCGTTATCCAAGCTCCCCCAGACCCCCTTAAGCGGCAACTCATCACCGAACCCCTTGAGACTGGAGTGAGAGCCATTGATGGGGTCATGACTGTGGGGAAAGGACAGAGGATGGGAATTTTTGCCGGAGCCGGTGTGGGTAAATCGACCCTCCTCGGAATGATCGCCCGTAAAGCGGTCGCCGACGTCAACGTGATTGCCCTCATCGGTGAGCGGGGACGAGAACTCCGCGAGTTCTTGATCAACGATCTAGGGCCCGAAGGGGTCAAACGCTCGGTCATCGTCGTCTCCACCTCAGACCAAGCTGCCCAGCTCAGACTCAACGCTGCCTACGTAGGGACGGCGATCGCCGAGTATTTCCGTGAGCAGGGGAAAACGGTGATCTTGATGATGGACTCGGTGACCCGTTTTGCCAGAGCTCTTAGAGAAGTAGGTCTAGCTGCCGGAGAACCCCCTGCTAGGGCTGGGTTCACCCCTTCCGTGTTTGCTACCCTCCCCCGCCTCCTCGAGCGCGCTGGTAACTCAGACAAGGGATTCATGACCGCCTTCTATACCGTTTTGGTTGCCGGGGATGACATGAATGAGCCGGTTTCCGATGAGACTAAGTCCATACTCGATGGGCACCTCATCCTTTCGAATGACCTGGCCCGACAATATCACTACCCAGCGATCGATGTGCTAGCCTCGGTCAGTCGGGTCCTTACCCACATCACGACAAAAGAGCATGTCGAGTTCATTGGGAAAGTCCGAGAAGTTCTCTCCCACTACAAGAAGAACGAACTCCTGATCCGGATCGGGGAATATAAGCCTGGCTCTGACAAACAGGCAGACTATGCGATCAAATACATCGAGTCCGTGAACCGATTCTTAAAGCAGCAGGTCGACGAAAAATCTTCCTTTGATGAAACGGTCCAGCAGCTCAAAGCCCTTTTTAGATAATGGCAAAAGAATACCCACTAGAACAGCTTGCTTTTATCAAAAAGAAGAAGCTCCAAGAAGCCGAGAGAGAGCTTCGCGATAAGAAGGAAGCCTTAATCGATGAGCAAAAAAAGCTGACCAAGGTGATGAAAGAGCGCGACGAGGTGAAAAGGCATAAGATAGACAAGCTCACCAAGCTGCGAGAAGATCTCGACTCAGGAGAGAGCACGAAAAAGATCGAAGAGGGGCGAAACTATCTTCAGATCGTCGAAGACAAGCTAAAGATCGAAGAGAAAAAGGTCGAGGCGCAGGAAAAAGAAGTTCAGAAGGCAGAAGAGGCTGTAGAAGCAGCCCGGGTTGAGATGCTGAGGCGGCAACAGCAGGTAGAAAAGCTGAAAGAGCACAAATCAGAATGGACCGATGAGATGAAGAAAGAGCTCGAAAAAGAAGAAGCCAAAGAAGCCGATGAGACTGGCTCGTCCCGGTTCCTCTTAAATAAGAAAAAGAAGAGGACAAAATGAGCGACGTAGGAAGAGTACAGCGCGATAGTGGGGATGGGAAGAAGCCGAAAAAGAAGCGAGAGGCAGGCTCAGAAGAATTCCGTGAGCTGATGAAAGTCAAGAAAACTCGCGAAGTCGATCCGGAAGAAAAACGGAAGCGAAAAACCCGCGAAGAGGCTCATGAAGAGGTAAAAACAGAGCAGACTCAATCATCCGGAGATGTTCAACAAACGGATGAACCCTCCCCTTACGAGCCAACAAAAACAACCCAGCAAAAGACGATGGGCTCCGAGGCCCCGACCACCACCTCCGCCCAAGGAGAATCTGTCTCTTCAGCTCCTCCACCTTCTTCGGAAGAGCCGCTCCCTCCCCCCCCAACGGTTGAGTCCTACCAATCGGAAGCACCGACTGCAGCCCCTCCTCCCACAGCTCCTGCCTCTACAACGCCAGATTTTTCTACCTTCCCAGAGTCTCAAGGGACCGTTCCGGTTCAGCAGCCGCAAGAGACCGAGGAAACCGATCCGACGGAGCAGCCCCAACAAACCACGGAGACAGAAGGAACCCCAACCACCACTTCCACGGATACCGGAGCCGATAGCGACACGCCTGAACAAGAAGCTGGCATGAAGGGGATGGCCGAGGATGTACCTGGAGCAGCCGCCCCAGGGACTGAAACGCAGAAAGGGATCGATCACGCTCTTCAAAAACTCTCTGAGGGAGAAAAGGTCGAACAGCAAAAAGCGACTGGAGAGGATGCCGAAGTACTCGGAACCCAAGACACCACAGCAGGCCTCCCCAAAGGTAGCTGGGAAGCAAGCAAAGGGACCAAAGAGGAAGAAAAGCCGGAAGAGAAAATTTCCGAGGTGGGGAAATCCCAACAAGCTGAAGCCCACATTGATCTCCAGCTGGATGCCTCTGCCACTCCCGAAGTTTCCGAGGCGAAGGGGGCACAAGGAAGCGCCTTCGCTAATCTCCCCCCCCACGTGATGGCCCTATTCGAGCGGATGGTCGGCGTCATGACCGTGATGCACCATGCCGGGGTCACCGAAACCACCATCAACCTGAGCAACCCTCAATTTGCAAACTCCCCCTTCTTTGGTTCAGAGATCGTTGTTCGAGAATTTGCGACCGCTCCCAAAGAATTCAACATAGAATTTCTTGGAAACCAACAATCCGCCGATACGTTTGCGGGCCATACGCAAGAAATCCTGGCGAGTTTTCAGTCGGGCAACTATAATTTCAAAGTAAACCGAATCGACACAAGCTATTTGTCTGAAACGCGTGAAGTCAGACAGCAAAAAGCAAAACGTGTTGGTCGGAAACAAGCCGGAGGAGGCGCCTAAATGACATCCTTTCCCCCCTCATTTGAAGTGATGACCAAGCAGCTAGATACAGGAAAACTCTCCCAAGAGAGGCGAAAGCCCGCCCCCTTCACACGGAAAGCCTCCAAGGCCAAAATTTCAAAA
>Ga0180438_10006580_pt1 | contig 15657 bp, 15 predicted proteins | sample SS_ome_12_FD_132455 | JGI IMG/M metagenome (GOLD analysis project Ga0180438, IMG submission 132455) | Hypersaline lake sediment archaeal communities from the Salton Sea, California, USA - SS_3_D_2 metaG | ecosystem: Environmental > Aquatic > Non-marine Saline and Alkaline > Hypersaline >...
GGAAGGTAAGGTGTATCTTTTTATAGATGAAATTCAACGATTGAAAAATCCGGGTCTTTTTTTGAAAGGAATCTACGATTCCAGGCGTAATATCAAAGTATTCGTATCCGGTTCCGCCTCCTTCGAGATCAAAGCCAAAACAAAGGAATTTTTAACGGGGAGGAAGCGTCTACACCTGGTTCTACCATTATCATTCAGGGAAATCGTCAACGCCAGAGGCTTAATTCCCATTGATTTGTGCGAGCAAAAAATAAACGAAAAGACCATTGAAGAATGGCGTAAAGCAGATGAGGTCTATCGAAAATACCTGGAAGAAGAAATGGAAAACGTAGTGATCTACGGCCTTTATCCAGCTGTGTATGCGCTGGAGGACGCCGAAGCGAAACTAGACGAATTACATGAGATTTACAACTCCTATTTGAAAAAGGATGTTTTTGATTACTTTAAAGTCGAGCGTCCCGAGGTTTTCAACAATCTCGTCAAAGTCCTTGCCAACCAGGTGGGGAACATCATCAACGTTTCGGAGTTGTGCAGCCTACTTTCCGCCAATAGAAATACGATTGAAAGATACCTACAAATCCTCATGGACACGTTTGTGATTTCCCGGTTGAATCCTTTCACCTCCAATAAAAAGAGTGAAGTGAAGTATGCCAACAAAATATATTTCAACGACCTGGGGATCCGGAACCTGACTTTGAAAAGACTCTCTCCTGCTGCAGCCAGGTCAGATGCGGGCAGCATTACAGAGAATATGGTTTTCAAAGAGGTTCAAAAAAACCTGGAATTGCTTGACGATATTTTTTATTGGCGTACCAAGAGCAAAGCGGAAGTAGATTTTATCTATACAAGGGAAGATCGGATCATTCCCATCGAAGTGAAAACCGGCAGTGCAACGATCGGCACATTAACCCGAAGCTTCCACAGTTTTATCGACACATACAAACCTCAAAAAGCTGTATTTTTAAACAAAGACAAATTCGCCCTGTTTAAAGCTGGTCAAACCGTTGTTTATTATATACCTGTGCACTGGTTCCTCCTTACCGGGTGTAACGGTATCTAATATTATTTATTTCTATAATTTTTATGCAAATATTGTAGTCTCTCGATGATAAATAGCTTGAGAATTAAAAAACGGGGCAGGCCAATTTTCTGCATATTCTAATTCCATCCTTTCCTCCTATAAGCTCTCTAAAATAAATAAAAATTAAAACTATTTCTCTTTTCTAATGCCTTTAAAAGGCTTTGAATCTGATTTCTGATCCAAAAACTTACCTGTATTGGTATCTCTTTTAATCCAGCGAGTAAGTTTGGGATTATGAATTTGAGACCGTTTTTTTACAGATCCAAGTCGTTGACTATCAACGTAAGGTTTGTTTCTTGCCATTTTACTCTCCTTTTGTTTTAATATTTCTCCACTTTTGGAGATATTTTCTACATTCATTTTCCGGTAATCTAGTGTTTTGTAATACCAATGATTCAAGCTTATTGATTGCCAAATCATAGCTTATAATTTTATTAAGTATTAATTGTTCAAATACCCCAAGAAAACCATGTGTTTCAATTCCGGTTTTTTCTGCAATTCCTCTAAGTTGTCGCTCACCTGTCAGTAATATCGCATTTAATTTTTGACATAAAATTTGCATCATTTACTACAATAATCATAATTCAGCTTGAAATTCCTCCCTAAACTCAGATATAGACATATTCCATAAATCGGCTGCTTTACTAAAACTGATAATCTCTTCACTAACAGCATAAAAAAGTAATTGTTTAAATCTGAAAGGCTCTTCTTTACCACAGTATTTAACTGGTTCTTCTTTTCTCCAATTTTTTTTTCTCATGTAAGCCTTGAAATTTTGAAGGTAATTTTCTGAAATAATATCTAGATCATATGCCCTATTCATTATTGCCTGCATTGAAATTCCATAGTTTTCTTTTAACACTTTCAGTTCCCAAAAAGTTATCTGGCTTCGTTTATTTAAAAGTACTTTTTCCATCACTTCTTTTGGTAATAGGAATGCTCCTGCAAAAGAATGGCACAACTTTTCTGTTTTTGAGTTTCCAGGGAACTTACACAAAATATGTGCCAACTCGTGAGCGGCAGTGAATCGAAGCCTGTCAGGGGGGTGTGATTTGTTCAATACAATGATTTTCGTGTCCCCAACATCGGCAGAAAGACCATCAAATCCATCAAAGTTATCCATAAATAAAATTTTAATTCCCTTTTCTTCAAGGAACTTTAAAAGATACATTATTGGAGTGTTTCCTAATCCCCATTTTCTTCTTAAATTTTCTGCTGCTTGCTCCACATCATTTTGGTTTTTTATGTTACATTTTAGAAAGGGTTCTTCAAATTTAATAGAAAGGCCAAGTATTTCTTCAAGTTCCTTGTAACGCTCCAATAGATCGATTGTCTTGTATTTCAATGATTCTTCAATATTTTTTCTAAATTTGAACCTTTTACGGAAATTGAGTTGAGATAATTCAATAACCGATGAACGGAAAAAGTATTCAGGTTTAACTTTAAGTGCTTGAGCAAGGCGAATGATTACTTTACTGGTTGGCTTCATTTTTCCCAATTCATATTTTCCTATTGCTTGTTTGGTCACTATCCTGCCCATTATATTGGCAAGGTCATCCATACTCAAACCTGCCATTTTACGAGCAGTTTTAAGGCTTTTCCCAAAATACAGTATCTCATTTTCTTTGTTCATTATTGTGCCTTCTGGTTGACAATACAGGATATTTTTTTATATTTGTCAACCAAATCAATGGAAATAATTTATTTTTTTAATCACCTTGAGATGAGTAAATGCTCTTGTAATGATTTTGTGACTCCTGGAGGAAAAAAAAAAGGTGTCTGGCTAAAATAAAATCCTAAACGATAGATAGGACTCAATTCTCCGGCAATTATGAACCTTACAAAATCAAAGGAGAGCGGAACTGGCAAGAAAAAGGCAAAATTCACTATTACTTTTCACTTTGAATCACTAGACAGAGTTTTCTTTTTCACTCTACTTGTCAGATATAAATAGACGATATCACTACATATTTCTATGCTATAAAGGTAAAAAGGAAAAAATATTTATTGTCTCTTTGTTAACACAACCGATCCTGTTTCAGAAATGGGGTAAAAAATCAGAATTTGTTATATCCTTTTAGTTGTACTTCTTTTAAATTTAATTGTTTAGCTGTATATAGCCGGATTATTTCTTATCAAGAGTTTAAGCTAATTTTATAAAAAATACAACCTTTATAACATCCTTTTTGGTAGTTATTTGATCTCATGAAACACCTTATGTATTAAGTATTGTGGTAACACTTAATAAATGACTTGGCACTTAAATCAATTTTACTGTTAGGTAACCTAATTCCCAGGCACGTTGACAATGGCTGCAATTTTATCACCAGGAATTACAATTCCTGCGCCATTCTCATCTATAAAAATAAAAAATTTCGAGTCCATATATAACAGGGATATCCCCTCACATCGAAGGAAATTACCTGCATTTTCAAGTTTTAATTTTCCGGTTTTCGCCCAGGTATCCATAGGGAACTCCTGGCTTTTCACCCAAAATGTTACCGGTTCGGGCTTGCCGCCGCCCCATGCCTGGGGAATTACCGGGTGTAAGGAGATCGAGTAGACATATACAACGACTATCAATAAGAATGCAATAACATTTATATTTAAGGTTTTCCACAGTAATCTTTTATATTTGTTTTTCGAATCTTTCGTTATATAGGCACAAATCCAGATGACAAAGGCCAGGCTGAAAATCCCGCATCCAATACTAAAAATAGTGATATTCCTGAAATTCAGATAGTTTGATGTGACCAGACCTGCGATATCCAGCACGAATTTAATCATCCAGAAAGATAAATAAATTATTACCATTGTTCCCAGGAAAGATAATAAAATGGTTTTAGGTGCACTAAGGCCAAAAAATTCTTTAATTTCATCCTCGGTTCCTGTTTGAGCAGCCTCTGCAGAAGGGATTGGGGTCTCATTACCTTTCATAGAATTCCCATTTTTTTGCATACTTTGATTTGAGGATCCTTTTTTTTTCTTTATATGCGATATAATTTGACCAATTATAACGGATATGGCAATTAATCCTAATGTTAAAATTAACGATAGGGGTTTTGAAACATGAAGTGGAAGCATTTTTATAAAGAACCATACTAGGACCCAAACCATTAAAACACTCATACAAACGGCACCGAAGAAAAAGATGATAAGTATCAGCATTAATATAGGCATTGAAAATAAAACATCGATTAGCACTTCTTCTTTTCGATCACTTTTTAATTGTCTCACCCTCCAGATGAAATAAGTCCCAATTCCTACCAGCAATATTGATGGTAAAATACCGGCCTTTAACATCATCTCATTGGATACAAAGTGTGTTGGTAGGTTAAACCTGTTAAATTGAAAATAAACAGATGGTAATCCTATTAAAGCAACTAAACCCGTTACAGCACCCAATATCTTCAACGCAGTTTGAATAGAATTGATTAAGTTTGTTTTGTTTGTTTCGTTTGTTTTGTCTTTATCCATTGTTCAATTTCCTCCTATAATTCACTTAATATACTTAAAAAATAAATCTTTCCTTTTTATTACTTCAATCTTGTTGGAGAACAGCGGCAAAATCCCGTTTGAAGGAATCATTGGCTCTGGCCTGGAAACATCCTACGATTTCCTTTGCATGTTTCCTATACATTTGAAAGATAAAAAACGGGATAGGCCAATTTTCTAGCCCATGTGTCATTTTTAACTCCTCCTGGCCAGGAGGTAATATTCTGTTCGCCGTTGTTCACTGATTTGAATGCGAAAGCCATATTCTTTGAGCAGTTTCTCCACACGCTCTGAAGGCTCAGTCATAAAATGGGGATGAACTTCACAAAGTATAAACCGGCATTCCGGCTTCTGAAGTGCCTTTCCCAGACCCAGTAAAACAGCCAGCTCCGCACCTTCAACATCGATTTTAATAATATTGGGCAAGGGAATTTTTTCCTCCAGGAGAAAATCATAACCTTGAACCATTTGAACAGGAATGGAGATAGTTTTCTTTTTACCCAGTTTTTCTCGGTAACCGGGCATAATACTACCCATTCCTGAACCCTGAACACCCCTTATTATCATTTCACAAATCTCATTTTTGTCAGAGAGACCAACATTAAAGGGAGCCACCTGATGAGGGCTAAATTTGTTGAGATCAATGTTCTCTTTAAGACGCTGAAACCATAGGGGAACAGGCTCGAAAGCAAAAACATTTCCTGTTCCATCCAATTTTAAAACCGAGGGAAGGGTGTACAAACCAATGTTGGCTCCAATGTCAAAAACAATATCTCCGGGCCGAATTTCTTTTAAAAAAATCTCCAGTAATGCTTCCTCATAATCTTTTTCTAAAATTTTCTCTTCCTCGATGTTGGTACTGATATGGAACCGAGGGTTCAGTGCAGTTAATGTCCTCTCTTTTAGACGAAGTGTGGCACAGCCTCTTAGACGATAGAGATTTTTTTTTATTTCTCTTATTACTTTATTCAATATAGTAAACCGCCATCAGAAGAATTTCTTGTGGTTATTGGACCGAATGCTCGATGATCCATCATTTGCCTCTAAACCACAAACACACCTGATGAATGTTTATTATACCATTATGTTAAACACAGTACCATTACAAAAAATAAGGTTTTTTTAATATAATTTTCTTCGCGTATCTTCGCGGCTTAATAAAAATAGACAGTGGATTTTGACTATACATTTTTATTGACATTGATTGGGAATCTGGTATTATCAGGCATGATTCAAAAAAAAACGAGCTTTCAAATGGATTCCTTTTCTGTAGTGATTCCTTATTATAATGAAATCGATTTTTTACCAGACACACTGAAATCCTGGCTAAACCAAACAAAAAACCGAATCAGATCATTCTTGTGGATAATGGTTCAACAGATGGTTCTGAGGCAAGGATTAAACATTTCCTTAAAGATGTGAAGGATATCGACTTGGTCTTTTTACAGGAGCCCAAACCCGGGAAAATATATGCCTTAAAAAAAGGGTGCTCAATAATAAATAGTGAATTTGTTGCATTTGCGGATGCGGATACTTATTATCCCCCTCATTACCTGGAGTTATCTCTAACATTGTTTACTCATTCTTCTCCAGGAGTATCTGTGCTAATGGCTCTTGATGTGTATGGAAATCCCGATGCTTTTTTCTCCCGGTTTCGCCGTAGATATTTAATTTTTATCAATTACCTATGGAGAAAACATGCGTTTACAGGTGGATATGGACAGATTTTTCGGACGAAAACACTTATGGAAGTGGGAGGGTTTTCTGAAAAGTATTGGGATTATGTTTTAATGGATCATGAGATTATATATCGAGTTTTCAAAAAGGGGGTATCTCTTTACCATATCGACCTCTGGTGTAAGCCTTCAAAACGCCGCAAAGATCGAAACCAGGTGAGGTGGAATAAGTTTGAACAATTGGTTTATTATTTTACCCCCTACTGCTTCCAGGAATGGTTTTTTTATCGATTTCTGGCCAACCGGTTTGAAAAACGGGGATTAAATCAACTGAGACTTAGAGAAAAACCATGGCAGAAAACAAGAGACCACCAAAACCAAAAGTCAGTTGTCTTATGATAACAGCGGATCGGAAGAAACTGGCTAAACGTTCCTTGCTATCTTATCGCAACCAGACTTACCGGAATAATGAGCTGATTATCATCGATGATGGTGAAGAAAATTATACGTCTTTATTCAAAGAATTGTCTTTAAAAGAGATCAAATATATAAAAATAAAGAAAAAACCTGAAAATAATTTGGGATATTTAAGAAACCTTTCACTTGAGGCGGCTGCTGGTGATTTTATTACCCAATGGGATGATGATGATTGGTATCACCCTGATCGGATTCAAACCCAGGTGGATGTATTACTAAAGGGAAATGATGCCTGCTGCTTATCCAATACCCTTATGCATATTGATCAAGCACCTTATTTTCACCATCCATTTATCAGTCTGTTTAGAAAAGGCACTCCCGGAAGTATTATGCACAGAAAAGATCCAAAGATTCGCTACCCAGAATTGCGGCGAGGAGAGGATGATGTTTACCTTTGATCCTGGGCAAAGAAACGCTGTGTTAAACTTCCTATTTCTTATGCCTATTTGATGATCCGATGTTTTCACGGCGACAATACATGGGAATTAAAACATTTCCAGGAACAGATGGTCAATACACTACCAGATCGGATGTCCTATGTATGGTACCGATATATAAGGGGAGATCTATTCAGCCACAGGCGGTTTAAACTGAGTGAAAAATCTGCCGCTGCCTTTAAACGATATCTTAACGATTCCTATGAGGCTGAATTATTCCAGGATAGATATTGCTAATGCGTATTGCTATTATTTTTACTTATCCTATTTATCATGGTTTACAACCAATAGAGGAGTGGATGGCGGAGTCGGAACCCACTTTTTAAACCGATTCCTGCGAAAAAAAAACGTCTCTTTGCCTTCATTCTTGGTGGCCAATGGTATTCCAGAGATGTCCCTTTGGCAGATGTTGTCTTTTATGAAACCTCTTCTCAAAAGAAGAAGCTCCTCTCCCCTGGTTTATTCTTTTGGCGTAGGGCTGTTAATGAAGAAACGTTGATTCGTCTACCCAAATGGGTAAATACCAAAACATTCTCCCCCATAGAAGGGGTCTCAAAGAAATGGGATATCCTGGTGGTGAGCCGGCTGATTCCATATTATAAGAACTTCACTGCTCTTGGTCCACTTTCCCATCATCCAATCATGCAAGGCATGAAAATCGATAAAGAAAAAGCAGACCTTTTTGTTGAAGAAGTTAAATCCCAGTCCCTGTTACCAGAATTTAAACTTTCAGGTGAAACCGGACTTGTGCCTGAGGCCAGGGGAGATATTTTTGATTCCCCGGATAAACAGACAGACCTGGATGGCTGGGGACCATTTTATAAATTGAACGTACAATTGGTTCAACCTCTCCTTACTTTTGGCCGCAAATCCTCTGCTTTAGCGGCGGCCTATAGAGGTACTGATTTACAATATTTAAAAAACAATTCAGAAATAGAAGAATTAATTCTAAACGTTATTAATTCCTATTGGGCTCTATCTGCGGCAAAAAAGGCTGAATCAATAGCAGAAGATTTAAAAAAGAACTATGACAAGATGTTAAAAGAAGTGAAAGAACGATTGGAATCAGACGATTCAGAGGTAGATGATACGGATTGTTTGGAAGTTAAAAGTAATCAGTATCATATTGAGGAAATCTATATAAAAAGTAAATCTGAAAACAACCTGGCTCAAAAGGTTTTTAATGCAGCGATTGGACGAAATCTGGTCGAACCTGTAAAAATTGCAGAAGAAAAATGCCCAAAAATCGACCTCCACGAAAATCAAATTCATATACTGGTGAAGCAGACTTTCCCCCAACATATGGATACACAACGTTTAAAAACAACGGTGAAGCTATTTTACGAAAAAAAGAAACTGGCCAACAGCCAAAAAAACCCCTTCATTTACCTGGTGGGAGGTTTTGGCGTTGCCCATGCATCCCATCGTCAAGGCCAGGCCAATCCGTTTGCAGTGGATAATTTTAACTATTTAGACCTGGGTGCCTTCCTGGGTTTTCAGTGGGATTTAAATTTTTTTAGAAAAAATTTTGAGGCCAAACGTTTCCAACTGGATATAGAATCAATGGAAAAGAAACTCGATCTACTACGTGTAAAGGTAGAGTTAGAAGTTGTGAAAGCGTTTGCTGAAGTAAAAAAAAATGCCACTCTTTTGAATCACGCGCAGCATTCTCTCAAAGCTGCTAAAAATTGGCTGAGACTGGGAATGGATAACTGGGACCTGGGAATAGGTGAAGTTGAACGGTTAATCAAAGCTTACAATGCGTATTATCAGATGAAAGGGATTGTCATCAAACGTACCCTTGAATTAAATACCTCTTTAGCCAATTTTGCCTTTATTTTGGGAAATACGCGTCTATATTTGGATTGGGTCAAAAATGGAACGGTTAAAGTTTTTTAATTTTTTTCTACTCTGTGTGTGTTTATTTATAAGCATTCATTCCCAGGATCTGCGTCCGCTGGATGTAATCAAGCAATCCAATCAAAAAGTGCTGGATATCTTTAAGGTACAAAAAACGCTCGATGAAAAAACAGAGGCTCGATTGCTTGAGATTATAAATGGGGTGACGGATTTTGAAGCCATCTCGCATGCAGTGATTGAGCGGTTTTGTCAAGAATTATCCGAATCGCAGTGTCAGACGTTTGATGGTTTGTTTCAACAGTTGTTACAAGTTTCATCATTAAAAAAACTGGGACGTTATCGAGCCAATCGCTTTGAATATTTAGGTGAAGAAGCAAACGAAAACCAGGCCATTGTCAAAACAATCGCCTATTTCAAAGACGAGAGCGCTGAGCTGAATTATTACATGAAATTAAAAAATGGCAGGTGGATGATTGTCAATTATGTCGTGGATGATATTGACACCATCCGCAATTATAAGAAGCAATTTTTACGATTATTTGCCAAAAAGAGTTTTGAACAGATTATGGATCGCTTGAGAAAAAAAATTGCCGATTATGAGGAAAAAAACCGCCAATAGAAATAAAAGGAAAAGACATGATAAATCAATCATTTTTTAAAACTAGAAAACAAAAAAGGAGGTGCCGATGAACGAACCAAAAGTAACCAATAATAATGGAAAGCACAAATTGAAACGTTCTTTAATTCATCTTGCAGTAAGAAACAACCTTTTACGTGGTTCTATTATATCTTTAATCCAGAAAAGAATGTGGCGCACCCTGGTTGAAAAGAATGCGGGAAAATTTCCCCACAAGGTGCAGATGGATAAAAATGATATCGCTAAAGCACTTTTTCAAAGCACGGATCGAAACATTAGAAAGAAATTGATCTCAAAGCAATGGCTGGAAAAATTTGCTGACATTCACATCGAGAATTTAGAGACGCAAGCCCAAAAGATGAGAGAGACGAAAGAACGGATTGGTTTTGAACCGCCTTTATTCATAACTATTTCCCCGACGAAAAAATGTAATCTCAGGTGTCCCGGTTGTTATGCTTGCAGTTCCACAGATACGAGAGATAAATTGGATATTGAAACATTTGATCGCATTTTAACAGAACAATTGGAGCGCTGGGGTTCATATATAACAGTGATATCTGGTGGAGAACCATTTCTATGGGAAGATAAAGGTAAGGACCTGCTGGATATGGCAAAAAAACACCATCGACACTTTTTTATGGTTTATACCAATGGGACATTAATCGATAAAAGCATGGCCAAACGGTTGGAGCAATTGGGAAATGTCACACCTGCCATTTCTATTGAGGGATATGAAAAAGAAACCGACCAGAGGAGAGGAAAAGGTGTATATAAAAAAATCTTAGAGGCGTTTGATAACCTTCGAGAAGTCGGTGTTCCTTTTGGCATATCCATTACAGCAATGAAACAGAATTGGGAGCTTGTATCCAGCGAAGATTTTCTCGATTATTGGTTTAACCAGGAGTGTGCTACCTATGGATGGATTTTTCAATTTATGCCCATCGGTGACCGTTCATCGTTTGATATGGTGGTTCCACCGGAACAACGGATGGTGATGTTGAAACGATTATGGGAGGTCATTCGTGAAAAAAAATTGTTCCTGGCAGATTTTTGGAACAGTGGCACGGCTACCAGTGGATGTATTGCCGGAGGTCGTCCGGGTGGTTATTTTTATGTTACCTGGAGTGGTGATATAACACCTTGTGTATTTGTACCTTATTCCGAAACCAACATATACGATATCTATAAAAATGGAGGTACACTCGACGATGTGATTCTAACTCCCATGATGCAGCAAATAAGAGAATGGCAAGCTTCATATGGGTTTACCTTATACCATTCATTTGAAGAAGAATGTGATGCCAAGAACTGGTTGGCACCCTGTTTTTTCCGAGATCATTATAATGAATTTCTTGAAGTTGCCAATACCTGCACCCTTAAACCCATTGATCCAGGGGCTGAAGAGGCGTTGACGTCTGGTAATTATCATAAAATGATGCTCCAGTATGGGAATGATTTTGAGCATATCAACTCCCCTTTTTGGAATCGTAACTATTTAATGATAGGTAAATAAATAAAATATCCCTTTTTCTATTTATTTTCTTTGGTAGCTTTAAATTTACGTTCTAACCTGGATACCCACCATAAGCCTAAATAAATAACAAAAGTAAACAGGGCATCACACCAGATCGGGGGTTTCCACATAACAAGAAGTATTGTTACAGCGCATGCAAAAATAGAAAGAGCAAGAGGCCAATGCCATTTTTTTCTGAAAACAAGATGGATTTCGGCTATTAAAAATCCTATAAATGCGGTAAGCCATAAGATAAACTCAGCACTCAGGGAAAAAAGTGTTCCCACCGGTTTACCTTCTGCCCGTGCCTTGATACCCAGCATCAACTGTCGCATCATTACAAAATCCCCAATGTCTAAAGCAAAATAAAATAAGATGGAGGGTGACAGCCATTTGTAGCGCATACGAATCCGGGTGACCAGGCGCGTATGCTCCTTATCAAGAGGATATAGACCCCATGCCCAGGTTAATCCACCCTCCTTATCCCACCAGAGCATCCATTGGTAAGGTTTATAATCCTTTACCCAAAAGCCCCATTTCCTGTTCGGGTCTATTGGTATTAGGTCGCCTGGCTTCAGGTGTTGTAACTCCGGGATAATACGTTCCACGCTTTTTTTAGCCAGGTTATCCACCAAGTCATAGCTGTACCACCCTGCACGGCCATGTCCTATTTGCACGATCCAGGGCCAGATCCGTTCTGGTTTTTGATTAATTGTTAAAGCACGAGTTGCATTAAACGTGGGATTCTTGACAATTTCATCACCTTGCATGAAACGATTGACTTCTTTATTGCTTGCTCCCCATGTCAACTGCATAGGACGGTAAATGAAAAAATAGGAAATAAAGCCAATACCTAGAGCAAGGAATAATCGACCCATACATTGAAAAATTCTTGAATGTTTGATCATGGTCAATAACAGGAATTTTTTTTATAAAATAATAGAGTATATTAGAGGTTATAATGAAGAAAGTCAATAGAAAGTAAAAACTTACTAAACCCCATTTTTTTATTAATATTCTTTTTTGCATGTCCCGTTTTTTTTTGTATTTCAGATCTGACTTTTTACCTAAAATCCCCTTTTTCAGGTTGGATTTTTTGCAAAAGAACCCTCGTTTCAGCCTGGACTTTTTGCAAAAATACCCGTTTTCAGCCTTGACTTTTTGCATAAAACAGTCTATATTTATTTCGCAGCGTGGTTTTTGCCAGGTCTGCTTGGAGGAAAATAATGGAGCGTTTAATCGATAAGGAAATGAAGCAATGGAAAGAAAAAAAGGACAGGAAAGTTTTACTGCTAAGAGGAGCACGCCAAGTGGGAAAGACCTATTCGATACGAGAATTGAGTAAAACGTTTAAAAAATTCCTTGAAATTAATTTCGAAGAAACACCGGCAGCCTGCCGATTTTTTGAAAACTCGTTAAATCCCCACGAAATCTGTGAGAAATTGGCGGTATATTTTAACACCACCATCACACCGGGTGAATCGCTTCTTTTTTTCGATGAAATACAGGCATGCCCCAGGGCGCTGCGGGCACTACGTTTCTTTTATGAGAAAATGCCTGATCTCCATGTGGCTGCTGCCGGATCATTATTAGAATTGGCTATTTCTGAGATTCCTTCTTTTGGAGTCGGGAGAATTCATTCTCTATTTATGTACCCGATGACCTTTAAAGAGTATTTGCATGCATCAGGGAATGATATGTTGAACCAGGTTATCTCTGATTCTTCTTTCGACCAACCAGTGGACCCAGTCATTCATGAGAAAATACTCGATAAAATAAAGATTTTTCTCATTATTGGTGGTATGCCGAAGGTTGTGGATACTTATATAAATGAAAAAGATTTTCATACATGCCAGGTGGAAATCGACAACATTATTAACTCCCTGATCGATGATTTTGCCAAATATAAGGAAAAGGTTCCTTCACTTCGCCTGGAAGAGACCTTTTACTCGACAGCCCATCAGGCAGGGAATAAGTTTGTCTATACGAAGGTTGGAGAAGGAATTGAAAGCAGTAAGTTATATAAAGAGGCCCTGGAACTGCTGGTAAAAACAGGTATCGCCTATAAAGTTTATCATACTTCAGCCAGGGGCATACCCCTGGGTGCCCAAATAAACCGAAAAAGATTTAAGGTAATTCCTTATGACACAGGGATTTACCAGAGATTGTTGGGCTTGAATCTCTCCGAATATATCCTCACAGATTTCCCTTCCCTGGTAAACCGTGGCAGCCTGGCCGAGATATATGTCGGTCTGGAATTACTTGCGGCCCGTCCGCCCCATATGCGTCCTGAAATTTTTTATTGGCATCGCGAATCACGAACTAGCAATGCAGAAGTAGACTATGTAACAGCCATCGGTCCTCGTATCCTTCCTATAGAGGTAAAAGCGGGTACTCGCGGCCAGATGCAAAGCCTCCATCTCTTCTTAAACGATCGAAATCTTGATTGCGGTCTCCGCATCTCCCATGAGAATTTTGCACATTACGATAAAATCAAAACAATTCCTATTTACGCAACCAACCGCATCACACAATTTGTTTAACCTTGGTTGAACGATTTTTCTTATTGAATATTACAAGTTGCCGGTCCGGGATGTCCTATAAAATAAAATCTCATCTCTTAAACTGCACACCACAAATATCTCCAGCTCTATATTGTACAATCATGTACGGTGTAATTAAAAAAGGAGACAAGCGGTTCTTGCTTTTCCTTATTATTTTGGCCTCTAGCTTTTGTTTTAAAATAAAAAATGGATCATTTGATTATCACGACCGAAGGTTATTATAGTTTTGATAGGGAGGGTGATTTAAAGAGGCTGCAAAAGAGTAAGAAATATGTACCGGGTTACATGCAGGTGGAGGAGATCAAGAAAGCGGCAATAGCGATCGGAAGAAAGGAAGGAATATCAGAAGGAGCTAAAAGTAAAGCACTTTAAATAGCAAAGCACCTGAAAGAAAATGGAGTGGATATTTCTTTGATTGCTAAATCATCCAGGCTGTCAAAAGAAGAGATTGAGAAGCTGTAATGTTTCAACTTTCAAAATTTAAAAAATCTGTTCCTGATTCCAACAATTGAATTTCCAGGGGATTGGCGATAATTACGAGTTATGCTGCAGCAAAAAAATTTTTTTCTTTTAAAATTTCTAAAATTTTTCTAATTTTTATATATACTAAATGGGGATTTGCCCTATGCAATAGGAAAGCATTCCCCAAATTAAAAAAATAGGAGAATATCTTATGAAATTTAAAAAAATTTTTGATGAGTTAGAAAAGTCAAAAAAGGCGAAAAAGGCCATTAAAGTAAAAAAATCAATGTCGCTTTTAAAGTATGATTGGAAAGCCATGCATGGCGACATTCCAATTAAAAGAAAACTTGACTCAACAATTTTCAATCGTAAACAGGGTTACGAAGTTATATGGATGATCCAAAAAGTTGTAGACCACTTTGTATATACAGCGATGAGTGATGTCCAAAGAGTAGAAGATATAATCGTTAAAAAGTGCCCGGAAACGTACGGAGTCGAAAAAACGTTTTTGATTGGTTGGTGAATTACTTATCCAAAAGATAAATTTACAAATCGTTACATATAAGGTATCTTATGTTAAGCGTTTTGTTGATTTGGGGGGTTATTTGAGGCAAAATAACCTTGAAATGAATCCAAAAATCGGTTTACATAACAATTACTCATGATATTATGACGAAGTTTTTAACAAATCGATATACATTAAAAAAAAAGCCAAAGAGTTGATCTTACTCGGTTGAATAAAAAAGTACAGAAATACGATACTGTCAAGAAATTATCCAATTCCAACGGGTGATTGATCCTCTCCTACGGGTTTATGACATCCTCCCTACGGGTGGTTGCCCCTTTCCTACGGGTCCCTGACCCATTCCTACGGGAAAAAGAAAAAGGTGCCAGGGAAAAAATGAAAAAAATGATGCATTAAAAAAGCAATTGAAATTGTCGAATATATTATGTGTTTGGTTTATAATTCATTTACGGTCATCCATGTTCTTGTCCTTGTAGGGACACGAACCGCCGATTTATCGCGTCCGAAATTATTCCTCCCGCTTCCAATGAATTGATATCAAATGGCAAATAAAAGGATTTTACCTTAACGAGAATCTGTTCGGTTGCAAGATCGTGGTTATTACAGAGGCATCTATGTTGTTACCATTTGTACGAAAAATCGAGAGTGTTTTTTGGGCGATATAATAAACAAGAAAATGGAATCAGAAAAGGGCGGGGGAATTACCGGTAAAAATAATTCCATGTTATCAGAAAATTCATTGCCGAAACTCATTCGGTGGTATAAAGGACGATGTTCATTTGATGAAGGGGAAAAAATGCCAGGCAAGAAATTTAACCTAAATAATAATACTCCTAAAACAGACAGGACGAATTAAAAGGTCTTGAAAGAGGATTTAAGGGACATACCTTTGAAAATTGGATTTATTGTGGTAAAATAGAGATCACAGA
>Ga0180438_10006581_pt1 | contig 15655 bp, 5 predicted proteins | sample SS_ome_12_FD_132455 | JGI IMG/M metagenome (GOLD analysis project Ga0180438, IMG submission 132455) | Hypersaline lake sediment archaeal communities from the Salton Sea, California, USA - SS_3_D_2 metaG | ecosystem: Environmental > Aquatic > Non-marine Saline and Alkaline > Hypersaline >...
ACTACAAGTACGTGACCGTGCCCGACCTGCCGACGTGGGGCGATAGCGTGTTTGATCGCGCCACGTACACGGACGTCGTGGATGTCGATAACGACGGCGCCCACAACGACGGCACCGTCGAGGATCTCGTTCTTTCCACGATGGCCATGCTGCCGGAAGCCGACTACGCCTCCGCAACAAAGGCCTGGGACCGCATCGTCGAACTCGAGATCGCCTCCCTGACGGCAATTGCGGCAGCGGACGACATCTACGCCTGGGTCCTCAAAGGCGGCATTTTCCCCAACTACCCCGAACACGACGGCATCGACAACGACGGCGACAACACCGTCCTCACGACCGACCGCGTGGACAATGACGGCGATTGGGACGACACGGACGCGCTCGACGGCGCCGACAACGACGGCGACGGCCAAACGGATGAGTACGACGAAGCCCGCGTGGATGAGCCCGGCGAAGGCGTCGACGAAGGGCGTTGGCGCCGGGATGTCGATCGAGCCGCGCCGCCTTGGCCGTTCCCCGGCGCCTTCGATTGGATGTCCGTGTGGCACCGGCTGTATCTCGGGGACCCGACGCTTCCCTATAACCCCGCGCAGCAACTCAATCTTGGCGCAGGCTTGGACCCGGCGGATCCCTATTATCGACCGTATCTCGGGAAAGGCTTCGATCCGGCCAATCCGTCCGATCCGTTCGACCCACCCGAGTGGAAAGCCTTCGTGGAGCGACGGTTCTTCCCCGGCGACAACGTGATCGTCACCTTGTGCGAGGGACCCGCCGCGGGTGGCCGGATCGTCGACCGAGTAACGTACACCGAGCAGGACGTCGTAAACTGGGTCATTGATGAGGAATTCTCTGTTTACTTAGACGGCGATGCGTTTCCCGATCGAGAGCCGCTCGATCTGAGCTACCCGACGTTCTGGCCGGACAATTCGATGGAATTCGATTTCTATAAGTCGCTCGAACGCAAACACCCCCACTATCCCGGCGACCGGTTCGGCTTCCAGAACCGCTGGCAAGCCACCGACGGAAACTACGACGACTGGTATCACACGTCCCTTTACGAGGACGGCGTCCGCCCCGGCGCCTCGCCGCTGCGAAAGAACATGGCCCAGGACATTTTCGAGCTGGGCGACTTCGATCTGGCCGTGCCCTTGCCAGGACCCGACCATACGCCGTTGTGGACCTTCGACCGGGCGTGGCTCCGCAACCGTACGCTTGCGTCGACCGGCAACCTAATTACAACGTCGCTTATGGCCCTGAAACAGTCCTTCGAGGTCTACACCATTGTGCCCGGTGTTGCCGGCTATTACCCCGGAACGCAAGAGGTGCCTCAGGTCCTTGTAGGCCAAAACCTGCGCGATCTCCGCGCCGTCGTCAGCGCCGGCGCAACCGGCCCGCTCGTCCTAACCGCCGCACAAGCCGACATGTACCCGCTCGATCCCCCAGTCGAGACACCGGTCGGCGGACCGCCTCCGCTCGGGATCCTGGACGATCCAACGCTGATCCAATGGGACCTCGCAACAAACACTCCGCCGACAGCATGGGCCCCGGTGTTTCTGTACTCGCTGGATCCCGGCGGCAACGAGGTGCCTGGCGTAACACAGACACTGGACGGGCTCTGGTTGGCCGTTGATGACGATCTGTATCGCGATTTCGTCCATATTCCAGATGGCGTTCCCGCTCCTCCCCCTGATGATGAAGATTATCCAGTACAACTGAACTTCTTGCTCAACGGCCCCGTTCTCCCTGCTGAATTAACCGAGACGGACCTGTGGAATCGCTGGCGCCTCGATCGGCGGACGGTCAACTATGTCTGCGCCGGCATCGGTTCCGAGGCGTTGTTCGTGTGGGACGGCGACGAGGGCGTCGAGAACGGCGAATACGCCGTGTTCCTCGTTCTTGCCGAGGACTACGACATGTTGGCTGAAGCCCACGAACTCTCCGGGGACACGCTGCTGAGCGCGTTCGGCGAAGCCTTCTTGGCCGCGGCCGGCGCCACCGGCCCCCAGGACATGATCGCCGATATCGAGATGTTCACGGATCGAGACGCCGACACCGTGTGCTGGTATGACGCGCCCGCTGACGGCGGCAACGGAAACGGGTTCCCGGACGCCGATGAGTTCGAGAACGCGGGGCCTGATGGAATCCCTGGCAACGGCGACGACGAACGGTTTGACTCGCTTGGCATCTTGCCCAACATGCGGCCGCGCGATGACGGCCTGCTGTACTACGGGATCATCCGCGTCGAGAACAACTTCCTGGCCTTGCGGATCGTCAACCGGACGCCCGACGGCCGGTTGCTGCGATTCGCGCGCGTCATCCTCGCCCCCCGCAGCGTCACGCCCGGCCGGATCAACGTCAACACCGCGGAAACTCAGATCATAGAGGTAGCAGGTGACGACGAACTCTCTAATCCGCTACTCGGAATTCCAGGGTTCTTTGCTTACGTGGATCCGGACACCGGCCACATGTCCTACGAGTACCGCGTAACGGATGACGATCAGGGGAACGTATGGCTCGCGGACGCGCCAGGGCCCTACGCCGGGGCCGATCCCCCCTTAGCGCCGGTAAACGCCCAGAAGCTTGCTGAAGCCGGCCATAATCGAGTGTGGCGGGTCCTGGGCCTTCGGCCGCACCACTATGACGGCCGATACTATCTGTTTACGGCAGACCTTACGGATGATGCCGTTGGCGCAGATCTCGGAATTGGCACTGTCTATCCACTAAGCCCCCTCGCTGACGAGATCGCGCGGTTCGACGAGAAGGCTTGGCGGTTTTCTCGCATTTCAAACCTGATAACCACGCGATCCGACGTCTTCGAAATCCTCGTCACGGGGCAGACGGGGTACGGCGTGGACGAGAACGGCGACGGAATCATAAACTATCGTGATGACAACGAGTTCGTGGTAACCGCCGAAAAGAAAACCCGAACCATTTACGAACGGTAACCGGTAGGGGTCGAGATCCCCAGACTGTCCAAAAAGCGCAGTATCGAGTCATCCTGAGCGTAGCGAAGGATCTGGTGTAGCGTAAGCCCGTGGCGAATCCAGATGTTTCGCTTCGCTCAACATGACCCCGGCGACGCCGAAGGGCTTTTGGGACAGTCTGTCCCGCTCGACCGTCCGCGGTCGCACCGTCCGCGGTCGCGGTGGAACGCGACCCTACCTCGGCGGCTGAACTCGACGGATAGACCGTCGGTAGGGTCGAGCTCCTGCTCGACCGTCTGCGGTCATTCGGTTCGGCTCGGAGAAAGAGGAAACAGACAGGAAAACGTGAGCAGTGGGACCGTTGAGAAAGCCGCAACCACGTCATTCCCAGAGAAAACAGGGACTGTACCAAGCGAGACCGCCGCAGGCGGACGAGACGGGACTGTCCCTGTTTTCTGAGGCGCGTGGCCGCCCCACGACGGGTACGCGCGGCGATTCCCACTTTCGCGGGAATGACAAGGGAAAACGGGGACGCACCAAGCGAGTCCGCCCCAGGCGCGAACTAGGGCGCCAAACAGGAGCGCAAAACAGGGACAGACCCGCGCTTCGCTCGCGGACTCGCTTCGCTTGGGTCCGTCCCTGTTTTCTAAGGAGTGTAGTTTCATGACTAACTTGGCAAAAGCCGGGACCATCGCCTTTGTGGCGCTCGCGATCGCGGCGTCCGCCCATGCGGCCGAGGTGATTATCTTCCCGGCACTCGAGTATATCGACCTGCAGGACGCCGTCGACGACGCGATTGCGCGGTCCCAGTTCGGCGCCGTCGAACTCTGGATCGAGGAAGGCACGTACATTGTCAGTGAAACGACGATTGCCGCCGGGTCGAACATCACGATTCGCGGCATGGGCGCGTACCCGCCGAAAGTCGTGCTGGACGGCGCCGGGGCCGCGGACCACATCTTCTTGATCGAGGTCAGCGGCATCGTGATCGAGAATCTGACGTTGACGGGGGCCGTCAACGAAGCCGTCCAAGTCAACGGCGGCACCGACTTCACCGTTGATCCCATAACGCCCACCGTCGGCGCGTGTTACATTCACGACAACGGCGACGCCGCGTCCCCTCTGGTGACCGGCCACGGCATTTGGGTCGACGGCAACGCCGCGCCCGACATCGTCAATTGCGCCATCGGCAAGAACCTCGGCGACGGTATACGTATCGAGTCGGGCGCCTTCGCCGACATCCGGTTCTGCTCGATTATCGACAACGGCGACTCGGGCGTCCACGCGGTCGCGGGCGGCGACGCCCGCGTACGAAACTCGCTCATCTATAGCAACGGCGACGGCGTTGTGCTTGGCGCGCCCGGCGCGCTCGACGGCGGCATCGTGTGGGACGTGTCCCAGGTGGCCATCTCGCCGCAGGCCATGGCCATCGACCGCGTAGCCTTGGACCTCGTCACGATTACGGGCTCGGGGCTTTTCCCGGCCGGGTCGCCCGACACCACCCGCGTGTTCTTCGGGCCGCCGTCTGTGGCGGGCACGGAGTGGACATTCAATTCTGCACCCGACGCGCAGTCCATGGACGGCTATGCGCCTGCACCGTACACCGGCGCGCCCGGCCCCGTCGATGTGTACATTGTCCGGGCCGACGGGTTCACCCACGTCCTGCCGAACGGATTTGCGTATCTTTCGCCGGCCGCATCGAGCCCGACTGTCTCGGCAATCACCCCTGCTTCCGGCCCGCCCGAAGGCGGCAACTTCGTGATTATCGACGGCGCAGACTTTGATCAAGGCTGCCGCGTCCGGTTCGACGCCCAGTACTCGACCCTCGTCGAACGGTTCTCGCCGACGCGCCTGCGCGTCCGCGTGCCCGACAGCGGCGGGACCGGCGACAGCACCGTCCAGGTCCGCGTACGCAACACCCTTGGCGGCGAGAGCGCCCCGGCGCCGTATGACTACTTGGCGTCACTGGCCGGATGCCGCGCCCCCGCCATCTACTTCACCGTGCCCGGCGTCATCTCGGCCGCGCAAGCGGCTAGTGCCCCCGGCGGCATTTTCAACATCCAGGTTTACGGCGGCAATCTGTTGCCAGGCTGCACCGTCGAACTCGACGGCACGTCGCTCACCTACCAAGAGGTCGTCGCCTACGACATCTACGGCAGCGAAACGACCGATTTCAGCGGCGCCACGACCTTGCTGCTCGACGGCTACGGCCGTATTGTCACCACGATCAAGAACGTCGAAATCCCGGTGGCCTTGATTGCGGGCGGCGGGTGGTTCGACCTTACCGTCACCAACCCGGCCCCATGCGGGCTCACCGACACGCTGCCCGAAGCGCTGGGTCATTTCCCTGACCGAAAGCCCGTCATTGACTACATCGCGCCCAACCATGCGCTCGCAGAACCAACCGATCCCGTATACGCCACGATTCAAGGCGCCAATTTCGACGGGCGCGTCGAGGTCATCTTCGACTACGCCGGAAACCAGGTTGCGGTAACAACCTTCACCACTTCGCCCACTCAACTGGTCGTCCGCGTACCGTCTGCAAACGACTTCTCCCCCAGCCTGGTGCCGTTGCCGGCAAACCCGCTCCTGATCGATGTCATGGTGCGCAATAGCGACGCCGGCATCGTGGCCACGCCCGCCGAACGCACGAGCGATCCCGCGCCCTTCTACTTCTACGAACTGCCCGAGGTCCCCGTCGAACCGACAGCGGGCCCGGACCTGCTCTTCAACGACGTGTACGCCAACTACTTAGACTACGTCAAGGTCTCGCCGGGTGTCGGCAGCATCTCGGTGGACCCCTACCTCGATTGGGGCATCCAGAACAACGATCCGGTGATGTCGACCCCGAGTTCCGAAACCTGGTGGCTGGGCAAGATTCTGCCCGGGTCGCCGTTGGTCAACCAAGCCGGCGATTTCGCCGATAACCCGAACTCGGACCTCGAGAATGACCCCCGGCCGCTCCCCGGCGAGCTTTCTTTCGGCGCCGAGGTGTTCGAGGCCTACGACATCGGCGCCGACGAAGTCTACGATGGCCGGTACGCCGAGCTCGTGTGGTATTACTGCTACGTCGCGCCTAACCCGGTGGGAAGATACAACTTCGCCGTCGAGGTCCGCGTGACCGGCACCGAGGGGCTCGGCGGCGATGTCGCCGTCGGCTTCCTCCACCAAGGTTCCGCCCTGCCCCTCTTCTTCGAGGATTTCGCCTACGGCGCGCAGGAATCCGTTGGCCGGGGCGTCTGGCAATGTGAACTCGATCTGAACGCGTTTCTCGCCGATAACGGCGACTGGAACCAGCCTACCTCGCTGCCCGAGGAGATCCTCGACGGCCACGCCATGGTCGTCGTCCACAAGCCGGATCGGACCCCGTTCGGCCCCCTCGAGATGACCATCGGCGCGCAAGCCATCGAGGGCCGCCATTTCCTCATCGATACCGAACCGCCAAGGCTGAAACTCCTGCCGCTCGGGTCGAACCCCGACTACTTCATGGTCGATCCGCCCGTCGCGTACGGGCTCGCGGTCGCACGCGACTACGGCGTCTACCTCGATCTCGCCTACGTCATTGAAGACGTGAACCACATTTATCCGTTTCTGTATCCCGGCGGGGCGTTTCAGCCGAACTACCCGCAGTTTGACAGCGGCGAACCTGCCCCCATGGCCGGCGTCATCAGCTACGCCGAGCCGACACGAAACGCCTACATATTCTTCAACACGGGGTCGAGGTCCAATAACCTGCCGCCGCAACGGCTCCTGCTCGGCGTGCACGCCGAGTTCGAGGACGGACACGAGTTCCCCCAAGGCATCGACCCGATGGATCTCGCGGGACCCGCCGTCGATCGGCCGCCCGCGGGGTTCACCTCAACGCCTGTACCGCTGCTCGGACCGCCCCGTGAAGTACTTACAGGACCCTATCCAGCCCACTGGTACCCCTCGCCGGCCATGAACTATCCCACGTTCACCGCCGCCAACGCCGTTTTCACGACAGGCGGCAACGATATCACCTATCCGTGGCCCGGCGCCGACGAAATCCTGGCCAAAGACGAGATTCTGTCCGACTGGACGTTTTACGAAGGCGACGCCGGCGGCGAGCCCATTCTGCCGCTCAACCCCGGCATTAGTATGTTGCTGCCCGGTACGAGCGACTTCCATCTGCCCGTCCAGTTCCGGGGCATCGATCGCGCAGGCAACGTGTCGAACGACAACGTCGGAACGCTGCATATCTGGTGGCTGCTCGACACCGGCGCCCGGCTGTGGCCCAATCTCGAAGGTAAAGAGGTCCGGATGCCGGCGTTTACCTGGGAACTCGAGCGGCCCGCCCTCGTCGAGATGGACAGCCCCCCACTCCCCATCTTTACGTACCGCATGTACGCCAGCGACGCCTACGCCGGCGACCTCGATCCCGGCGACGGCCTGCTCAAGTACTGGTACGTCGACGACCCGGGCGTGGCGCCCCGATTGTACAACTGGAGCGACTGGGACACGACCACGCGGCTGGATTACGAGACGGACTTCGAGAACACCGGCCTAACCGAACTCTACGGCGGGAAATGGATCCTCCTGGTGCTCATCGGCGCCGACGAGGCCGGCAACGTCGAGCCATGGCCCGCCGGCCTCATACTCAACGGCGACGGATCCGTGACGGTCAACGCGTCCTCGGGCGCCAACTGGCAACGCTTCAAGCTGCTCGGTGCAGGCGAAGAAGTCGACACAACCCTGACCGCCACGTTCTGGCACAACGCATCCCCGTACAATAACACTATCGATACGGGCGAGGAATCCTTCGGCGCGGCGACCATTGTGCCGTTCCCCGAAGACCCCAATGTGCGCGTCGAAGTGAAGTTCCGAATCGGGTTGCTCCTGCCCGAAGGCGTGAATTTTTCTGATCCGGGCGTCGACCCGAGGGTGGAATGGGCCCTCTACGAGAATGCCACGCTCCTCGATTCCGCCGTCATAAACACCCTGCAAACCACCGTGACGATCCAATTGCCCGAGGATTCCGCAGCGGTCGCCCTCCTGGGCGACGACAATCCGGATCCGGACCAGCGCGAGCCCGTCACATACGTGTTCAACGCTAAAACCATAGCCGATATCAATACCGACGGTACGGACGAAAAGGACGCCACACCGGCAAGTTACCAGTTCGTCGTCGTGCCCGCCGCCCATGCCGGCGACTACGGAACGGGCGATACCGGCGGCGTCGGCGCCTTCGTGGACCCGAAAGACTCGCCCGATTCCCAGCCCGTTAAGCGGGTCGAACACGAGTAGCAACTACGAAAACTGTTGAAGTCTTGAGCCCCGTAGTGTTTAATGGAAAGCGCAGCTTATCGAAAAAGATGCTGGAAGTAGACCAGGCGCTTCTTGACTCACTTTCGGGGAACTGAGGCGCAAGCCCGATGGTGCAGAAAAAGGGCAGTATGAGAAGTCCCGCGGGAACTGTTTGGGCTGCGAGCGGACCCGTATTGACGCTAGCGATGGCGGCCCTTTTCCTGTATGCGTGCGACGGGGCCGACGCACCCCCGCCAGCGTTGCGGATCACGTTTGCCAGTTCCCCCGAGAGCGACGCGGAAGTGATCGTCAACGGCGTGCCGCGCGGCAAAACGCCTGTGACGCTCGAAACGTGCGCGCCCGGCGACTCCGTGATGGTTGAACTCCGAAAAGAAGGTTTCAAAAACGTATGGAAAGACGTCGTCATCCCCGAGCAAGATCACCGGTTCGTCTTTGAAATCAAACCGAAGGTCGGATACGTCACAATCGAAAGCGAGCCGTATCCGGCGCGGGTCTATCTTGATGACGGCGCGCTGCTTGGGGAGACGCCCCTGGTGCACTGTCCGGTCCGCATTGGCGAACGCACCTACGAGGTGCGACTCGAGAACTACCGGCCCGTACAGCACACCGTCTTGATCGAAGAGGACTATGTCTACCCTTGCTGGCTGCACCCGCTCAAACCGATGCAGGGGCAACTGGAGGTCAACTCCGTGCCCCCAGGAGCCCGTATCTGGCTTAATGACGAACTGCAGAAGAAGAGCACTCCCGCCACGTTCGAATTGCGGCCCGATGCGTACACCGTCGCAGTACACGTCGACGGCTACAATTGGGTCGAGAAATCCGTGACGGTCGAGCCAAACACAAAGAGAATGGTCGACATCCGCATGGAGGAAGGGGATGTGCCCCCCGGAATGATCCTGATTCCTGCCGGCGAATTCATCCGCGGGTCCGATGCGTCGCCCGATGAACAACCCGAACGTAAAGTCTATTTGCCCGACTTCTACATCGACAAACATGAAGTAACGAACGCAGAGTTCAAAACGGCGTTTCCTAGGCACACCTATGATGAAAACTTCGGCAACTACCCCGTCTCCGGCGTTTCGCATCGGCAGGCTGCCGAGTATGCGAAGGCCGCCGGCAAGCGCCTGCCAACCGAACTCGAATGGGAGAAGGCGGCAAGAGGTCCCAACGGCCGCGAGTATCCGTGGGGCAACAAGTTCGACCCCGCGAAGTGCAACTCCAAGGATGGGGGCAAGACCCGACTCGAGCGCGTGACACGACATCGCGCCGGCGCGTCGTTCTACGGATGCTTGGACATGGCCGGCAACGTCTTCGAATGGACCTCGAGCTGGTATGAACGCTATCCGGGAAACACGTTAGTCAAGAAAGATTACGGCTATATTTACCGAGTGCTCCGCGGCGGCTCGTATCGCACCGGGTGGTTTGACGTGCGGTGCGCCTCGCGTCACTATGCTAAGCAGGACGACGCGCTCGAAGACTACGGGTTCCGATGCGCGAAGGACGCGAATAGCACGGCAGCAAAACACTAATGCGTGTGCCGAAACGCAGCAACGCCGCCGGGGAAATGGCCCACAATGCGAACACGAAGGAAACAGTTGTCAACTCGATGTCGGCCTTGACAAGAGTTTAACTCTTTACTACAATAGATTACAATGGTTTATGGGAGCGAGGGTGTTTAGCGCCTTCTCAGAATTCGCCAGTTTGAGGGGGGCGCAAGCGAACCGCGGGCAGTACGCGCTAAAGGCAACAGGTGGATCGGTGCGCGTAGGGCCAGGCCGCCTCGGGGGTGAGGTATGGTTAAGCTAGGCCGGGGCCGCACCAAGCGGCTTATCTTGGACATCGGATCGAGTGCAATGCGCCTATGCGAGCTGGCTCAAACCAAAGCCGGCTATCAACTTACGAAGTATTACCAGCGCGAGATGCTCATTGATCCCGCTGCCGACGAAGCGGAGAAGATGAACCTGCGTGTCGAAACGCTTCGCGCACTGCTCAAAGAGGCAAAAATCCGCGCCAGAAAAACCGTCTACGCTGTGCCGGGCCAGTCCGTATTCATCCGTCCTCGAACCCTGCCGCCCGTGCCCGAGTACAAGGTTACTCAGATAGTCCGATACGAAGTCCAGCAGCAGATCCCCTTCTCGCTTGACCACATCGCCCTCGACTATCAAGTCCTGCAACGCACCGAGGCCGGCGGCTACGATGTCATGATTGCCGCCATCAAAGTAGATGTCGTAGAACGTCAATTGGAGATCCTGCGCCAGGTCCGGCGGAGAATACACACGGTCGACGTAGCCCCGCTCGCGGCCTACAACTGGCTCAAGCACACCGGAGAGTTCGGCGAAGAAGGGGAGTGCGTAGCACTCGTCGATCTAGGGGCGGCCACAACCGATATCGTTATCGAACGCGAGAATCAATTCCGCATGAACCGCAGCTTAAATATCGGCGGCAACGACATTACCCAAGCGATCGCGAAAACGTTCGGGATGAGCTTCGAGGAGGCGGAGAAAGCCAAGCGCGAGCGCGGATTCGCGCCGACGGGAGACCCCCAGCGCGACGGAAAAGGTGGCGAGGTCATCGGGCAAATGTTGTCGCGCCTCGTTTCCGAGATCACCCGGTCCTTCGCGTTCTTCCGTTCGCAGCCCGGCGGCAGCGCGGTCTCTCGCGTCATAGTCACCGGTGGCGGCGCCTGCCTTCGCAACATCGTTCCGTACCTGCAACGGCAGTTGGGCGTGCCCGTGCGTATCGCACAGCCGCTAGCCGGGTTGGCCATCGGCCCCGCCGCCCAGGAGGTCAGCGAGCACCCGGAGCAAGCGTGCGTCGCCCTCGGGCTGGCCCTGCGCTGCAGCGAGCGCGTGCCAATCGCCATCAACTTGGTCCCGCCCCGAGTGGTCGAGTTGGGCAGACGCAAGCAGCAGGCGTTGTATTGGGCCCTGTCTCTGGTCGTTTTGGCCTTGGTTTTCGCATGTCTAATTCCCCGCAATCAACAGAAACAACGCCAACTCCAAAAGAAGATTGAAATCCTGGAAAACGGCATCCGAAGCTATCGCGCCACCGGCCTCCGCGAATCGGATCTCGAGCGGCGACTCGAGCGGGCCAAGAACCTTGTGCTCGCTGCGAAAGAGCAGGTCGACGAACTCAACGCCGCGCACGCCGGACGCAATTTCTGGCTTGACTACTTCCAGGCGATCAACGATGCCCGGCCGCCAGGGAATAGAGTGTGGCTTACGTCGATCGAGACCACCGAACTCGGCGGCCCCGGCAGAGATTCGGTTGGGAGCACCGACAGCATGATGAGCATGTTTGGACTCGACATAATGGCCGGCAGTTCAGACGCGAAAAGACCGAAGGCGAGCGCTGCGGCGCCGGGCGGCGCTGCCCCGCGGCAGAACTCCGGTTTCCCGGGACTCGGCGCCAGGGGAACCAGGGGCGCTGGCGCCGCCGGCAGCCTCTTAGCTGGCGGCGACGCAGGGGAAGCAGGGGGTGCCCTCGGCGGGATGTATGGTTTCTACGGCGGGACCGGCCTCGGCGGGGCCGGCGCCAAGGGCGGCGGTTCCCGAGAGCGACAAAGCGTTGCGCCCGCGCGGCCCAACGGCATGAATATCACGGGTCTCGCGAGAGATGTCGAGACGATTCGCCTCTTCAAAGAACAACTCGAAAAGAGCGGAGTCTTTGCCGAGGGAGGCGTCTATTTTGATGAAAGCACCATGGATGAGTGCGACGTCGCGACACTATATAGCGCCCCGAAACTCCGCCCCCCGTCCGCCAGCGAGGGTCGAGGCGCCGGTCCGGGCCGGCGCGCAGGCGCAGGCACAGGCACAGGCGGACCTACCTCGACGTTAGGCATGGGCATGGGCATGGGCATGGGCAGCTTGGGCATGATGGGCGGGCCAAACACGGCGCCAGGAAGTCGCGCCCCATCTTCTGGCGGTGGGCGCAGACCTGGGCCCGGCGAAGAGGCCGTATACACCTTTGCAATGGTCGTCGAGTTTGCCCAGGAACAAGACGAGGCCGCCGAAACAGAGGAAACGGAATCGGGCGCGTCTACTGGATCCTTAGGACTATGATGCAGATGGCCAAGCCGCTGCAGAAAGGCGCGCATCAGAAGAACGTATGACCAAGGAACACATTATCACCCTCGTGCTGTTTGTCGCGCTCATTGCAGCGGTTGGCGCCGTGGACCGATTGTATCTCGCCAAGATCCGCAAGGAACTCGACGATGAAACGAAGCGGGCCCAGCAGCTCGAGGGCCGGCTGAGAGACCTCGAGGAAACGTTCGTCAAATCGGATCCGGAGGATGTGGTCAGAATATGGAGCGGAAAAGTGGTGCCGTGGCAGACCGCGGCCTCCGAGCGAACAGAATTCTTCAATATGGAAGGGGCATTCGACATCGAACCTATCCCGGAGGACGTCGTGGTCCGCTTCTACTATGATACGCCCTACGACGAGATGCTTGGCAGAATCTGGCAGGACATCAACTCGAGGAGGCCGATCTACTTCCCGGTGCAGGTTATCGGCGCCGACGCCCTTGACCCCGATCAGTTCTACAATAGGGGGAACGAAGCCACCAGGGAACTTGCCGAGGAGCAACTGCGCAAAATCGCTTACAGCGGTTACGTCGTCCTAACATTGCTGGACTTGGGCCTCAGTTACATCGAACAGCTCGAGGTCTGGCCGCGGCGCACCGAATATGGCGGCTTTCTGGAGGTGTGGACCCTCGGCATCGGAACGCAAATGACGTTCAGGGAACTCGTCGAGTTTCTCGAGAGGCTCCGGACAAGCGACCGGTACTTCACAGTGCACGCTATCCGAATAGAAAACCTGAACCTAATGACGCGAACGCCGCCCTATCTTCAGGTTCAGATGCTCATTTCGCAGGCCCGGTTTCTGGAAGAGCAAGAACGCCGCGAAGAGAAAGCGGACGAAGAGGAAAAGGAAGAGGAAGAAGAAGAGGAAGAAGAAGCTTCGCTGGCATCACGCGCCCGCTGAGCAGGGCGCACCGTCCCCGGAGGCGGGAGAAAATAAGTGCCGCGTGGCAACCCCGGTGGTGCAATGGACGTGGCTTCACGTGGAGGCGGCATAGACGGGACGGCCCCAGGGCAATGCCGGCATATTGGAGCAAGCGGTGACGCAACTTCGCAAGATACTCAACTGGGTGTGGCTTCACAAAGAGCTGTTTATGCTCTGCGCGTTGGTGGCCGTGCTGCTCTATTACGTGTTCCGCGTCTTCCGTCCCCCGGAACTCGTGCAATTGAACCCCGTTGCGCTCCCCAGGAGAAATGTCGAGGCCGCGGATCTGCCGGATCTTCCGAACGATCCCGGGCCGCCGCCTGTGCCCAACCCGGCCGGCAACTGGGCCTCAATCTACGAACAGAACCCGCTTTGGGTCTACTCGGGCACCACCCGCGGGCCGGACGACGCAAATAGCGATGAGCCGAAGCTTGACATAAAACTACTGAATATTTCGGTGCAGCCTGGCGGAAAAGCCCTAGCGCAGATCCGAACAAACACGAAGAAATGGTATGAAGAGGGAGAAAATTTCGAGAACTTTAAGCTCCTAGATATTGACCCGGAGGCAGGAACTGTGACCGTGTACTCTGAGAAAATCGGAAAGACTGTGACCTTGGAACGCTCCCCCTAAGGCCTCAGGTTGAGTATGAAGAGCATATGGGGTATAGTTGTCAACAACAGCGGGAGGAAAGGACCGTAATGAATACCAGACACGCACGCAAAGTCACTGCAGACGCGCTCCTCGTTACATTGGTGCTCGTGGCGATGACGGCGATGACGGCTGTACCTTCACTGGCTCAGCAAGCAGGCATTGACCACATCGAGACGGCTGAGGCCGAGACGGCCGAAGCCGCCCCGGTTCAAACGCCCGGCCCGGGCCTGGACGAAGGCGCCGTATCCCGCACCGACGCGATTGTCGATGAGGGGATCGGCCTTTACAAGCGCGGCCACTACGCCGAGGCCCTCGACGCGTTCAACCGCGCCCTCGTGTTCGATCCCGAAAACAAGAACGCCCTGACCTATCGGGACAAATGCCAAGGCAAGCTGCTCACGGCCGCCGCCGGCGATGAGCCCGACACCGTGCCGAGCTTCGAAAGCGTCGACGCCGAGGCCGTGGTCGTCGAAACCGAGGAGTCGCCGCTGAGCCTCGAGGAAGAGCGCTACAAGCGAGTCCGAGAACTCATCGAGATCGCGGAAGCCTACCTCGAAGAACGGTTGTTCAAGCGGGCGCTCGAACACTACGAGCAAGCCCTCCTCATCGCCCCCGCTAATCGCCGGGCAAAGGCCGGCTACTACAAAGCGCGAATCGGCGCCAGCGAGGTAGCCATCAAGGAAGCCGATCAACGCAAGAAACTCGAGCATAAGCTGATAGAGAAGTTCACCATAGAGAGGAAACTGCTGCCGGATGGCGCCGGCCCGGACGGGATAAAGGATATTCGCATCAAGGTGCCCGTGGCCGAGGAGCGGTATATCGAGGAATATGAACGAAATCCGATCGAAGAGGCGTTGGAATCGCCCGTCAGCCTCGATTTTGAAGGCGAACACATCCGTTCCATCATTGATTTCATATCCGACTATGTCGGCATCAACATCGTTATTGACTCCCGCGTTGTAATGCCGCCGCAGGAACCCGAAGCGGAAGTGGCCCCATCCCCTTACGGACCGGCCCCCGTGGGCCCGGCGACCGGGCGCGGCAGGTCCGGCCCCGCGGGCCCGATAATGGGACCCGGCGGCATGCAGATCATGTCACCGCCGGGCACCGGCGGCGGCGGCCGCTACCCCGGCACCGGCCGAGGCGCGCGGCCCGGCACAACATCGCTTTACGACACGACGGGGTACGGCCAGCTTCGCACGCAAGGCCGCCCCGACGGAAGGCCGGGAGATATGGGAACAGAGGGTTATGTCACCGACGGCGTGGTTGAGGACATAACCGTAAGAAACGTGCCGTTGAGAGAAGCGTTGGCCGCCCTGTTGCAGCCTTTGAACCTGAGCTATACCCTGCAACCCGGCTTCCTATGGATTAGCACCCCCAACCGCATCCGCTACGAGAAGGGCTTCGAAGAACTCGAGACTCGATATTACACCTTGCGTTACTTGGGCACTGAGACGCTTCCCAAGGTCATCCTAAGCCAGCCGGGCGGCGGCGGCGGCGGCGGCGGCGTAGGTCGTGGCGGCGCCGGCGTAGGCGGCGTAGGCGGCGGCGCGGGCGGCGTGGGCGGCGGCGACATCGGGCGCGGCGGCGGAACCGCCACAGGCACGCGACGCGGCGGAACCACCGGCGGCGGCGGCGCCAGCGTGGGCGGCCCGATTTTCTCGAACCTCTCCGAGCTTTTTCAACCCCTTAGTGATGAACTCTTGTACGAGAGTCCGGCCATCATTGGCTTCACCTCCCTTGGCACCGGCAGTGTCTATGACAACGAGTACGGCGGGGGCTACGGCGGCGG
>Ga0180438_10006582_pt1 | contig 15654 bp, 12 predicted proteins | sample SS_ome_12_FD_132455 | JGI IMG/M metagenome (GOLD analysis project Ga0180438, IMG submission 132455) | Hypersaline lake sediment archaeal communities from the Salton Sea, California, USA - SS_3_D_2 metaG | ecosystem: Environmental > Aquatic > Non-marine Saline and Alkaline > Hypersaline >...
AGGTGCCGCACTGCGGGCTAGAATAGCAAGTTCTGTCTGACAGGAAAAAGGAAGGGAGAAAGCTAAACCGTGGACATTGATCAAGCTATCGAACAAAGGAAGAGCATTCGAGCTTTTAAGTCTGACCCCGTGCCCAAAGCGAAGCTGAAGGAGATCATGGAGCTGGCTTTGCGAGCTCCTTCCTGGGGTGATACTCAGCCCTGGGAATTTGCGATAGTGACCGGGAAGAAGCTGGAAGAAATAAGACAAGCCTTTGTTGAAAAGGCAGCAGCGGCACAAGAAGACAATCCCGATATTCCTCGTCCTCGAGAGTTTCCCCAGCCTTATGACACTCGTTACCGTGCTCTGGGCAGGAAAGTTCTCGAGCTAAAGGGAATTAGCAGGGAGGATAAGGAAAAGAGGATGCGGTGGATCTTGCAGGGCTTGAGATTGTTTGAAGCTCCTTGCGTCATCTATATCTATATTGACCGCTCTTTCTACCTTCAGGGCGATAGGTTGAATGTTTGGCCCGTATTCGATTGTGGTTTGGTCACTGAGAACATCATGCTGCTGGCTACCAGCCATGGGCTGGGGCCTGTGGCTCAGATACAGGCCGTCTTGTATCCTGATGTGTTGAGGAAGGTGTTGGGCATACTGGATTCCAAGCTCATAGTGCTGGGAATAGCCGTGGGCTACCCTGACTGGGATGACCCTGTAAATCAGCTTCGCTCCGAGAGGGAACCGCTGGATAATATAAGCACCTGGTACGGCTTTGATTGGAAGCCAGATTGAACCAAGAAGTGCCCCCAAGGGGATTCGGACCCCTGATCTTCAGCTTGAAAGGCTGATGTCCTAGGCCACTAGACGATGGGGGCAACGTTAAGCATTTTACGGATAAATCGCCGAATGTGCAAGGTCGGACGGCAGAACGGTGCGGCTTATGCCGGGGCTATCTTGCTATCTCTTCTATTATTTGACCGCCAGACGCCATCACTTGCATGCTCAAGGACATTTGGCCTAGAGCATGCGTAGAGCAGGATAGACAGGGGTCATAGCAGCGGATAGCCACCTCAACCCGGTTGAGTATACCTTCCGTTATTTTGTTGTTCTTTATGTGCGTTTTGGCCACCTCATATACTGCTTTGTTCATTGCAGCGTTGTTGTTGCCTGTCGCTACTATCAGGTTGACTTTCTTGATTTTGCCGGTGTCATCCACCCAGTAGTGATGGAATAGGGTGCCCCTCGGTGCTTCAAGCACTCCAACGCCCTGCTCATTGTACCTGTTTGAGGTGACTATCAGGTCAGTCGCACATATATCCTTGTCCTCCAGTAGCTGCTGGATCCTTTCGATGGAGTAAAGCAGTTCTATGAGGCGGGCATAATGATAATACAATGAACCTTCTACTATGCCGTTGTTGCCCAATTTCTTGAAGTTCTTGAGCTCAGCATTGGCTAATGGAGTGGATATTCCCTGGCTGACGTTAAGTCGCGCAAGCGGTCCCGCGCGGTAAGTGCCCTCCGGGTATCCCATCTTCCTGTAAAACGGGAACTTGAGATAAGACCAGTCTTCCACATATTCACTTATGATATCCAGGTAATCGGACGGATTGAACTGGTTTTCGAGAACCTTCCCTTTCTGGTCAATTAACCTCAATTTGCCATCGTAGAGCTCTAGATTGTTGCTTTCGTCCACCAGCCCGAGATAGCCTGTGGGAAAACTGGCACAGGTGCACACAAACTCCTTGTCTTTTTCATAATAACTCTTGATTATGCCTATGGCGGCCTGCGCATCGGCGATAGCCCAATCAATCTCCTTCAGGAGATGGTCTCTGTCAGCGGTGGATAGAGCTGTGTTCATGCCGCCGGGGACAGCGCCGTTGGGGTGGACTTTCTTACCACCTAGCTTTTGGATTATTGTCTGGCCAAAGCTGCGGAGCTTTACGCCTTTGACTGCAACCTCAGGATTCTCAGCAATCAATCCAATCACATTTCTCTTCGCCGGATCGGCATCCATGCCCAGAAGCAAATCCGGGCTGGCAAGGTGGAAGAAATGGAGGGCGTGGGATTGAAGGGTCTGCCCCATGTGCATCAATTCACGCAGGAGTTTGGCCGGACGCGTCAGCTCCACTCCCAGAATTGCATCGCAAGCCTTGGCTGCGCCCAGGTGATGGCTCACCGGGCAGATGCCGCAGATTCTCGGCGTTATTACCGGCATCTCCCAGAACACTCTGCCTTCGCAGAACTTCTCAAAACCTCGAAACTGTGTCACATGGAATTTGGCGTCAGTTACGTTACCTGAATCGTCCAGCTGTATTGTTACCTTGCCGTGTCCTTCGATTCGGCTGACCGGGTTTATTTCGATAGTCTTGCTGACTTGAGTAGCCATGTTTTCACCTCTTTCAATCAAAGCGCATCATCTCACCGGGCAGAACAGGGATTCTGCCTGCTAGGAGCTCCTTCAAGGCATACAGGATGACTCCAGCTTCTGGTGGACAGCCTGGGACATAGCAGTCTACCTTCACTACATGATTCACCGGTTTCACTTGGTCAAGGAGTGCCGGGACACCGGGCGGGCAGGGTATTTTGCCTTTGTAGGTGCTTTCAGTTTCGATATAACCGCGTTTGAGAACCTCTTCTTTGTCGAAGCTGCTGCGCATGGCACATATCCCACCGAAGCAGGCACAGTCTCCCCAAGCCATAAGGATTTTGCAGTGAGCCCTGAGTTCCTTGAGCACCTCTTCCTCTTCGGTATTGCCGACAGAGCCTTCTACAATACCGACATCTACCTGGGTGAACTCCTTTATGTCTGTTATGGGGGTCCTGGTGAATTCAACCACATCAGCTAAATCAATTATGGCTGCATCGATGTCCAGAAATGACATATGACAGCCGGAACAACCTTCGAGCCAGACCGAAGCTACCTTTACTTTTGCCATATGATTACTCCTCTTCAATTACTTGACGCGCTTAGCGATTTCATCGATTGTTTCCCAATCTGTTCTTACTCCCTCTGGCGGCTGCACCAAGCGCGATACCGATATAGGAGTCCCGTCCAGAGTGCTGTAGTCTCCACTTATTTCTGTCCAGGTGGGTGATGGTAGGACTACATTGGCTTTCCGGGCCAGGGACGATAGATAGCTGGTTTGGACAACCAGGAAATCCAATCCCTTAGGAAGCGCCGGCAATTCTTTTGCTTCAACATAGTCATCAGCTAGAAGGAGATATAAGGCTTTTACGCCCCCTTGAGTCAGGTTATTCATAACAGACAGGGAACTATTGGCGATACCCATATCCCAGGCACCCCGGCTGTTACCCTTCGACCTCAGAGATAGGATACTGGGCTTGCCGCTGTCGCAAGCGGCCGCCAGGTTGTACAGAGCGGTTATAAGGGCGGCGCTTTTTCGCTGCAATACACCTTCGCCGTAGACGACAATACTTCGGTTTGCTTTGCCGAGAATGTCCACAGCCTCGTTGAGCTTCTTCTGACTTATCCCGGTCTCCGCAGCTTCCTCGATCTGTTCATTGTTGATGGACTTGGCCAGATTATTGACGGCCGAAGCCTCCTTACCCTTTCTGGGCTTCAACCATAGCGATGTGTAATTAGCTAAGATGTTTTGCGTTGAATCAAGAGTAATTAGTTTGGCCTTGTTTTGTCTTACCGCTCTGACAATATAAGACCCGGCTACAGGATGGCTTCTGAATGGGTCCGCACCGGCTAGGAAAATGCAGTCAGCATCGAAAATGTTCTCCAACGGTGTTTGAGCCTTCAAATCCGCTTCATCCTGGAAAGCGCCGATACCTTCAATAACGGCCCGATATTGGTCTCCATCAAGGCTATCTAAGAACTTGCTGCCTAGCGTTCCTGTAATTAGTCCTTTGAATGCTTTGAGTGCCCGGCTGCTGGCTTGCCCTGAAGCTACTCCGGCTATACTGCTGCCGCCATTGCGAGCTTTGCACTGGCTCAGCGTCTTGGCTACCATATCAATGGCTTCATTCACTGAGCAGGGTTCCAGTTTACCCTGTGTGTTTCGCATCATTGGTGTCTTCACTCTTGGATGCTCTTGCCCTAACGGGCCAAAGCGCCCCATGTAGCAGAGTAAACCATCGTGTCTGGAAGGATCAGGACTGTCTATCCTTATCAGCCTGTTATTCTTGACGAACGCTTTGATGGCGCAGCCGATGCCACATATGGGGCAGACAGTGGTTATTTCCTGGCAATCCGGACGCTTGCCCTTATAGGCACTTCTCTTAGAGAATATGGCACCTGTGGGGCAGGCTTGGAAACATGCTCCACAGGAAATGCAGGATGACGCTCCCAGGGGTTGATTGAGGTCGGCAACGACCATATCTTTCCACCCGCGATGGGCGAAGTCCAGTGTGTGAACGCCCACAATTTCATCGCAAGTCCTGATGCATCTGCCACAAAGAATACAGCGATTATGGTCAATAACCAGGTAATCGTTTACTGAGTCCACAGGCAAAGCAGGCCATGAATATGGATAGCGAGCGTTGTCCATCTGGTACTCGTAAGCAAGGCTCTGCAGTTCGCAATCGCCGCTGGCCACGCACTGCGCGCACAAGTGATTGCGTTCGGTAAACATCAATTCCAATATCAGCCGACGATATTTCTCCAGCTTCTCGTTATGTGTCTGTACCACCAACCCATCTCGTGCCGGATAGGTGCATGCAGGCACAGGTCGCCTTTCTCTCTCTATTTCGACCACGCACATGCGGCAAGCACCGACATCCGTGAGCCCCTTTGCATGGCACAGTGTAGGCACATAGATATTGTTAGCCTGGCATATCTCAAGGACGGTCTCGCCCTCTTCTCCCTTGACCTGCTTACCGTCGATTGTTAAGGTAATCTCTTTCATGTTTATTCTCCTACCCCGAGGTCACATCTGAGACATCGGCTACCTTCCTGCTTGGCTTCGTCCGGGCTGTAGGGCAGTACTACTTCATTGAACGAGCCTTTTCTTTGTGAACTTCCTACCTCTTTGATTGTCACCCTCGCTCTTTCCTTAAGTTCCTCCTCAGTAGGTTGGATTGGAGGTATGTCGATAGGTTTGTAGCCGTTGTGTTCTACCAGCGGCGATAGCGGTTCACCGCGGAGATATCTTTTTATAGATGAAGCGGCCCTCTGTCCGGCGGCAATGGCTTCGATGACCGTTGCTGGACCCGTCACTGCATCTCCGCCGGCAAAAACGCCTTTGCGGTTGGTGGCGAGCGTCCTGGGGTCGGCGGCTATGGTGCCGCCCTTTCCTGTTCCAATACCGTCTCCACTTAAGAAGGAGGTGTCTGGTCTTTGACCTGTAGCTTCAATGACCATATCGAAATTCATCGTGTATTCTGACCCGCTGATGGGATTGGGTGTCCTTCTTCCACTGGCATCGAACTCTTTAAGTTCCATACGGATACATTCGAGCCCGGTGACCGCATTGTCATTGCCGAGAATCCTGGTAGGGGCGGTTAGACAATGGATTTGAATACCTTCCTCGTCAGCCGCTATGATCTCATCCGGTAGCGCCGGCATATCTTTCCTCTCCCGTCGGTAGAGAATGTGGACCTCTCTGGCGCCCTTTCGCAGAGCTACTCTGGCGGCATCGACGGCGGAGTTGCCACCTCCAACGACAGCCACCTTTTGCCCCACCTGAACATCTTTGCCCAGATTTAGCTCTCTTAAGAAGTTGATGGCATCAAAGACTCCCGCCAGCTCTTCCCCCGGAATCCTCATTTTGTCTCCCTTGTGGGCGCCCGTAGCGATGAACGCAGCCTGATACTTGTCGTCTTTTAGCAGGGTCTCTATATCGTCTATCCGCGTGTTCAATCTTATTTCCACGCCGAGCTTCTGAATTATATCGACTTCTTTTTTGAGGAGATTCTTAGGCAGCCGATACTCGGGGATGCCGACAGCTAACATGCCACCGGCTACAGGAAGTCCTTCGAATATGGTAACCTGGTAGCCTTCGTGGGCAAGGTCCCAGGCTGCTGATAAACCTGCCGGACCGGCACCGATAATGGCTACCTTTTCTTTCCTGCGCTCTTTTATTTCCGGTTTATATTCGAACCCGTGCTCGAAAGCGTAATCGGCGGCGAATCTGTGCAGATGCCTGATGGCTATTGGCTCCTCTACTTGCTGCCGACGGCATTTGCCTTCACAAGGATGAGGACATACGCGTCCGACGCTTAATGGTAAGGGCAACCGCTGCATGATGACTCGGCAAGCCTCTTCGAATTTATTTTGTTTAATGAAAGCTATGTAGCCAGGTGCGTCGAGCCCTACCGGGCAGGTACCCGAACACGGCGCCTTGAACAAAGCCTGGCAGACCACCGCCGGGCATTTCTTGTCTATGATATGGGCCTCGTACTCATCCCTGAAGTGTCGCAGTGTGGTCAGGACGGGATTAGGCGCCGTCTGGCCGAGGCCGCAGATAGAAGCTGAGCAGAGCATTTCAGCCAGCTCCTCCAATATAGCAAGGTCTTCCATGGTGCCCTTGCCGTCTGTTATCTTAGTCAAGAGGTCAAGCATCTTCGGTATTCCGGCACGGCAGGGAGTGCATTTGCCGCAAGACTCATCTTTGGTGAATTGGAGAAAGAACTTGGCGACATCCACCATGCAGCTATCTTCGTCCATGACCACCAGCCCGCCTGAGCCCATGATGGCTCCCAGCGCGGTGACAGCCTCATAATCGACAGGGGTATTCAAGTGGTCAATGGGGATAACTCCGCCTGATGGGCCACCTATCTGCACTGCCTTGTACTTCTTTCCGTTGGGTATGCCGCCGCCGATATCAAATACAATCTTCCCGAGAGTTGTACCGAGGGGGACTTCGACCAGCCCGGTGTTGTTCACCTTCCCTACCAGGCACAGAGTCTTTGTGCCTTTGCTGCTGGAGGTACCCACGTTGCCAAACCATTGGGCCCCTTTCCAGATTATCTGGGGCACGTTTGACCAGGTCTCCACGTTATTGAGTGTGGTAGGCTTGCCGAAAAGACCTTTGTTGGCGGGGAAAGGTGGTCGCTGGCGAGGGTTTCCTCGCTTTCCTTCGATTGAGATCAGAAGGGCTGTTTCCTCGCCGCAGACGAAGGCACCTGCGCCGGGGAATATATCCAGGTCGAATTCAAAGCTGGTCCCCAGTATGTTTTTTCCCAGAAAGCCGCATTCCCGGGCCTGGTTTATAGCATGATTCAGTGTTTCGATAGCTAGGGGATATTCAGCACGCACGTATGCGTAACCCTGGTGCACATTGCCTATGGCATAGGCACCTATGGCCATGCCCTCGACTATTGAGTGTGGATTGCCTTCGAGAACAGCGCGGTTCATATAGGCGCCGGGGTCACCTTCATCCCCGTTGCAGACAACGTATTTCTCATCGCCCGGAGCATTGCGGACAAATGTCCACTTTGTGGCTGTGGGGAAGCCCGCCCCTCCTCGACCTCTTAAGCCAGCCTTTCCTATCTCTGCAATGACGTCCTCTGGTTTCATATTGGTCAGGGCTTTGGCCAGCGCTTGATAGCCGTCTCTAGCTATGTATTCTTCGATGCTTATCGGATTGAGATCCTGGTTATGCATCACCCGTATTTCCTGCAACTTGAGCAACGGGTCATCGGGACTTAACTTCCATTCATCGACTACCCTGTCTTTGATAAGGTGCTGCTCGACAACTTGCGGGACTCTGTCCTCGGAGAGGTCGTAGTAAGTGGTCTTGCCGGTTGTGGGATGGAGAATCGTGACTGTCGGCTCCCGGTCGCACAAGCCAATACAGGCTGCCTTCAATACGGTGACATCCGATAATTTACGGCCTTCGACCTCTCGTTGAAATGCCTCAAGAACCTTTTTTGCGCCTGAAGATATACCACATGTTCCAAGATGGACCTTTACCTGGGTCTTCTTATCCCGTTTTGATAGTCTCTCGACTATTTCGTCTCTAAACTTCGTTAATTCCTCTACCGACGCAAGTCGTTTCATCGTACTCTCCTATTGATACGAACTCAGGATCTCCTTCAGCTTGCTGGGCTTCACCTTCCTGTGTACATTCTCATTGACGGCTAATACCGGGGATAGCCCGCAACAGCCGATACACCGTACTGTTTGCAGAGAGAATTTGCCATCGGGTGTGGTGCTCCCAGACTCAAGGCCGAAGTCCTTATTCAGACTATCGATTATTTTCTGTCCCCCTTTGACGTAGCAACTGGTGCCCAAGCATACCTGAATCACATACTTGCCTTTTGGCACCATCGAAAAGAACGAATAGAAGCTAGTTATTCCGTATAGCTCACTCAGGGGAATTCGCATTTCCCCGGATACTATTTCTAAGGCTTCACGTGGGAGATAGCCAATAAGCCCCTGCACCCTTTGCAATACCCGGATTGGAGCTCCTGCTTGTCCATCCGTAGCTTCAATTATTTTCTTGATTTGCCGGGAAGTTCTACTGTCGATGCTTTTACTTGTTTTCCCCCCGGTTGGTTCAGTTTTTCCTGTTTGATGCAATGTCACCTCCCGAAACACGAGTAATCTCTGTACCACGGAATAATCCGGTAACCGTGTGCCAGCCAAATCGTGGAGTTCAGCTTCAGTCCTAGAGGCTTCGGCTTTGAATGGCAAGGTTTCATATTTAGGTTGGCCGAATTCAACTAAAAAAACCGCCCAATTATATCACCACAATTCCACGATATGCAAACCGACTTGGCTGAGCATAATCGCTTGTTTCTGCAACTGAAAGTAGTTATAATTCCTTGGTTTGTTCGCAGCGCGTCATATCATAAGACAAGAGATAGTGAAAAGCCGCCATTGCATGTCCGCAGAATTGTGGCGGTGATTCGTTGTTAAGCTTGCGTCCAGCATACCGGTTTTGGAATCTCAGCATATAACAGGAGGTTAAGGATGTGGAAAACTGAAGCCACGGGAGTTCCACATGTGGAGCCGGCGGTAAGGCAATGCCTTCCCCCTTGCCAGATCAAATGCCCGATAAACGAGGATATCCAACGGACAAACGTACTTATTTCCCTTCTCCCGGATGACCCGGATTTGGCGAAGGATGGCATCTTGCAGATTAGTGATTATCTCTATGACAAGAATCCCTTCTTTAATATTTGCGGCTACATCTGTGGCCTTTGTGAGTTGGAGTGCAACTACCTCAAAAAGGGCGGCGCGATCAAGAGGAGGCTACTCAAGCGATTCCTGTCGGATGTATATACTGAACATCTCAGGGAACTGGGGGAACTAAAGATAGTCAAAGATAAGGAAAAGGTGGCTGTCATAGGTGGCGGGCCGGGTGGGTTGATGTGTGCCTACCATTTAGGCAAGAAGGGATACAACGTAACGATAATCGAAGCTTCTGACCGGCTTGGGGGAGCATTATGGCTGGTACCGGATTATCGTTTACCTAAGGATATTATTCAGACCACAGTCGAGAACCTTGTGAGAATCGCTGGTATAGATGTCAGGTATAACAGCAAGCTAGGGGCAGGGGAGTTAACACTGGAGAGATTGAAAAATGAGGGCTTTAGGGCAGCTTTCCTTGCAACGGGGTTGCCATATCCCAGAGTCCTGACCTTTGAGAGACAATCTTTGGAGGGACAAGATCTGGCCGGTGTTATGTACGGTCACACTTATTTGTACGAAGTCAGTCACAATAATATCGCAGCAGATTATTTCAAGGGCAAGAGGGTGATAGTCACAGGTGGCGGCAATGTAGCCTTTGATGTGGCCAGGTCAGTCAGAAGGCAGGGTGGAAAGGTAACTGTGGTGGCTCTCGAACGTGAGGACAAGGACCATAGAGACGGCATACCTGCTGACGAGGAGGAAATCCGCGGGGCCTGGGAGGAGGGCATTAGGATAGTCTATAGCCGTGGTGTGAGAAAAATCATCGGACAGGATGGCAGATTCAAGGGGATCAACTGTCCGGCGTGCGTTAGCGTGTTTGACGAAGAAGGGTTCAATCCAAGATTTGATTGTGCTGACTGCATAGACTTGGAGGGGGATGTACTTATAATAACAGTGGGCCAGGCTCCTGATAGGTCCATGCTTCAGAAGGAAAACCTGCTAGATGAACAGGGTAGATTTGATGTTGACCATTTGACATTGCAGAGCAAGAACAATCCCTGGGTGTTTGTAGGCGGTGATGTTAGAAGAGTGGGCTTCATGGTTGAAGCTATGGGTGAAGGGCTTGTGGTTGCTGAGTCGATTGATAGATATCTGAGAGGGGTGGACATGAAGGAAGGGCGAAGAAGGGACTATGAAGGGTATCAGATTCCGCTGAGGAGAGACTATAAACCTGAGCCTCGGGTGCCTTGGATGCCGCCAGAAGACAGAATGCATTTTAAGGTTTTCGAGCAAGGTTTCACGCTGAAGGAGGCGATAGCGGAAGCGAGAAGATGTGTCACTTGTGGGCCATGCCTGTCCTGCAAAGCCTGCGTCTCAATCGGTTTTCAGAAGTCTTTGAGTCCAGTGGAGGTAGATGAAACAAGGTGTAGCGGCTGCGGGCATTGCGTTTACGTCTGTAACTACTATTCTGCTCACCTGATTAGCTCTGGCGGCAAAATCGTATCCGAAACGGATATGTTCAGGTGCAAGTCCTGCGGCATGTGCGTTGCGGCTTGCCCGTCTCAAGCCAGAAGAATGGTTGATGATACTACAGCGGAGAGAATAGCCGTGCTTTACTCGTCTTTGGCGTAGTGCTTGGACCAAAGTTTTATTTAGGAGGACGACATTGAGCGATTACGAGCCCAGAGTAGTGTGTTTCTCCTGCAAGTTCAGCTGGGGTTATCTGACAGACGAAGATACGCTCTCAAGCAAGATAGATAACTGGATACCCCTGATTTGCACGGGAAAGATCGATGCCACGCATATACTTGATGCATTCAACGCAGGGGCCGACGGAATTTTGATACTTGGTTGCCCGGAAGGGGACTGTCATTATCAGGACGGCAACTATGAGGCGAAGAAGAGAGTGTATTTGATTCGCAGGCTACTGGAGTCTGTGGGCATAGAGAAGGAAAGGATTAGGATAGAGCTATCTGCTGACGCCGAAGGAGAGAGCATCCCCAGGTTGGTAGAAGAGATGAGAACGGAACTGGCAAAACTCGGTCCGGCGAAGAACGGTCCACTGAAAGAGAGGAAGCCCAATGTGGCAATTAAAGCTATAGGGGGAAAACAAGATGGCTAAGCCGAAGATTGCAATTTGCTGGTTGGGTTCCTGTGGTGGCTGCGATGAGGCGGTGGTGGACATAAATGAAGTACTCCTTCGCGTGGCCGATGCAGTTGACATAGTTCTATGGCCGGTGGCGATGGACTTCAAGTATGACAGTGTCAGAAAGATGAAGAATGGTGAAATCCTGCTGAGTGTGGTCAACGGACATGTCAGAAACTCCGAGCAAGAAGAGATAGCAAAGCTATTGAGGGAAAAGTCTCAGTTGGTTCTTGCCTTCGGTGCCTGCGCCTGCTTCGGTGGAACACCTGGATTGGCTAATCTTAGTACAAAGGAAAACATCTTCAACTGGGTCTATCGTGATGCCCCAACTGTGGTTAACCCCAATGGCATTTATCCCCAAACTGCCTCTCGCGTCAACGGGAAAGAACTCACTCTACCCGAGTTCTATGACCATGTCCACGCACTGAATGATATCATTGACGTCGATTACTACCTGCCGGGATGCCCTCCGCCTCCCTATTTGGTGATGTATGCTACGAGCGCAGTTCTGGAAAACAAACTTCCTCCGAAAGGCTCAACTCTGGCACCTAATAGAGCCCTGTGTGACAGCTGCAAACGGAACAAGTCGAAGCCAGACAGAATATCCATTAAGGAAATCAGGAGGATTCATGAGGTGGAAGCAGACCCCGACACTTGTTTTCTGGCCCAGGGAATAATCTGTCTCGGACCGGCCACCCGTGATGGCTGCGGGGAAGCCTGCATGAATATCAATATCCCGTGCCGGGGGTGTTTCGGTCCTGTGGAGGGGATAGAGGATGCTGGGGCCAAATTCATCCCCGCCCTGGCATCAATTCTAGATGCAGAGAGCGATGAAGACATAACGAGAATCGTGGACCAGTTTGTTGATCCTGTGGGATATCTGTATCGATTCTCACTGCCTGCTTCGATGTTTCAGAAGAAGAGCGAGAAGTAGATTAAGCAGGAAAGAGGTGCAATGTGAGCAAAAAGCTAACGATAAACCCAATAACCAGACTTGAGGGACATGGGAAAATCGAGATTTTCCTGGACGATAAGGGTAATGTAGAAGATGCCTATTGGCAGGTGGTGGAGCTCAGGGGGTTTGAAGTTTTTTGTCTGGGTAGACCTGTGGAAGAGTTGCCGCGGATTATGCCCAACATCTGTGGCGTCTGCCCAACTCCCCACAACATGGCATCGGTGAAAGCGCTGGATGATCTTTTTGGAGTAGAGCCAACACCCACTGCCAAGCTGATAAGGCAGCTCCATTACAATGCGTTCATAGTGGAAGACCATCTGCTCCATTTCTATATACTGTCAGCGCCTGATTTTGTGCTTGGCCCAAGTGCTGATCCGGCAGAGCGAAATATTCTTGGTGTGGTGCACAAGGTTGGGGCGGAAATCGGCGGCAAGGTCATAGAAGCAAGAAAAAGATGCCGTGAAATAATCCGGCACATTGCCAGCAAGCCTGCCCATCCCGAGGGTGGCCTGCCCGGCGGAGTCCCCAGGGGAATCACGGAGGACGACAGGAAATGGATACGGGAGACTGCCAATTTCTGTGTCGAATTCTGCCAGTTTTCTTTGGAGTTGTTCAAACAGGTCGTCTTGGATAACAAAGAGTACCTGAATGTTGTCCTGAATGACGCTTACAAGCTAAACACCTACTATATGGGGCTAGTCGATGACAATAACCGGCTAAATTTCTACGAAGGCAAATGCAGGATAGTTGGTCCAAAAGGTGAGGAGTATGCCTTGTTTGATTATCACGATTATGTTGATTACATAGGGGAGTGGGTTGAACCATGGACATATGTAAGGCTAACTCACTTGAAGAAGATAGGTTGGAGGGGCTTGAATGACGGTGAGTCAACATCATTGTATCGTGTAGGGCCACTGGCAAGGTTGAATGCAGCTGATAGCATGCTAACACCCCTCGCCCAGAGAGAATATGAGACGATGTTTGAGACACTGGGTGGCAAACCGAGTCACCATACTCTAGCTTACCATTGGGCAAGGTTAATTGAAGCTTTACAGGCTGCTGAGCATATGCAGCGGATTGCTAATGACCCCTTGCTGACCAGCAAAGATATACGCAATATGGAACTGAAGTTGGATAAGGTCGGAATTGGCTGTGTCGAGGCAGCCCGTGGAACATTAATCCACCATTATGAGGCGGATGCCGATGGAAAAGCTACAAGGGTGAATCTTATTGTGGCCACCCAGCACAATGCAGCTCCTATATGCCTGTCTGTGAAAAAGGCAGCCATGGGATTTGTGAAGGGCCCAGAGGTTAAGGAAGGCTTTCTCAACATGGCAGAGATGGCTTTCAGAGCGTATGACCCCTGTTTGGCTTGTGCTACCCATGCTTTGCCGGGCCAAATGCCACTAATAGTGAATATAAGAGACCACAGTGGCGACCTGATAAGGACCATACGCAGGCCATAATCCGGAGAGAATGACCGGCCTGGGCCCAGCTGGAAGTTGATGGTAGATATGGTAAGCGCGTGGCAGCTGTCCGGGTATAGTACTGGGTAGCGCATAGCCCCGGAATCCACTTTGACAGTGTTGGGCGAACAGGTAATAGAGTGGCTAGTAAGAAAGAGAGATATTACAGGAGCCTTTACGAAATTGCAGCCGTAGTAAATTCAGTTCGTGTTCCTCAGAGTGTACTCGATAGCATAGTGAAGACCGTGTCCGAGGCGTTGGAAGCCAAGGGATGTTCAATAATGCTACTTTTGCCTGACCGGAAAGTCCTACTTCATACTGCGGCTCACGGGTTGAGCGACCGGTATGTCCGGAAGGGGCCGGTATCTGCTGACAAGAGCATTTCTCAGGCACTGGTAGGAAAGCCAGTTGCTATACTAGATGCAGCCGAGGACGAGAGGGTTCAGTATAGAGAGCAGGCTAAGCAAGAAGGAATCGCTTCCATGCTATCTGCGCCAATATTGTTTAAGGGAGACGTAGTGGGAGTGATAAGAGTGTATACAGCGAAGCAGCACTATTTCACGCGCTCGGAGATACATTTCGTGCAGGAGGTAGCCAATCTAGGCGCTATTGCCCTTGAGAGGGCGAGGGAGCTCGAACAGTGTTTTATTGAGGTGGATAAACTGGAAGAGAGTAGACGCCAATTCGTCCGTTTTCTTAGTGTTGTCGCTCATGACCTGCAGTCACCCTTGGTTGCCACCCAGAGCATACTGTCCTATATAGCGGACGGATACACCGGCGAGATTACTGACGGCCAGAAAGACTTGCTGCAAAGAGGCACCAGGAGGATTGATGAGCTTCTGATGTTAATCACTGACCTATTGGACGTACCCCGTATCGAAGCTGGTCAGCTTGTACGCGAGATGAAAGAACTCTCTCTCAATGAGGTGATAAAACAAGCAGTGGTTGACCTGGATAAGGTGGCGAGACAGAAGGGGATAGAATTGAAGATCGAACTACCCGAGAGTTCGCCCCTAGTTTACGCATCAGGTCGGCGGCTGCAACAAGTATTGAACAACCTGATAAGTAATGCTATTAATTATACACGTGATGGCACGGCGCTTGTCAGAGTGAAAGAATATCAAAACGAGATAACGGTTGAAGTGATAGATACTGGAATTGGCATACCGCCAGACGAACTACCGCGAATTTTCGATGATTTTTTCCGAGGGAAAAATGCGGGAAAGAAAGGCACCGGATTAGGGTTGTCAATATCGAAGAGAATAATAGAAGCTCATGGGGGGAAGCTTTGGGCTGAAAGTCCCTGTCCTGAAACTGGCAAGGGAAGCAAATTTACTTTCGCTCTGCCGAAAAACGGACGATTAAGGCACAACCGTGGGTAAAATGAACCCATGTGAGATCTTAGAATGAATAGTCGAGGAGGTGAGCAAATATGAAACAAAGGCCGAAGATTCTACTTGTTGATGATGATGTTGATCTTGTGAAGGTCATGAGTGGGGCTCTGGAAAGCAAAGCTTATGAAGTGATTGTTGCCTACAATGGGCAGGAGGGTTTGGAAAAGGCGAGAAAAGAGAAACCTGACTTAGTGGTTCTGGATATTCTGATGCCGGTGGCCGATGGTTTCACCTTTGCCGACGAGTTCCGAAAGGACGCATCACTCGCCAAGACTCCTGTGCTGGCGTTGACCAGCTTTTCAGAGTCATTGGGCCAGCCTTTCCCATTCGAGGTTACCGAGTACATTGTTAAGCCTATCAAACCGAGAGACCTGGTGGCTAAAGTCGAAGAGTTTCTCAAAAGGGCAGAGACATCGTGACAATAATGACGGCTACCGTCCGCCGAGAAGAGACCAGGAATTGCCTGAGCGGATGACGTGTCGGCAAGATTTGACCGAGTATTGCGTTCATCAGGAATCGTCTTATGAACTGACCCCGTACGAGTCCTGATCTTCAGTCAGATGGGATCACCCCGAAAATCGTAAGATCTTCGTCGAACAGCGTATGTCAAAGGCAACGAAGCAGTCTCTCAAATTAGCTTCTATTAGCGTCCGGGGCATTGTTCAGGG
>Ga0180438_10006586_pt1 | contig 15649 bp, 12 predicted proteins | sample SS_ome_12_FD_132455 | JGI IMG/M metagenome (GOLD analysis project Ga0180438, IMG submission 132455) | Hypersaline lake sediment archaeal communities from the Salton Sea, California, USA - SS_3_D_2 metaG | ecosystem: Environmental > Aquatic > Non-marine Saline and Alkaline > Hypersaline >...
CAAGTAAATGCTATCAGACTGATTATCGGATGAAAAAACGTGTGAAGTAATGTATTACTTATAGTCTGTGGTGTGAGAAATGTAAATGCAAGGTATCTCAAAATGGCTATAGTTGCAATTCCAAGAATAGCTGATGAAAGAAGGAGTCTGTCAGATTGAAAGATAGTCATGCTAAGCCTTCCAAAAAGGAGTATTACTCCTAAGAAGACGTTAATAATGACACCTATCGCAATCAAGCGACGAAATGTTAAAACTTGGCGATACTCGCCGAGAAGTGAGTATGAAACGATGCTAGAGGCAAATATGGGGATAAGAAAAATTGTTAACCCAAATACTAGTAAATCAGTTATTATGCCCAAAAGAGAGGTAACAGGGAATTCTAATAAGATCAAACCATAGATAAAACTTGAGATAATGGCAATTATGACCAATTTACTACTTGAGGGGACTGAGAAAAGCCCCTTGTATAACCCTACAACCCTTGATACATTTTTTGTATGAGATGACTGTTCTTCCATGTTGCGACCCTCGTCTTTTGTTTGAACTTGTGTATACTAGTTAATTTTCGTATTTTCTCTGTTCATTTTTGGCAAAAAGCATTTGGATCGATTAACTACAAACAAACTCAAAAGATATAGTATGAATTCAGTGAATTTCTTTAGTACTAAAGAGCGAATACTCAGAGCGAATACTATGATTATTCCGACTCAAATGGCTTTCTTACCACCATACGAGTAAGTTTTTAAAAAACTTCACATAAAAATTATCAATTGAGAGACGGAAAGACGATGTGCCATATTGTTTGATAAAGAGGACCATTATACGTTACTATTTTCAAAAGTAAACGGTGAAAAAGTATGAACGAAAAATATCTCTCTGTGTCCGATGGAGAGAGATGTCCTGTATGTAACAATTCAACTATGAAAGTTACCGCAAGAGAGATTGACGTCCCACATTTTGGGCAAACCTTACTATATTCGAGTCTCTGTCAGAACTGTGGGTTTCGACAAAGCTGGCAATATCCGCTTGAGGCGCGTTCACCTCATAGATATACGTTATATGTTTCAGAACCTTCTGATTTAACCTCACGGGTAATTAAGTCAAATGTAGCTTCGATAAGAATACCGGAGCTTGGCTTCAGTTTAGAATCTAAGATGTCATCTGACCCGTTTATAACAAATGTTGAAGGTGTACTTCAAAGGGCTAAATCTGCTACGCAAACGTTAAATTCATGGGCTGATTCTAAAGAGGAAAAAGAAAAAATTGAGAAAGTGTTCCAAAAAATAGAGAAGGCAATAGCCGGCGAACTCCCCTTTCACCTAATTATAGAAGACCCACTTGGAATAAGTACTATCGAGGCTACAAATCCGAAAAAACTAAAAGTGGAAGAATTGAGATCATCAGAGGATGCCCAGTAATTTTTACGCTTAGTTGGCTGGAATTTAAATAGTTTCTTTTCCGATTTTTTAGTTTACGTCATTTAGTTTCAAGTTTTCTGTGAAGGATGTTTGTCAACTACTAACCCTAAAGGAAAGGTTGTCATTGCGCAAATATATAAAAATAATAGTGGTTTTTCAATATACTTGAAGGGAATTCTCTGATAATCTTCGACAGTTTTTATTAAAGTGTATATCTTTGCGATTCTTTATCTGTTAACCTACTTATGTATCGCATTAAATCTAGAAAAAAAGAGGTCACTTTACATGGACGAAAGAGATGAATTTAACGAAGAACTTGATATTGACTTTAAGACTACAAAAGATTTACCTGTAGATAAGTTATTAATCGCTCAAGTAATAGGTCAAGAAAGAGGCGTTTCTGTCATTAGAAAAGCTGCAGCTAAGAAAAGAAACGTCCTTTTAATCGGTCCCCCCGGTACAGGAAAAAGCATGTTAGGAGCTGCAATGGCACAACTTATTCCAAAAGAACAACTTGAAGATATTCTAGCTATACCAAATAGAAAAGATCCAAATACTCCGAAGGTAGTCGTCGTGCCGGCGGGATCTGGAGAACAAATAGTGCACTACCACCTACAAAGAGCAAATAAGTCAAAAGGTCTCCGCAATTTTATCTCAATAATCCTCCCAGCAGTTATTATACTTCTAGCGTTCATGACTGGACAATGGCTTATGGGCATATTTGTGGCCCTGGTGGCATTTCTGATCATAAATCAGGTAAAGATAAGATCTGAGCAACTCGTTCCAAAGTTGCTTGTAGATAATAGCAGAAAAGAGTATGCTCCATTTCTAGAAGCAACAGGAGCTCATTCGGGCGCAATGTTGGGTGACGTTCGGCACGACCCATTTCAGAGTGGGGGGTTAGGAACTCCTGCACATGAACGCGTTGAAGCAGGCTTAATTCATAAAGCACACAAAGGAGTTTTATTCATCGACGAAATTGCAACTCTTAAACTAAGAACCCAACACGACCTTTTAACGGCAATGCAAGAGAAAAAGTTTCAAATAACGGGTCAGAGCGAATTAAGTAGCGGTGCTATGGTTCGAACAGAGCCAGTTCCATGTGATTTCATACTAATTGCCGCTGGCAATTTGGATACCGTCCAGAAAATGCACCCCGCGCTGCGATCAAGAATTCGAGGGTATGGTTATGAGGTGTATATCAACGAGACGTTACCAGACACCTTAGAAAATCGGAGGGCATACGCACAATTTGTCGCCCAAGAAGTAAGAAAAGATGGAAAGATTCCACACTTCACTAAAGAGGCAGTTATTGAGATCATTCGTGAAGGAAGAAGAAGAGCGGGAAGAAAGGGTCATCTAACATTAATGTTAAGAGATCTTGGAGGTTTGATCAGGGCGGCTGGTGATCTTGCAAGTGAGTTGCGCGCTATACACGTTACCGCGGAGCATATCATTAATGCGAAAACAATGGCACGAAGTCTAGAACAACAAATTGGCGATAAATACATCGAGCGGAAACGAGAATATGAAGTAATAAGAGTTCAAGGAAAGGTTATTGGAAGAGTCAATGGGCTAGCGATCATTGGAGATCCGCGAATAGGTGCAAGTGGTATCGTATTGCCACTAGAAGCAGAAGTTGTGCCTGCTCTGAGTAGTGATGAAGGAAGAATTATTGCCACAGGCAAATTAGGAGACATTGCAAACGAGGCTGTCCAGAACGTCAGCGCATTAATTAAGAAGCATAGTGATGACGTGTCTAAGTATGACATCCACATCCAATTCCTGCAAACCCACGAAGGCGTGGAGGGCGACAGCGCATCCATTTCCGTAGCAACGGCAGTCTTTTCCTCGATAAGAGGTATCCCTGTGGACCAATCAGTAGCCATGACAGGATCCCTCAGCGTACGCGGAGACGTACTCCCTATTGGAGGCGTAACTCCGAAAATAGAAGCAGCATGCGAGGCTGGACTCAAAAAAGTTCTTATTCCTACCACAAATAAGAAGGATGTCATTCTTGAGGCAAAATACAAGGATAAAATTGAAATTGTGACCGTTTCACGAATTGAGGAAGTACTTCAACATGCTTTAGTGTTCGATAGTGAGAAAGAAATGGATTTTTTAAAAATAGTAGGTAGCACTAATGCAATCACTGATGAAAAGAAAAAGTTTTCAATTGACTTCAACCAGCCAGTCACCTCATAGTTTTGAGACGAGTCATTCGTCTCTTTAGTTTTGAAAAAGACTTAAAAAGAGACAAATGTGATTAGACACCAAGAGCGAAAAAGAAAGTAATTCGATTCAGGTGAAATTAATGGTTAAATTTCCGTCAATTATACATGCGTACTGTCCCTTTTGTCGTCGGCACACCACACACGATGTAAACGAAGTTAAGGGAAAAGCCAGAAGAGCACTATCAAAAGGACAACGACGAGCTGAAAGACACAAAAAAGGATATGGTAATCACGGAAAATACTCAAAGAAAGCGATTACACAAGCGAAAATGGCTTCGAAAACATCAAAGAAGGTGGATTTACGCCTTAAATGTACGGACTGTGGAAAAATGCATCCAAGAAGTTATCCAAGGACAAAGAAATTTGAAATAGTAAAGACTGTGTAATAATCCTCGCTCTACAAAGATCTCTCAATTAATTTTTAATTTTTTAGCTCACGGGTTTCCAGATGATGCCTAATTCATCTGCAAATTTGTAGGCTTTATCCATTTCTGCCGAAGTAGGTCTTCGATTAATACTACTATATTTTTTATTGCTCCCAACTAAGTGTGTTGGACGATATTGCGCCATTATATTCACAAGTGCCTTTGGGGAGTTTTCAGCAATCCATTCTAGAATTGGAAGTGTACAGCATTCGACATGATTCGGCATTACTAGGTGTCGGATTATTATTTCTCCATGATCTAGCCCACCATAATCGTACGCCATCTTAAGGTTTCTTGAAACGATCTCAAAATAATTAGGGACGATTGAAAACTCTTTGGCGCACTCATCAGAATGGTATTTCATATCTGGTAACCAGAAGTCCATAATATCAAGTAAAATCTTCATGGTTTCTTCAGAACAATAAAGATTTGAATTCCAGAGTTGAGTCACATTTACACTATTGTATTCTTTTACACTATTATGTTTTAGAGATTCTACGATTACATGAAGGTTTGGAGTTGGATCTCCCCCAACATAGTTTATATTTCGCGCACCTTCGCGTTTTAGGTTTCTCGCTATCGACGCAAGTTTTTCAGGAGACACTTCTACACCATTTTCTGGGTAAACTTGTGATATATCATAATTTTGGCAAAACACACAACAGAAGTTACAACTAGTAAAGAAGATTGTACCGCTCGGGACAAGCGGCGATTCCTCCCCGTGATGCAGGAAAGCACTACTAACACGAGCCCTTCCGTCCAGCTTACACCAAGTTCCCTTTTCGCCTTGTTTTCTATTAACCCTGCATCGTCTTTCACAGAAGATGCATTCTTCAAGCATTCTTTGAGCAAGTTCTACTTTTAGGTCTAAATAGGATACTTTGGGTGTGTTTAATGAATTGAATTCAAGTTCTCCGTTATCAATTCTCTGAATTATGTTTTTAAAACTCTTTCTGATCCGTTCATGTGCATTCCATAATTTTGGAAGTTCTTCATTCAACTCAACTTTTGCATCAATTCTCTTTGTAATCAGATATTTAGCAGTTTTTTTTTCGTTGAATATAGCCCAATAACGCTTAAGCAATGTCTTAACAACTGAATCATCCCATACTTGTTTTGCATCAGGGCGTAAAAGTCTCCAAACCATCATTATCGCCTTTGTGTTGCAATGGTCATTGAGAACATAATTCAGTTAAGATAAGTACAATATAGCTTCTAAAGTTACAAATTATTTCATTAATAGAGGGAGGAGTCCTATTCTTTTTGGCCCAAATACCAATCTAGATAGTCCTTCCTGCTGCGTCTTTTTTCATCTTCCTTATCTTCAACTTGCACTAACTGCCGCAGTTTAGCGCGCATTTTATCGAGATCTTCCCGAGAAACTGCTAGACCACAACGTTGGCATACCATTAATCGAACATATCTATCATATTTCATTGTTCCAGCGCATTCTGGACATATAGTTTCTTTTTTCTTTTTTCTTGATGGTTTTGACATTTTCTATTTATACACTCCTTAAATTGAGGCTTGTGGAACGGGGCGACACCCTTTCTTCATGACTATCTCCGTTCGTACATATATTTTTCTTCCTAGACAATCTTTGTCTAAAGAAATTAACAAAATACATTAACATTTTCATTTATCTAACCTCCGCAAGAAGACTCCATCCGGAAGGGTGGAGCTGAATTGCGGTATCTTAGTTGTGTTCAAAGGTAAATACCAATCCTTTTCCATATTTCAACAGTTCCACCTTTTTGATACTGGTGTTGACGACCGCTCCCTGTGAATCACATAATCGTACCCATCTTCCATAATTGAATACCCCTTTGACTTTGTATGATTTTCCATTATAGTTTACCACATCGTGGGGTTGCAACTGGTACCTCTGTCTCCTAATTGACGGTGTGAATCCCTTTCGATTCGTCTGTAGCGAACGATTATTGCGTCTGACTTGCCTAACTTCGTACGGTCGGCAGCGCTCTTGATCGGTTCCGCCAGCAATGACAAACGCATCGTTAACATGAGACTTTTCTAAACCTAACTTATTGCGCTGGTATTTGGTGACGTATCCGTAAGTATGCTCTGCAGCTAACTGCTCTACTATCCTCCAGCGAATAGTATTCAGACATGTTGCTGCTTTGAGCGATTGCTTTGCCTGGTGCTGGATGTGAGGATGCCCAAACTCCTCTGCGGTCTTATTGCCTTTCTTAAGGTTACAGTTCCTACATGAGATCGTTAAATTCGACACGCGATCTGTCCCACCTCTGCTTTTCGGGACGATATGCTTGACTTCTAAGGGCACGTCTGTGTTACCACAATAAGCATATGTTCGTCCCCATTTGTCTAACAGATATTCTCTCACTTCGTAGCCTTGCAGTTCGCCCTGCTGATATGCTACGCCTGTAATTTCTGGGTGCTGCATTTTATGTGCATCGAAATTCGCCACCTCTACCCTTTTGTAGGTGATCGGAAGTAGCGTTTCAAGCCTTTTAACTAATCGAATATGTGAGTCCTTTCGATGCTGAGTACTAGGGGCTAACCATCCTTCAGGTCGTGTTCGGTTATTAAATCGAGGTGGTCTATACCCTAATCTACTTCTACGCGCTCTACGATACCTGCGTCTTTCCTCTAGCTTGTTAGACACATCCTTGCGTAAAGCCAACGTGCCACTGATAACTTCTAACTTGTCGGTCTTGGTACTGAACCCGATGTTCGTATATCCGATGTCCACGCCCAGTTTAATCGGTTGTGTAGTTTCTCCAGTGGCATAGTTCAACTGAATAGTAAAAGGGCATCGCTGAACAACGTGTGTCTTTCCTTTGTGTAACAATTTCTTTCCTGTGTGTTGTGTAGTAGGCATGAGAGGTTGCCCTCTGATGTTTACCACATAGATAGGTACTCTCAAGTCCTATCGCCTCCTTTAACGGGCGTTACAGGAGGTTGGTTCTCTTCGCCAAGGTTATCAGTCAGTACTCTATGATGACCACTGAGAGTTTCCTCTCTGTTTAAACCATCATTTACAGAGCAAGGGACTAGAGAAGCATCCCGTGGTGTATTCTTTAACTCTGCTGATAACGTAGATACCGTCATAACTATGACCTCTCTTAGGCTAATCAACTAATTACTCTTGCTCCTCACGGAACAAGCCCCATCCGTCAGGTGGGGTAATTGACTTATTTGAATGATCCTTCGCGAAACTTTATTTAAATCTCTTTTAAGTATATTTAAACTTGATATGAAGAATTAGGTAGGATTACAATTTTTACAAGTAGCTAAGCAAGAAAGCACCACAGCTTCAGCCTGGTGATGAATTGCGGTAGTTGTTTATGTTCACTTTCATCAGGGGGTCTGTCTAATATTTTAATAGTGGTGTGCTCCTCATACTGTGATGAATATTGGGAGGAAGGCAGGGATAGCTACCTACCTACAAAACTACGACTTTTGGTAGTGTCACAGCTCAGACCATGTTATCAGCCGCATTTGGAGGGCTAATACGCACACTTGAAGTAAAGGTGCAGACTGCGATTAAAGTCGATAGGTGGTTTCCTTCTACCAAAACCTGTTCACGCTGCGGGAATATCCGGGAAATAGGATTGGATGAACGAGTCTATGTCTGTCCAGTATGTGGGTTAGTGATGGACAGAGACCATAATTCAAGTGTTAACTTAGAATACGAAGGTTTAAAACAGCAAGTGGTACCTACGGGACGTAGGGATGTTAAGCCTGTGGAGACTGAATCCTCTACTGTGGCATCGTTGGAATACTTAAATGGTATTCCCTATGTCACAGCAAGTTCGGTCGTCGAAGCAGGAAGCCTCACCGCTTTAGCGTGAGGTAGTTCACATTGAAGTCCTTTGGTGGCTTGGAATGGCGATATCGAAAGCAGAACTCAGGAAATTGTTCAAACGGGGGCATTATGAAGTTGAGATATTTCGAGAAAAGGAATTTACACGAAAACAGTGCAATGTTTGTGGAAGTTTCTATTGGACACTAAATCCAGAAAAGAACTCATCATGTGGAGATACCCAATGCGTAGGGGGCTATCAGTTTATTGGAGATAGTTTAAATGGCGGCTGGGATTTTCACGAAGCAATCGCTCGCTGGAATGACTTTTTTGAGCGACATGGTCATGCAAAAATATCTGAATATCCAATAGTAGCTAGATGGAGAGATGATATTCCATTTACCATTGCTTCAATCGCCTGTTTTCAACCCTGGGTGGTTAATGGAACAGTAGATCCGCCAGCAAATCCACTCGTTATTCCACAACCCTGCTTAAGAACCATTGATATAGATAATATCGGACGTACTGGTCGTCATTTATCTTCTTTTATCATGGGAGGACAACACGCCTTTAATTCAGACCATCTTAAAGGATATTGGATGGATCGTTGTATAGAACTAAATTTCAAATTTTTAACAGAAGAAATGCAAATCCCTCAAGAAGAACTCACATATAAAGAAGATGTTTGGGCAGGTGGAGGGAATTTCGGCCCCTGTTTGGAAGCGTTCTCAAAAGGACTTGAAATCGTTAATAATGTTTTCATGCAGTACCAATTTACAAATGGTGCTCATAAACAACTTGATATCCGCGTTATAGATGTCGGATGGGGACTTGAACGTCTTGCATTCTTCACACAAGGTTCCCCGACAATATATGAGGCTACATTTGGACCTGTGTTAGAGTTTGTGAAAAAAGAAGTGGGCATTTCCACAAATCAACAACTTCTAGGTAAATATGTGATACTTGCAGGGCTATTAGATGTTGATGAAGTCAAAAATATCGATTCGGTTAGAAAGCATATTGCTCATCAACTGGAAGTTGACCCCGTAGAATTGGAGCGAGAAATAGCACCGCTCGAAGCAGTCTATGCAATTGTCGATCATATGAGAACTTTAGTTTTTGCAGTTGCAGATGGCGCTATCCCCAGCAACATTGGTGGAGGTTATAACCTTCGTACGCTTCTTAGAAGGGCAATAACTTTCAATAACCATTTTGATTTCAATTTAGATCTTATTGAGATGTGTCATAAACATATAGAATACCTACAGAAAACTTATCGGCGTGTAAAAACCGCATCAGAAATAATTGATGAGCTCTTCAGTTTAGAAAAACAACGATACAATAAAACCATTGAAAGTGGACGTGCTTTAGTAAAACGTCACCTCAAAAAGAAGAAAAAAGTCGATCGTAAGATTCTAACAGAGTGGTACACAGCTAATGGAATTCTTCCTGAAATAGTTTCTGAGGAAGCACAAAAATTAGGAACCACTGTGGACATCCCCGCAGATTTCTTCAAGGAATTTAGTGAAAAAAGGATTATAGACAAACCCAAACTAATTGAAGAGGGTCTTGAACAAAAAGTAAAAACTTTAGATGCCACAGATAGACTATATTACTCCGATGGTCCATACAAAACTGAATTTAATGCACGAATACTGAAGATTATAGACGGCAACCAATTGGTACTTGACAAGACTATGTTTTACCCTACTAGCGGGGGACAATTGTTCGACACAGGAACCTTAGATAAGTTCAAAGTTATAGATGTATTAAACGTAGGGAAGGTGATAGTCCATAAGATTGATGCTATCATCCCTCAAGAGTATGAAGGACGAACAATACAAGGGCGTATTAACTGGGGACGTCGAATTGAACTTATGAGACATCATACTGCCACACATATAATTAATGCGGCTGCAAGAACTCTTTTAGGATCTCACGTCTGGCAAGTGGGTGCTGAGAAGTCACCAGAAAGAGCAAGACTAGACATTTCACATTTTAAACCATTATCTGCCGATGAATTGAGAGAAATCGAGGCGAAGGCGAATTTTGCCGTTATGCAAAATAAACCGATTCATACAGAATGGAAATTAAGAAATGAAGCGGAACAAGAGTATGGCTTTACAATTTATCAAGGAGGAGCAGCAGGCGGAGGTAGGGAACTCAGGATTATCAAGATAGAAGACTGGGATGCTGAGGCGTGTGGAGGCCTTCACCTTAGTTTAACCGGCGAGGCTGGTGTAATCAAAATAATTAGTTCTGAACGAATCCAAGATGGGGTTGTCAGGCTAGAATTTACAGCAGGAGAAGCGGCAGTAAGATATATGCAACAAAGAGACCAACTACTTGAAAAAACCGCTCAAATCCTTCGAGTACCAATAGATCAAGTACCAAGAACTGCTACTAAGTTCTTTGAAGAATGGAAAGAACGAGGAAAACTTATTGAAAAATTGACAGATGAGTTAATTCTTGAAAAGATACCAAAACTCATCGAAAACGCCATTACCATTAATGACATTTCATTAGTGTTGGCCGAAATTCCAGGAACGCGAGAAGAACTAATAAAATTAAGTAAAAAAATTACAGAAGATAATCCATCGACTATAGCTATCCTTGCAAACAAAAACCAAAAGATCACTATAGTTGGATCATCAGGAAACAAAGTTCAATTTAACCTAATACCAATTGTAAAAGAAGCATCTGCTATAGTTGGAGGAGGGGCTGGAGGAAAAGAAAAAGAACGTTTAGTAATAGGAGGAGGTCCTGACATTTCTAAATTTGAAGAGATGTTGTCTAGACTTAAAAAACTTGTTATAGATGCACTTAAGAAGTAGCGTTTTTAGATGAAAATAATATCCTGTAAACCATTGGACTGAAAAATTAGGAATCATATAACTAATTTTGTGTTTGAGAACTGCAGGGAATCTTATAAGATATGTTAAAAGCGTTAAACATTCACTGACTCTTATTTACAATCATGAAACTGAAAATGTTCTCAAGACAATAGCTAAAGATTGCGTAAAGGATTCAATCAAAGCAGTTAAGGCACTTTTGTTTACAAATTCTTGTCCTAGTTATAAACCATGTGGAGTTTATTAAAGATCGGGAAGAATTGAGGATTGTTATAAAATGTGGATTTTTATAAATAATCACAAGGTTCATTAATGACCTTTTCAATCATTTATAAGACCAGATTTTTCTGAATAAATACTAGAAATTAGCATGAGGATCAAAAATGACTTTGATTGCGAAACACCTTCGTTGCGACGCACAAAAGATGTGTATACAGTGCAGCGATTACTTATGGAGTCCAGAAAAGAAAGGGGAACATGGTGCGATGAACATTTACTATTATTGCCCCTTTTGCAAAATGGATATACTATGCGAGAGAGGTGTCGGAATGCGCTTCACACATGATCGGCAGGGGCAAATAGGCAAGATATATGTATGTGTAAAATGCGGAGGAAAACTAGTAGAGCGCATTTGGCCTTTTGGAAAGGATCTAGAATAGGATTTCCTATCTAGATAAATCTAATATCGAATAATTGTATCAAAGCCACGCTTAAACTATCTAATTTTTTAATGAGTCTAAGAATGAACTAGAACAACATTTAATACACCTTTTTTCGCTTAAGATGAACAAGGGCGCTGTATTTAAACTTTTTTTGAATAAAATGCGCCTGATCGCGAATAAAGTTAAGGAGTAGTAATCAATCAACGTATAAATTGAGAATATATACATGATCATATCAATTTTTTACCCTGATTTATAAGAAGATATACAGAAAAATATATAAAGGACTTCGAACAACAAGGTTAATTGACGACCTCTCTTACACTTCACTTTTACGCGGATCTTTGTATCCCACTTCCTTTTTCTAAAAGCATATACTGCTTTAAAGAAGATTAAAAGTAAGATGTTTTTTGAACTAACGATAAAACATTTCATATTCTCCAACTTTGTAAGAAGGAACATTTTTGAAGTATTAAAAAGTACTTTTTTTAAGATAAAAACAAAAAGGCGATTAACAATGACTGCCAAGAAGTATTGTGTCACTTTGAGGAACACAACATTCAAGAAAATCGACGAGATGTTAAAAAAGATGGGTTTCGTTGAATATGAAGAAATCTCGCGTGATGCAAGGGCTGAATACCACTTCTATTGGAACGATAGACAATTACATTTAAGGATTTTCTCGCTTTCTGAATCAGAAGAAATATTTGGGATCAGAGCTCATACAGAACCTTCTATAAAAACTAACCCTCAATGGCATATGGAACGTTTGCTTGAACGACAAGCGGGTGATTTGCGAGAAAAATCATTTTATGGGTCAGGATGTAGAAAGTTCAAAGCTATGTTGAAGCAGTATAGACGCTCTTATAAATAAAATCTTAATTAAGTGGAAAATGGCGGGCCCGGTGGGAATTTCAGAACTAAGCGCTTGCACAGTTCCTTTGAACCCACGATTTCCTAAGCAGCCATCGATTTGGTGGTTGCATTCAGGCTTAGGAGGCCTGTGCCCTATCCTGGCTAGGCCACGGGCCCATATTCTAAGTTATGTTTTCACGATTCCACTAACAATTTGAAAGTTATTGCTTTGTGGTGCAAGTGAACTACTCCGCCCTTTCGGAAGGAGTCTTCTCGCCGCTATCAGATAAAATCCTTTTCAAAAGTGGTGGGTCCGATGGGATTCGAACCCATGACTCGAAACTTCTCCTCCGAATTGAGGGAGAGCATTTCCGGCTTCGAAGGCTTACGCCCTAGACCAATTTTTGCCTAGGTCGGCGCCTCATCCAGGCTAGGCCACGGACCCGTTGTTAAGGTGTTATTAAGATTAGTAATTTACAGAGGAATCGTTGTCAGAAGTATAGTATCTACTGAGTTTTTAACTTTATCGGCAAAAAATCCTTTTCCGTACGCGAGAGTCACTCGCTGTTCTTTCGTTGCAAAATAAGATGAAAAAAAGGGTGTAAAGGAACTGTTTTTTTTGTATTGAATCACTAGACGTCAGAAAAGTACATTAGGCGAGGAGAAGAATAATTGCATATCCAATTGCGATGAAGCCCAGAGGAACAGATATCAAGGGAAATGTTAAAACTTTTGCAATGAACTCTAGGAGTTCCTCGATCCACTTGAAGAGGAAAAAGATTATCCCACCGACGACTATGAAGATTATTGCGATGATCAGCCAGTTACCAGCTAAAGACACGCCTAATGAAGCCATGATGAAGACCGCGACTCCAGCTGCGATAAGTCCACCCACTAAGCCTAGCAGAGCTGCCCATGGTACCAAAGTCCAGGGTTTCATTATTTGAGCAATACCGATTACTAATAACAAGACTATTGTGATGGTATCCCCAAGCCATGATGGGGCATTGCCTGGGGGAAACGCTGTTGCAGGAGTTACCCACACTACGATCCCAGTAATAACACATAATATGCCGATAAAGAATCCAAGAGCAGCAAAGATCTTGATGAAAATAGTAAAGACCTCTCCAACTTTTCCCATCCGTTCAGCGAGTTTTTCGCTTAGCCACGCAATAGCAAGAAGTCCTGCGACTATAAGAATAGCAGGTGCAAATTGAGCGAGAACTTGAACCATAGTTCATCACCGATCGTTTTCATTCATTTTTTTTTGGATTTGAGAGACGAGAATCCTTCTTATAAGAAGAAACTGCACGGTGGTTAAAATATGTTTTGCCTTTATCTGAAACTTCGATTATTCAGGTCTTTAATTAGTTCTTTGAACAAAGATTTTCGAAATAAGGGAAAAAACATTTTTAAAATCCGCGCAAAAAATCACCATATACTTTAACATATTGAAAGCACTAAATTATACTGAGCTAATATTTCATAGTTAAGCGAGAGGAAACCCTCTGGCAATATAGATAGGTCAATGAATGAGTGTGTATTTCCTTGAACCAAGAAGCCCCTGAAGAAGCCATTTCTTTGAAAATGAGCGTTGAAAAAACAATGCTTAGCCCCGGAGAACTATTTAACGTTTTCTTTACTGTAGAATCTCATATTTCCCACAGTTTTAAACGATTTCAGCATCTGCCAAAGGCATTCAAACTTGCACAGGTTGAAGAATTTCCGAGAAAATTCAAAGAAGGGGACAAAACGCTTCAGAAAGTCAGTTTCGTGGCACCAAGTGGTCAAGTTCCTAGTGAATTTCAACTCATTTTTGAGTTTATATTTGAGAAAGAGGATACAAATTTTCTTATTACTACTGTACCTCTCCTGATAAGGATATTGAAGCCCGAAGAAATTCCCTCTGATCAATTAAGTATTATTGCAGACCATAAAATTGATATAAATGGCAACTTGACCACGGCATTGCAGGAATTTCCAAAAATGAAAGGACAACAAACTGTTCTTTCAGAAGAAATTGAATTAGTCGAAATAGAAACCAAAGTCGTGGATACTGATGGAGTTGATGAACTATCTCCTCCTGAGATAGAGAGTTTTGATACGCTATTTGAAGAACAAGTGGAAACAAGTGAGTTATTGTTGGAACCTGAAGAACAAGTGGAAACAAGTGAATTACTGTTGGAACCTGAAGAACAAGTGGAAACAAGTGAATTACTGTTGGAACCTGAAGAACAAGTGGAGACAAGTGAATTACTGTTGGAACCTGAAGATAAACCTACAAACAACATTTTATCAGAAGATAAAACAGAAATGTTAACAGACAAGATTTCGGAATATACTCGAAAAATTGTCTCCCTGGAAGATCAACTTAAGAAGCAAACTAGAGATCTAAAGCTCAAAGAAGAAGATCTAAAAAATCGAGAAGAAGAAATAATGATCCTGAAAAATGAAAACACCCGCTTAGATGATGCAATTGGTAAATATCGTGCAAATATAAATGATCTTGAGAGAACTTTAGAGGAAATTACCCCTCGTCTAAGTGAACTTGAAACCAAGTTTTCAGAGCGTGGCAAAAAGATCAATCAACAAGAGGAAATTAACGCAAATTTGCGGAGAGAACTTGATGAAAAGGATAAGGAATTAAAACAGCAAAAAGATGTAATTGGGACACTATCTGAGTACAAATCAAAAACTGAAAAACAAATTGCTTTGTTAAAAACAAAAACTGATGAATTAGAGTTACTTGCATCAGAACAAGCAGCAAAAGTAATAGCTCTTGAAGAGACTCGAAAAGAATTAAATGACCATCTCGATGAAAAAACGGAAGAAATCATGAAAATAAAGAACGAACGTGACCAACTTCAAGTAAAACAACGCGAACTAAAGCGTGTGATAACACAATTATCGCAGCAGATAGAAGATGAACTCAAACCGCATATTGAAAAACTTCAAGAAGCACTTGTCGAGCGCGAATCGAAGATTAATCAACTCAAACGACGACTTAGTAGCGCCGATAACCAGTTGAATGAAAAAGTCGTCATAATTGAGCAACTAAATAAGGAAATCGCAATTCTAAAAGAACAATTTATAATAGAGCCCGAAGAGAAGATAATCGAATACTATGGTCCAACTGAAGAAAAAATTATTACCGAAGAGCCATACACAACTCCTATAGAACCAGAAGTTGAAGACCTAATTGATGAACCTGAATCTATCACTCTTTCTGAGAACTTTCTTGCATCACCTGAAGAAGATGGGCTTATTGAAGAGAGTGCCGTCAGTGAAACAGAAGAAATTTCTAGAGAAAAAGAAATAGAAGAATTCATTGTAAAGGGGGGCGAAATCGACATAGAAGAGATTGAACTGCCTGTCATAGACGAAACCAAAGAAATTTATGAGCAAGAGATCGAAGAAAA
>Ga0180438_10006587_pt1 | contig 15648 bp, 11 predicted proteins | sample SS_ome_12_FD_132455 | JGI IMG/M metagenome (GOLD analysis project Ga0180438, IMG submission 132455) | Hypersaline lake sediment archaeal communities from the Salton Sea, California, USA - SS_3_D_2 metaG | ecosystem: Environmental > Aquatic > Non-marine Saline and Alkaline > Hypersaline >...
CCGAAATTGCCGTGGTTGGCGGTGGCGTTGATGAAGTTGGTGGCGCCGTCCGTGCGGTTGACGACGAAGGAGGCGTTGGTCCCGGTTTTTTGCATCTCCATGGGGTATACGGTGGATTTCGTGTCGATGCCGACTTTACCATGGAAGGATACGATGTTGCTGCTGAAATCCCCCCAGATAAGTGGCGTCGTGGTGCTGGAGTTGTCGATGTAGAGCTTGTCGGAACCGGTCTCGCTGCGCCCTGCCTGGTATCCCAAGCAGACATTTCCGCTGCCGGTAACATTATTTCGTCCCGCATCATATCCCAGGTAGGCGTTTCGTTGTCCGGACGTATTCTCATATCCGGCTAAATATCCGATGAATGTGTTGTACGATCCGCCGACACTTTTTTGTCCGGTTTTGTAGCCGAGGAAGACATTGTACGTTCCCGTCGTGTTGGCCTCACCGCAGTAGGAGCCCACAAAAGTGTTGTAATTGGACGTCGTGGAATAACCTGCATGTTGGCCGAGGAAAACGTTATAATCTCCGGTTTGATTTGAGTACCCGGCTTCATGTCCCACAGAGACGTTGTTATAACCTGTTGTGTTGTTGTATCCGGCATAATTGCCGAGAAAGGTGTTCTCAACGCCGGATGTGTTTCGCATTCCACTGCGGTGTCCGATGAAAGTATTATACCCCCCTGAAAGGTTGGTATAACCAGCACGATACCCCATGAAGGTGTTGTAGTCTGCCAGCGAATTATTATTGGAATAGCCGGCATAGTAGCCGAAGAAGGAATTGAAGTCTCCCAATCCTCCCGTGGAAAGGGCATATCCCGCATACAGCCCATACCACGTATTATCGTCGGATTCATGGCCCTGGATTGATACCGGAAGGGATGAATCCTGCGATTCCAATCCCCCTCTGCCGGCAGCGCTGCTCATATTCGCCCTGACTTCATCGATGATATCTTTATCGATTCCATGTCTTTCGAGGGTGTCGCCCACGGCCTCTTCGATGGCGGAGAATCCGGTCACCGCCTCGATCATGAACATCCGGCCCTGCGACCAGGTGCCTGCGCCGTACTCGTCCAGAGCCTGGACGAACCAGATGTAGACACCCTCGTCACCGAGGCGCTCATCCACTGAGGGGGTCCAGGATGTCGCGGCGCCCTGGATTTCCTTCACCAGCAGGGGATGGGCTTGGGCTGCCATTTTGTCATAGGTCAGATCCGATTGTTCCCCTGCCGCGAAAACTTCCACCCGGTAGGCTGCGGCCCAATCCACGGCCGTCCAGCTGAAGGTGGGGCAGACGGTGCCCACTTTGGCGATCCCCAGCTCGCTGGCCGGTGAAACTGCCGCCGGGCCCTTGTCCTGCGCGTTTACCGCCGATGCGAATATCAACATCAGCAAACCGAGGTAAATCGTTCCTTTTTTCATGCTTACATCCTCCTTTTAAGCGAATTGGAAGGTTATTATGGGAAAATGACGCCCCACTCGTGGGATGCACGGCAGCAGGAAGTTCCGTGCCTGTAGCCCGAAAGATGCGTATGAACAAGGGGGCATGATTATCCCGATTTCCTTCTCCCTCAAGAAATATATACCGAGCAAATCGTGAATTGTCAATGCTTGGCCCCGATTTTCATCTTGGGGAATGAGGGTGATTAGCCGGGAATTTCTCAGTCTTTGCTCTTATGTCGTCCTTACGGCTTCCGCCTCAGCAGCATTTTCTTGAGAGGATTCGAGATTGTTTTTGATTCTAGAAACCGGTTGTGATATATAGGTAAAAAATTGAATCGGGTGGAAAGGAGGGACACCATGAATGGGGAAGTGACTTCGGATCGAGCCGCGAATCTCCCCGAGCAGCCTTCGAAGTGGCTGTTCTGGACCTGTTTTATCGCTCTGGTGGCCACATCGTTCGGCTTCATCATCCGGGCGAACATCATCGGGGACCTGGGCGTGGGCTTCAACCTCAGTGAGACTCAGAAAGGGGAGATCCTGGGGGTCGGCCTGTGGCCGTTCGCCCTGAGCATCATCCTCTTCAGCCTGGTCATTGACCGGATCGGTTACGGCCGGGCGCTGACATTCGCCTTCGTCTGCCATGTCCTCTCCGCCGTCGTCACCATTTTCGCCACCGGCTACCAGATGCTCTACTGGGGAACTTTTATCCTGGCCCTGGGGAATGGGACCGTGGAAGCTGTCATAAATCCCGTAGTGGCCACCGCCTATTCCAAGGAAAAGACCAAGTGGCTGAACATCCTGCATGCCGGCTGGCCCGGCGGAATGGTCCTGGGGGGCCTCTTGATTCTGATTCTGATGCCCGGCTTGGACTGGCGCTGGAAGGTCGGGCTGGTTTTGATCCCGGCCGGGATCTACGGGATCATGATGATCCGGGCCAAGTTTCCCGTGCACGAGCGGGTCAAGGCCGGCGTCTCCTATAAGGCCATGCTGCAGGAAGCCGGCATCATAGGGGCTGTCATCGTGATCGCCATCATGACGGCCGAGATCGGGCGCATATTCCAGTGGCCGCTGCTGGCGACCATCATCGTGGCCGGCGTCTTGATCATCGGCTACGGGATCTATGTGCGTTCGCTGGGGCATCCGCTCTTTATCCTGCTGCTGCTGATCATGCTCCCGCTTGCCACCACCGAGCTGGGCACCGACAGCTGGATCACGGAGCTCGTCACTCCGGTCATGCGGGACATGGGCCTGCAGCCAGGCTGGCTATTGGTCTACACCGCCTTCATCATGATGGTCCTGCGCTTCCTGGCCGGACCCATCGTGCGCCGCCTCTCCCCCCTAGGGCTCCTGGCCGTATGCAGCGCCATCGCCATCGTCGGGCTGGTCATGCTTTCCAAGACCGCAGGGATCTTGATATTCATCGCTGCTACCGTCTATGCCGTGGGGAAGACCTTCTTCTGGCCGACCATGCTGGGGGTGGCGGCGGAGCGGTTTCCCAAGGGCGGGGCCTTGACCTTAAACGCCATCGGCGGCATGGGCATGTTGAGCGTAGGAGTGATCGGGGCGGTTTTCCTGGGCAATATTCAAGACCGGCAGATCGACCGCGAGCTGTATGCCGAAAATCCCGCCATCCACGCCCGGATCGTGGCGGAAGAAAAAAGCAGTGTGTTCGGCCGCTACCAGCCCATCGACCAGCAGAAGTATGAGGCGCTGAGCACGGATCAAAAAACCGCGGTCAATGAGATCACGGCCTCGGCCAAGAAGAACGCCCTGCTCACCGTGGCCGTCTTTCCCGCCATCATGCTGATCTGTTACCTCATCCTGATCCTCTACTTCAAGGCCAAAGGCGGTTATAAGCCGGTGGAGCTGGTCGTCAAGCAGGAATGAGGGGCTCCTCAGCCGAGAATATGGCGATAGGGACTCAACATCATCCGACTGATTGAGATGAAGACATATTTGACACTTCCGGGTCAGACCTCAACTCGCCCTGGAGTCGATGCAGCCTGCTGAGGGATTGGATGACGGAACGCACCGTGTGGTAGCTGATCTTCCATTCGTGTCCCAAATAATCCCATTTGACGGATCCGTCCCTTTCGAGAAGGGCGAACCATTCGCCGACTTCATGGTTGATCATCTTGGTCCATACGAATTCGAACACCTTTTCAAAGGCGTCCCAATAACGCTGTTTCTTGAAGATCAAGGCCGCATCCAGGAAACCGACCAGCGCCTCTGCCTGCTGCCAGAATTCCTTGAGTGTTTGAGTGGCCGTGCCCTGCCGAGGGCCTTCGACAAAAACGCCGCCGTATTTCCAATCGACACCCCAGCGGCAGGCGTGATCCACGAGCCTCTGGATGACTGCACGATACGGCTCGAGGTCCTCTCCTAGAATATCAACGGCATGATTCAAGAGCCAGGCCATCTCGATGTTGTGGCCGTAGTTGGTGTTGTCCAGAGGCCGCGCCGGTTCTTTTCCGGGAGGCCGGTCGCTGCCCCAGACGTCCGGGAAGATTATTGCCGGCAGCGGCCGGAATTCACGATCGAGCTGCGCAATTCCTGTCCCGGACGCCGGGTCCAGCATCCTGCTGCATAGGATGTGGATGACAGCCTTCAGCTTGCCTCTGTGTTCCGCAGACTGGGTCAATTCAAAGAGCGTTGTGAAAGCCTCCATGAGATGCATGTGGACATCGAGTGTTTTCCGGTCACCTCCGTGCGAACCCCCCGGCTTCGGAGACCAGTCGTGATGAAACAATTCCCGGTATCCGCCTCTCCGGCTGTCGGAGGCATGGCTCTGGATGGCTGCATACGTGTTCTCCGCGTATTCACGCCCCCGTGGATCGCCCGAAGCCATTCCGTATTCGGCCAGGGAATAGACGCCGAAGCTTTGTCCGTACATGATCTTACTGGTGTCCCGGACTTGACCCTTTCGGTCGCAAATCCAGTACCAGCCTTGATGCATGTTATCCCATAGATATTCCAGAGCGAAGTCCACTCCGTTTCTTGCGGCCTTCAGGCAGAGGCCTTCTCCGTAGCCGGCCCTGTGGGCTCCGGAAAAGGTAAAGATCATCCGCATCTGCATGATGAGGGTCTTCTCGGTCTTCCCCGTCCGCCTGCCGTGACGATCGAAGTATGTCAAATACCCCCCATATTCATGGTCGAGGGCTTTTTCGAGCCAAAAGGGGAGGAGCTTGTGGTTGAGATAGGGATCGAGGAGATCGATATATCCCTCGGCCTGTTCGGATCCAATCTCTAGAGGCCTGTCATCCAAGGCTGGCTTCATGGTCGCCTCGTGGATTTTGATCTGCACGACACTTCGGTAATACTATCATAGGACCTAGTCCACTCTTTAATCCAGCAAAAACATCCATCCGGTCTCATCAAAATGAACAGTCTGTGTTATACTCGAGGTCTGTCGATCTTATGATTCCGAGGTGTGAGCCATGCCGGGGCCGACCGTCAAACGCCGAGATTTCCTGAAAACCTTGGGTTGGGGTGCGGCGATTTTGCTGCCGCCTAAAGGAGCAGGATGCCGAAGAGCGGAGCAGAAGCCCAACATTCTCTTTTGTATCGCCGACGACTGGGGATGGCCGCATGCCGGTGTCTATGGAGATTCCGTGGTCCAGACGCCGACATTTGACCGCTTGGCCCGAGAAGGCGTGCTGTTCGATCACGCGTATGTCTCCAGTCCCTCGTGTACGCCGTGCCGCAACGCACTGCTCACCGGTCAGTATCACTGGAGGTTGGAGGAAGGGGCAAATCTGTGGTCCACCTTGGATGTCAGGTTTCCGGTTTTTCCCCTGTTGTTGGAAGCGGCGGGGTATCATGTGGGACACTGGCGTAAATGTTGGGGTCCGGGCGATCTCGAAGCCGGCGGCTACACGGACCGCCATCCCGGGGGAAAGAACTATCCGCAGGGTTTCCAACAGTTCATGGATGCACGGGCTGAAGGCCAGCCTTTTTGTTTTTGGCTGGGGACGAGCGATCCCCACCGCCCTTATGAGGCCGGCACGGGAGAAGCCTCAGGTATGGATCTCTCAAAGATTGCTGTCCCCGATTTTTATCCCGATGTACCGGAGATACGCTCCGACATCGCTGATTATTATTTTGAGGTGCAGCGTTTCGATTCGGACTGCGCAGCGGCGATCCGAATCCTGGAGGAGGCGGGTGAGCTGGACAATACCATCATCGTCATGACCGGAGACCACGGCATGCCTTTTCCCCGTTGCAAGAGCAATATCTATGAGATGGGAGTCCACGTCCCATTGGCGGTACGATGGGGTGAAATGATCATGTCCGGCCGGCGTGTTGCGGATTTTGTCTCGTTTGTGGATCTGGCGCCGACTTTTCTCGAGGCGGCCGGGCTGGAAGTCCCGGAGCAGATGAGCGGGCGTTCATTGATGCCGCTTCTGCGTTCAACCCGGAAAGGTCGTATCGATGAGAGCCGAGATCGAATCATTTTCGGCAAAGAGCGGCATGTTCCTGCCCAAAAAAGTCCGGATATGGGGGGCTATCCCTCCCGGGGGTTGCGCACCGATCGGTATCTGTACATTCGAAATTTCGAGCCCGGCCGCTGGCCGGCGGGTGTTCCAGAGGGGGGGACCCACCCCATAAACCGCTTCGCCGACTGTGATGACGGCCCGACTAAATTCTTTCTGATGGAGAATCGTGACGATCCCAAATACCGTTCTTTCTATGAGCTTGCTTTCGCCAAACGACCCGCTGAGGAACTGTATGACATGGGGCGTGATCCCTATCAGTTGGACAATCTTGCCGGCAAAGACCAATTTAAGGATATTCTGGATGAACTTTCTGGCCTCCTGATGCAGGAATTGAAAAAGAATGCAGACCCGCGCGCCACAGGAGGACCGGTCCGCTTCGATGATTATCCCTATCGTTCCGCTTATCAATTGAACATCTCGTCAAATCGGAATCCCAAATAAGCGGATGAGCCTGACCGATGACTCGATGATTGAAAAGGAATTTGCTCAATAGGCTCGTTTCCATACCCTCGTCCGCTCCGAAGATGCGCTCACCCGCGATGTGTCTTAAGCGGAGGTGTGATCTGTGTTAAAATGGTCGAAAAAGTGTTTGACAGGGTCTTCATTTAAAGGATACATCTATATATTTGACCGGTAAGGGATACGTTGCAACGCAAATCATGAATCGCAGAACAAGGCTTCGATCATGAATGTTTTCCTACTTTTTTTATCCCTGGTACTGGTTTCTTTTGCGGTTTTGATCCAATTGAGGTTTTTTATTTTAACCGATCTTATCGATAAAATATTGGCCTTCGGTATCCTTTTCTCCGCCAACATCGTCTTATGTACCCAAGTGCTTTCAGAGCTTCACTTTATATCGAGCGCCGGGTATCTGGTTGCCGGGGTTATCATCGCTGTTGCTTCATTGTCGTCATATTTGAAATTCGGCCTCCATTCAAGAGTATCGAAAGATGGCGCCCCGCCAAACGACCAAACTTCGATCGACACAGATCGAGTGAAGGTATGGATGCTGAGGATATTCCTTGCGTCTATCGTAATAATTGCACTTATCAGCCTATTCCTTGCTGTTACCGTACCGGCAAACGTCTGGGACAGCATGACCTATCATTTAAGCAGAGTCGGACATTGGCTTCAAAACGGCACTCTGAAGCACTACTATTCGCAAGATTTTCGACAGACCTCGATGCCGCCTAATAACGAAATTCTTTTTCTTTGGACCATATCGTTCTTGAAAGATGACGTTCTGGTGAACATTTTTTGCTGGTTGACATATATCGGACTCGGTTTGTTGATATTTCGAGCCGCTCAACTTTTGGGATACGGTATACAGGCGGCGCTATTTTCTGCATTGGTTTTTCTCAGCCTGCCATATGTCATTTTGGCCTCGAGTTCTTCCAAGAATGATTTGTCGGTGGCATTTTTTGCTCTTGCTTTTTTTTATTTCTTTCATTCCGGGTGTGAGAGCCGCTGTGACAAGAAGCTTATTCTGTCCGGTATTGCCATCGGATTGGCGGTGGGAACCAAGGGGACCATCTTTTATGTCGCCCCATGGCTATTTATCGCCTCGCTGATTATCGCTTTCTCATTGAAAACAAAACCGGTTCAGTATTTGAAATGGATTGGATTTTGCTTGATCGGTGTCGTTCTATTCGGATCCTATAATTACGTTCAGAATTATCAAAGCTATGGAAATCCCTTTGCTCCCAAAACTTCATTGCAATGGTTTCACAAGAAAGCGAGCCCTGAAAAAGTCTTGGCCAATGCTATCCGATATGGCTATGAGGCCCTAGATTTCAGAGGATTGCCCGAGCCTTTTACCGAAAATCTCAATGCCGTCAAAGAGACCATCGGGCAACGTGTGTTCCCGTCCTATCCTCTTTTTCAAAAATATTTTCAATCGAAATCGGCGACATTCCCGATAAAATCGAGACAATCATATCATGAAGGATATGAGTGGTATGGGTTTTTAGGCTTCTTTCTTTATTTGCCGATATTATTAATCTTCTTCGGCCAAATTGTGGTTAAAAAGCGAATGACTGCGGCGTGGGGCTACGCGCTTGTCAGCGTTCTTTATTTCGTGTCCGTCTGTGCGATTATGGGATATGCACATAACAGAGCGGGAAAGATCCTTTTTTCTGTGGCCTTCATAGCTCCCTTCGTCTCCTCGATATGTAAAGACGACGAAAAATCACTACGCCTGGTTTTGATCGTTCTGATCTCATGTATCGCTATCAATACAGCAGGGAAAGCCGTCAGCTCAAACAGCCTGAAACCAATGCGAGGATCCGATAATGTTTTTGATCGGGATTATTATCACAAAAGGACTCATGTTTTTAAGCGCATTATTCCCTTTATGCGTTTTATTGAAGAGGTGGCCCAAAAAGGCAGCAGAATCGGTCATGTCACGACGGTCATGGATTGGGATTATCTTATGTTCGGGAGGGATTTTTCCCGAGTTGTCATTCCCATAAAGAAATCTGAGCTGAAGAAGGGGGAAATGGGATTGATAGAAAAATATCAATTGGATTATTTGATAATAAGGAAGAATCGGTCGGATGACATGAGTTCTTTGAATCCAATATTTCAGGGTGTCCAGGAAGGAGCGGTATTACACGTCTTTCCGAAAACCGACTGGAAAGAAATCCTGAATGAAAGGCTGAGTTTTGCCGAGGGGAATCCAGATCAAACGGCAACAGAGTTCAAGGAAATATTCGACGCATGCTTGAATTCCAATGCTGCCTCGAAGGCATTATCAGAGCTTTCATCCGGAACGCAAATAAATAGTCCGTGAGCAAGAGAATGGATAATTGGATTTAGATTCTTTCAGCAGGAGATGTCAATGGAAAAAGAGCAAGGATTATCGATCATCGTTCCTGTGTATAATGAAGAAAAGGCCATTTTGAAAACCCTTGAGCACTTAAAGGAAATCACCGGCACCATGGATGCGAATCATGAAATTATCGTGGTCAATGACGGTTCTAACGATAATACAACACAAATCTTACGGGATAATAAACTCGGATTTCAGCTTATCGAACATGAGATCAATCGAGGATATGGCGCCGCTATAAAGAGAGGGATACAAGAAAGCAGATATGACATTGTTGCCATAACCGATGCGGACGGAACCTACCCGAATGCGATGATTCCCGAGTTATATGGGGAATTGAAACAACATGATTATGATATGGTGGTTGGAGCCCGGACGGGTATCAAGGTTAAGATCCCGATGATTAGAAGACCAGCCAAGTGGTTCTTAACCAAACTCGCGAATTATCTGACTGAATACAAAATACCGGATCTGAACTCCGGTCTGAGGTTAATCAAAAAGAAAGAAGTCGAACAATTTATGAAAATATTGGCGGATGGATTTTCTTTCACGATCACAATCACCATGGCACTGCTGACCAACAACAAAAGGATAAAATTTGTTTCCATCAATTATTCGGAAAGAGAAGGCAAAAGCAAGATAAAACCCGTAAGGGACACACTGAACTTTATCCAGATCATCATCCGGACCGTAATATATTTTAATCCCCTTAAAATTTTTGTTCCCGTCAGCCTGATCTTATTCCTGGCCAGTTCGATTGTTTTTATCTACAGCGCAGTTTTCATGTCGAAAATACTGGAAACAACCGTTATTGCGCTTCTGATGACGGCCATCCAGATTCTGGCCATCGGGATGATCGCGGATCTAATAGATAAAAGAAATCCTTGAATCATGTTGGAGCTTTGATTTGATCAATTCTCATGATAAAAAAGTCGATGTCCTGCTTGTCAACCCCCCTTCACCGGATAAGTTTATCTATATACGGGACATCAACCGACACGGGCGTTCCTCCTGGGAACGGATCAAGTGGCCCCAAACCAGTCTGGCCTACCTGGCTGCGATTGCCGAACAAGCGGGTTATTCCGTCGATATTATGGATTGTATTGCCGAAAATATCGGCTGGAAAAAATTCGAGAAATTGGCGAAACGATGCAGCCCTCGTTTTTGCCTCAGCAATGTCATATCCGTTACCTACAGCAATGATTTGCGGGCCCTTCGAACGTGTAAAGAGATTTCAGGAGCCTTGACGATAGGGATGGGGCCCCATTTGACGGTTGCCCCCGTCCAATCGCTCAAGGAGTCTGACGGTTTGGATGTCATAATCAGGCATGAGGCAGAAGCGACTCTCGAAGAACTGCTTGTGGTCTGCGATGCCGGGCCTCCCTATGATCTCGAGCGTTTAAAAACGGTTAAGGGGATCGCTTTTATTCCCAGGCGTCTGAATAAAGATGCCGAGGATATCTGCATCTCGACCGAGCAGAGAGAGTTCATCGCTGATCTGGATTCATTGCCGCGCCCGCGACATGATCTCCTGCCCCTGAAAAAGTATTGGTCGCCTCTACTGGGACACTACACATTTGTGGAAGCCATCCGAGGCTGTACGTACAGGTGCGTGTTCTGCAGACAGGCGGTGATGTGGCAATGGAAGGTGAGAAGTCGATCCGGGAAAAATATTGCGGCGGAGGCGCTTTACGTTCATTCCTTGGGACTGGACAACATACTATTCCATGCCGACACATTCACGCTCGATACAATAATGGTGGAGGAGCTCTGTGCCGAGTTGATCAAAGCAGGATCGCCGTTCCGTTGGGCCTGCAACACACACGTGCGCCCTCTGCTTAAAAATGAAAAACTTATCAGAAGGATGAAAGACGCGGGATGTTGGATGATCGCAGTCGGCATCGAGTCCGGCGATAATCAAATACTGAAAAACATCAAGAAACAGATCACGATCGAAGAAGCGGAAACCGTGATCCGTATGATTGATTCGGCCGGCATAGAAGCTTGGGGCTATTTCGTGCTCGGACTTCCCGGCGAAACGAACGAAACGCTGAATAAATCGATAGAAGTCGCGCGCCGTTTACCCTTGACTATCGCCAAATTTGATATTGCTGCACCATATCCCGGGACTGAGTTTTACCGGTATGCCAGAGAAAAGGGATACCTGAAGATTGACAAGTATGAAGAGTTCGATCAGAATGCCGAAGCTGTCGTCGAATACCCCAACCTATCGAGGGCACAAATAAAGGCCGCCGTAAAACGGGCGAATAGGCGATTCTATCTGCGTCCGCGCCCCCTTCTGCGGTTGTTGCGGGAAGTGAAAAATTTAACCACGATAAAAACCATGTTCTTAATTGTCCGGGATCAGTTCCTACTGTTGGCCAAGGGCCAGCGCCTCCGCAAGGATGCCCAATTCGACATAAACACACAGGTTTAAGCGGATTGAATATGAAGGATACGAAGCATCATACGAAAGCGTCGGGCGTAGATACAACAGAGTCTAGCGTAGAGACAAAGGATCGGGAGCTTTTCAATCAAATAGCGGAACACTACTGCCGTAAAGATATTCTTACCGTATCCAGGATCGCCCGGCGGCAGAGGCTTCGAAAAACCTTTTCGGTCCTGCCTGAGATACCGGATGCGCATATTTTGGATGTCGGCTGCGGCTGCGGCTTTTCAGCCTCTTATCTTAAGGGGTCATATTCTCGCTATGTGGGTGTTGACTATGCTGAAAATTTGATTCGCTTTGCGAGAAAACATAATGGATCTGATAAAGCTGATTTTTATCTGAAAAAAATCGATGAATTTTTTCCTGACCAAGAGTTCGATGTGATTTTTATGATCGGTGTGCTGCATCATTTTGATGACTTGAAAAAGAATTTCGAACATATCTGCAGATTGCTGAAACCAGGAGGCTGGATATTAGCCAATGAACCGCAGTCATCCAATGTTTTCATTAAACTGGCCCGCAAAATCCGCGCGAAAATCGATTCTTCATATTCATCCGACCAGGTGAGTTTATCGGTGAAAGATTTGCATAACTTGTACGAAAATAGCGGCTTAACTGATATACGGATAATCCCGCAGGGAATTTTATCGACTCCCTTCGCCGAAGTCTCGGTAAAGGCGCAGTTGCTGTTTGTCCCGGTTGTTTACCTCTCCGTACTCTTCGATAGGGTGGCGGAGAGCATATTCGGGAGATTATTGACGCCCTTCAGCTGGAATTTGGTTGCGGCGGGTAGAAAAAGCGATACCATCGAAATCTGATGCCGATGCTTTCCTTCGAGAGAGAGGCTGAATGATTCCTCCGATGTAGAACAAAATGTCACGCTTGGAGATGATTGAAACGTGAGATGGCACACCGGCATCGAGTGCGGCAGGAGGGATTCGATCTAGCGGGGCCCTGAAGTGAATAAGAAATTTCCCTTCTTGCTGAGGCTCGTGGGCATTCTCCTGTTTATCATAATTCTATCGAATATCGATCTGGGCAAGAGCCTAAGATTACTCAGAGATACCGATCTGAGCGTCTTTTTTTTGGCCGCTTTATTGTTGATTCCGCTCTATTTATTGCGGGTTTTGAGATGGAATTTTCTCCTGAGGAGCCAGGGCGTCGATTACCCGATCATTTCGACCCTCCTGGTGGTGTTAAGCAGCAATTTTATCGGCTTCACCACTCCCGGTAGGGTGGGCGAATTGGCCAAGGTGTTCTATCTCAGAAATGACCTTGGCATACCGTATTCATCCGTTTTACCGACCGTGTTGCTCGACAGATTATTCGATGTCTATACTCTCCTGGCTTTCGGCGTTTTCGGATTCATCAGATATTCTTTGCTGGATAAGCTTGGATATGTTTCCGTATTGTTGTTGCTGATAGTCATGATTTTTCCATTATTCGTCTTGTGGGATAAGATTTCTCATCGCATTTTCTCCACAGTACTCCGTATGTCATTTTTAAAAAAGCATCGAAGCAGAGTCTTGGCTTTTCTCGATGATTTTTATGATGGGATACGGCTTCTCTTGAATGTCAAGCTGACCGTGGGCTTTCTCTTGACTGTAGGCGCCTATTTGGTTTTGTTTTATCTTTGCGACTTACTGGCGGCGTCTGCCGGCATTGAACTCGACCTGTTAACCGTCGTATTCTTTGTTTCCGTCGCCAATATCCTCTCTTATATGCCTATATCGATATCCGGCATCGGCACACGCGATGCGAGTTTCATCTTTCTTTTTGCTCAGATCGGGAAATCCATGGAAGAAGCGGTTGTCTTTTCCACCCTCATCCTTATCTGTTTCTATATCATGGGTGGTTTGGCCGGTTTTATCTGCTTCACCATAAAACCCGTCCAGATAAGCAAAATCAGAGATAAAGAAAAATCTCCGGTAGACTGGAATCATTGACATCCCGCCGGACGTGAAATCCTCGGCCTGTTTATGTTAGGATTGTGTCTCGAGAGGATACGGGTGTGGCTCTGATTGTCACCGGACACGCGCGGTCAGGGACAAGCCTGCTCTGGACACTTTGCAATCAGCACCCGGATATTCGGTTGACCTTGGAGTTTGGCAACTTTAGGGGGATCAACAGCCCCACCCCAGCCTATTTGCTCCGGTTGGGTTCCGGATGGCTGCGGCGTGCGAACCTCCTCCAACCCGTCCTCCATAAGCCGAGCCTCAAGCCGTGGGAATGCAGACTGAGAAATCATACATTTTTTTTTCGCTATGCCTGGAAAATCATCCGCGCCGGGAAACCAGTTGTCGACGGTGCCGTCATTTCCTCCGCAATGAAGGATCTGTTGAAAGATCACAGGATCGTCGGGGATAAATATCCAAATTACATCTTTAGCCTGGACAAGCTGGTCGGAAACAGCGGATTGTCGCTGCTGGTTATTTATCGGGACTGTCGAGATGTCGTGAGCTCGGTGCTCAAAAAAGTCCGTACGGAATGGAGTTCCTTTACGTTTGCTAGAAACATCGATACAGCCCCCAAGATCGCCCTCCATTGGATGCAGGCGATCGAGACCATGGAGCTATTTGCCGCTCATCTTTACATCATCCGTTACGAGGATCTGGTGCGCCATCCGGAGGACACGCTGGCCGCACTCGGAGCCTGGCTCGACGTCGATCCCAAGGCATTTCCTGCCGGATGGGTAAGGGATGCGAGTATCGGGAAATACAAGACGGGCCTTACCGACCAGGAACTCAGGGAGACGCTGGATATCGCAGGCCCCACGATGCAGCGATTCGGTTACGTATAAGAATAAGCCCTGTGGCTAAGGATCATTTCAGGATTCACGATAAACGTATCCGACGTCAATCCGCTTGGAAGTAGCTCATAAATCTATAGGTATCCATCAAATCCCGTAAGGCTGTTTCGATGGTTTTCGCGTCTTTAATAGACAGGTGCTCATGCCAATTCTTTTCCGTTTTGTTGACCACATTTGAGAAGAGATAGGGATCTGATTTCCATTCTATTTGCTCGTGTTTTTCCACTTTCAGCGCATTTTCTACAAAGGATTCCTCGATGAAACGGCAAATCTTCTGGAGTTCCTGTATTGGTTGTGCGACGAAATCTTCGTATTTTACCAGAAGAATTTGTCCCGGAAACTCTTTCTTGTAAAACTCAAAAAGGCGAAGATTTCCCCTGTATTCCTGGACAAAATTCTCTGCCTGCCAGTAGTTGGGATAGTCTGCATCGATCTTTGCTCTTTTGAGACTGGATGTGATTGTTTCTATCGGATGTCGTATCATCCAGATGATATACGCATGTGGGAATGTCCAAAGGATTTGGTGGACGTGCAGATAGTGGTGCGGAGTTTTTTCCACCAGCCGTTTTGACTGGCGATGCTTCCGGGCAGATTTAAAATATTCTCGGACAATTATGCTCTTATCGCTGTGGCGCCATTTAAGCTCGAGTCGTTTGAGTGAGAGCCTTATTTTCAATCGTTTGAGAAGCGAGTCGGGAAACCGTCTGTCAATCTCATATGTCTCGTGTCGCTTTTTCGCTTGAAGCCTGTCAATATTTGGCTTTACAGAAGCGAGGAACGAGCTGTACACGTCTTTTCTGTTATAAAGATATCCCAATAAGCTGGGGTAATACAGATCGGAGGAAGTGAAGGACGTTTGATCGAGAAAGATGCGCGTTTCCCACAAATTGAGTCTTTCGAGTCGAAAACCGGGCAGTTTCTGGATCGTTCGATACACTAGGCTCGTTCCTGTCCGAGGTAATCCAACGATAAAAACGTGATTGTTATCTGGAGTTTGTCGTATCATCTGTCAACGATTCACTGCATATTCAGGATGGTGTAAAGGTCGATCTCTCTTCGAACCATTTTGGCATTTGTTATATATTAATAAAATTTTGACATGTCCACAAGGCAACGGCTCTGTGCCTAAAATATGAGATGGCTGAGTATGTAAATCATTGATAATAAGTAGATAAATCAATATTGATGTTTATTTCATCGATTTTTATCACACATATTATTATCGAACATAAGGAAGATGCTCGATTCTGCTGCGGCCCTCACTGATTGACCAAATCGGAAAGATTGCAGAATCTGACAATAGGATCTTTAAAAATAGGTTTGTTGATCATCTTCTTAAATTTATCAAATTCGGAATGATGGGGATTCTGTATTGCGATCTCGTCAAATTCATTTGCATCATAAGTGCCAAGATTAACGATCTTCTGAAACATCACGGAATCGCAACGATACTTTTTCGCCAATTTTATGAATTTTTCCATTTCATGAAAATTCTCTCTCTGTACTAGTGTTGCGTCTCGGAAATATATTGACATAGTCTTTTGATTTTAGCCAGGATGGAATCGGCGGTTGCGGTCCAGATGAAAGGTTTAGCTTGTGTGTTGTGATGGCGAACGAAGTGATCG
>Ga0180438_10006588_pt1 | contig 15647 bp, 10 predicted proteins | sample SS_ome_12_FD_132455 | JGI IMG/M metagenome (GOLD analysis project Ga0180438, IMG submission 132455) | Hypersaline lake sediment archaeal communities from the Salton Sea, California, USA - SS_3_D_2 metaG | ecosystem: Environmental > Aquatic > Non-marine Saline and Alkaline > Hypersaline >...
AGATATTCATATCGATGTACCGGCAGTAACATTCACTAAACTGCGCTCGAAAGCCGGACAGTTGGACTCCGCCGCCATAAGAACAGATGTCGTACGAGCAAGAGCTGCACAAATACAGCGTTTCGGTGACGGAAGAGTATTGACCAATGCAGATATGAGCCACAAGCAGACTCGAAAATTCTGCGAGCTGGATTCGGCATCTGAGATGATGCTTAAACAGGCGATGACCGAGTTCGGATTGTCCGCTCGGGCACACGATAAAATATGCAAAATTGCTCGAACGATAGCCGACCTTGCAGGCTCTGAAAACATTAAATCACAACACATTGCAGAAGCTGTAAGCTATAGAAAACTGGACAGGAGATTATGAGGGCAAACAAGCCGGGATAAAATACGAATGCGGGTTGGACTTAAAAACGGCATCGAGATAGCGGATGAACATTTATGCTTTAAGGCAGTTCGCAGCAGCGGCCCGGGCGGCCAGAACGTCAACAAAGCAAACACACGGGTTACGGTCTTTTTCGATGCTGCCGGCTGCACGAGCATCTCGGACGGGCAGAGAAAACGAATCTTGAAAAAACTGCGGACCAGGGCAAACAAGCTCGGCGTAATTCGGGTAAGCAGCCAGCGACATCGCAGCCAAAACGCTAATCTGGAAGCAGCGATTGACAGACTCTCTGAACTGTTAAACCACGCACTGGAAAAACCGAGGCGAAGAAAAAAGACAGTTGTGCCAGCCTATGCTAAAAAAAAACGACTGCAAGAAAAAAATAAGCGCAGCCGACTGAAACAGCAGAGGCGGAAAAAACGGATGGACCCGAAAGATATAGAGGACTGATTAAAGATGGAAGTGTTAGCGGCGGTTACTGCGGCGTGCCAGAAACCATACGATTACAGCTACGATAATGAGAATTATCAGGACTTCGCCCTGACCGAATAACACGGCAAGCATATAAAAATTTCCAAAAACGATAACAAAGGCAATCAAGTTTAGCCGCCTGGCAATCTTTTGTCAAGCAGGCTATTTGACGTATAGAAATTATCAAATGTTCATTAGCAGGGAATCAAGATGGCCGTTCAATTCGTTTTAGGCCCCAGCGGAACCGGCAAAACAAGGCATTGCGTAGATGCAATAGCGACAGAACTGCTCGAGGGCGAAAGGGGCGAAAACCTGATTTACCTCCTGCCAGAGCAGGCAACGTACGAGGCAGAACGTACTATCTTAAAAAATGACGCCATCAGCGGTTATCACCGTCTTTACGTACTGTCATTCAATCGCCTGGCATATCTGCTTCTCGGCAGGAAAACAAATCTTTCCGGGCTTTCCGCCATTGGTCAGCAGATGCTTATTCACCGCATCCTTCGCGACAATGCAAAGAGACTGACAGTATTAAAGAGCAGTGCGGCCCGGCCCGGTCTTGCCCGCGAAATGGCGGCAAAGGTATCTGAACTCCAGCGGTACGCCAAAAACCCGGAGCAGGTTGAACAGCTTGTCGGAAACCTGAAGCAAGAAAAGCATAACCGCTCAACCGCGCAAAAATTTGCCGATATAAACCTGGTCTTCAGAGAATACCTTGATTTTATACAGGGGAAATTCATCGATGAAGACGCACAATTGAACCGTGCGAGGAAGATGGTTGGTTCGGCTGAATTCTTAAAAAACTCAAAAATCTGGGTCGATGGATTCGCAGGCTTTACCACCGCTGAGCTGGAAATGCTCGAAGAATTATTCAAAACCGCCGGAAAAGTACAAATTACCTTATGTCTCGAACCTTCCGAATTTAACATCGAGCACGTTCGGGCAGATAAAATCCAGCCTGCAAACCTTTTCTACCCGACCCAGAGGACATACGCACAACTGCTGGAGATTATAAGAAAAAACAAATTGCAACTCACCGACCCTTTGATTCTCAAACAGCAACTGAGATATCAGGCCGCCTCGCTGGAACATATAGAGAAAAACATTTTCAATCGCCGGGCACCACAAATACACTGCGAAGGTGCTTTACGATTGATAGCCGCTCCGTCGTTGCGCAGCGAAGCGAGCTGGACCGCACGGGAAATCTGCCGGCTAATCAGGGTGGAAAAACTGCGATATCGAGATATTGCGGTAATTACACCTGACCTCGATGCATACGAGCACTACATCAAAGCCGCATTTAATGACTACAACATCCCGTTTTTTCTGGACAAGCGAAAAAAACTCAGCCATCACCCGGCTGTACAACTCATCTGCTCTGCCGCAAAGGCTGCAACAACCGATTTTTCCGGCAGCGAAATATTTTCTTATCTCAAATCCGACCTCGTCCCCGTAAACTCGGCTGATATCGACCTTTTGGAAAACTATTGTGTGGCATTTGGTATTACAGGACAGGACTGGCTGGAAACCGGAGAATGGCATTTTGTCGACAGACAACAGGAACAGTTCGATGAAAAACGGATAAATGAAATCCGAAAACGAGTGATTAAGCCGTTGCTGAGGCTTCGCGAAGGGCTTTTGTGCCGGGCACCGGCCGAACGAATAACCGCGCAGAGTTTTATTCGCGTGCTGTTCGAATTACTTGACGAATTGCATATACGTGAAACCCTTAACTGCTGGATTGAAGAGTCGCTGAGCGACTGCAATTTTCAGCAGGCGGATGAGCATCGCCAGCTTTTTGATAAAATGGTCGGTTTCTTCGACGAGCTGGATGAGTTGTTCGGCGCTTCAAAAATGCCGGCGCGTGACTTTGTAGCCCTTCTGGAGGCGAGCCTGCCGCAGCTTACTATGGCTTTTATACCACCTTCGCTCGATGAGGTCCTGGTAGGCTCAATCGAAAGGAGCAGGCATCCTGAACTCAAAGCTGTTTTTCTTATGGGAACCACACAAAAATTATTTCCTGCACCGCTCAGCTTCGACAGGCTGCTCACCGACAGCGACACCGAAGAAGCCGAAAAACTGGGATTCCGGATGGCATCAACGACGAGCACAAAACTTTGTGAAAGACAATACCTCGCATATATCGCTTTTACGAGGGCCTGCAAATATCTTTATATCAGCTATCCCCTCGCCGATTCCGGACAAAGACCTGTAACAAGGTCGCAATTCGTCGATAATATCGAGCAAATTTTTACCGACCTCATCGAGGAAAAAGCAACCGGAGAGACTCACAAACTCGACAATATCTATTCTGCCACAGCTCTGTGTGATGCACTGTGCTCGAAGCCAGCCGCCGGTTTGCAGAATCATAACCTTGAAAAACTCATCGCTGACCTGAAAACTGACAAACAACTCGCCCCGCTTGCTTCGCTCGTAACAGACGCCATAAACTACAACAACACAGCGCGTCTTGACAAAAAAGTTATTGACAGACTTTTCGGTACGCAACTTAAAAGCTCCGCCACAAGACTGAGCACCTTCGCAGGCTGCCCCTACCGGCACTTTGCCGACTGCATCTTAGAGCTGAAAGAACGCCTGCAGTTCAGGTACAAACCATTAGACGCAGGTGTATTTTACCACGAAGTTCTGGATATGTTTTTCAGGGAGCTAAGTAAACAAAACATAGATATCACCGACACCGGCGATGACGAACTTATCGGTGTGCTGAGAGAACAGATTAAAAAACTGCTTAGCGGTAATTCTTTCATATCGAATTTCACATCTCACAGCAGACATAACGCTTTTATAATCGACTCGGCAGCCGAGATACTCGAAGAAGCGGTGACGGATATTGCAAAAATGGTGCGTGCCGGTAACTTCAGACCTCAATCCTCAGAGCTATCCTTCGGCTCCGGCGAAGAAAGCATCGGCGATTTTACTGTGGACCTCTCAGGCAATCGAAAGCTCTGTGTGAACGGCAAAATCGACAGGCTGGACATTGCAAATCTTCAGGGCCGCCGTGCGAGCATTATCGTGGATTACAAGCGAACTTCCAGAAGGCCGGACTGGACAAAGATTTTCAACGGCCTCGATTTGCAACTGCAAATATATATGCTGGCGCTTCAGACAATATTCCGGACCAACAAAGAAAACAACAAAATCGTAGGTGCTTTCTTTATCCCTGTAGAAGCCGGACCGTCAGGGAGCAAATTCACCGAAGCCAAAAGTAAGGCGGGAAAATTCGTGCGTAAGGCCAGAGGCATCTTTAACGGTGAATTTTGGCGGATACTGCAAAAGACAAAGGCCGGTAACTGGAGCAGCTTCTACAACTTTTACGTCACAAAAGACGGCAACCCATATGGCCACGCAAATATCAGCGACGCCCTGTATCCACGGGATTTTGATGGACTTATAAACTACGGCAAAAATCAGCTCCGAAACCTTGGAGAGCAGATTTTGAGCGGTAAAATCGAGATAACGCCATACCGAATCAGCAGCGAAACTGCCTGCCGCTACTGCCAATACAAGCCGCTGTGCCGTTTCGACTGGCTAATCAACCATTATAACAGCCTTGCTCGTTATACTAAAGCTGAGGCACTGGAAGGGATAAGACATACTGATGAATAACAAACCCGAATGGACAAACCAGCAGCGACGTGCGATTACAAGCCGGGGAAGCAACGTATTCGTAGCCGCCTCAGCGGGAACTGGCAAGACAGCGGTCCTGGCGGGGCGATGCGTAAATGTTATCAGCGATGAATCCGCCGGCTTAAATGTTGACAATCTTCTGGTCCTGACATTTACGGATGCAGCGGCTGAACAAATGAGACAGCGAATCGGGCATCACCTGCACCAGCTTTATACAGAAACCGCCAACAGACATCTTTATCATCAGATGATCCTGCTGCCGGCCGCTGAAATCAGCACCATACATTCATTCTGCAGAAAAATTATTACCGATAATTTTTATGACCTGGCGATTGACCCTGCCTTTAAGGTCATCGAAGAGGACGAGGCCGGCCTGCTCAAAACCGAAGCTCTGAAAAAAACTATAGAGTACGCCTGGGAGCAGCCAAACCATATACAGGCTTTCAGACAGCTGCTCAGAAAGCGCACTGTCGCCGAACAGGGCGGCTTTCTTGACAAGATTATCGGCATAAGCACTTTTCTCGACTGCATTGTCTCCCCGGAGCAATGGTACAGGCGCGCCTCAATTCTGGCCGAGTCGCAGAACCCATACACAACTACGCCGGCATTAAACCAGAAGCGAAGCCTTGAAACAAAACTGAACAGCATAACAGAGCAGCTTGCATACCTCAGGCAGGTATTCGAACTGCAGAACACCGATAACATCAACCATAACCCACTGGATAAACTGGGCTCTCTGATAACCTATGCACTGAAATTGCTGGACAAACAACAACTGGACGAATGCGCCGAAACGCTCCTTCGATGCACTGTTGTGCCGCTGAAAAAGCCACGCGCAAAACTCGAACCAGTGGCCGCCGATTTAAGCGGAAAAATAATAAAGCAGATAAAAAAACAATTAGCCGAAATCCTGAATCTTGCAATACTTAACCCGCACTATCTTGAATCAATGGCCGGTATCGTGAACCTTCAGACGCGGGTACTCATTGAGCTTACAAAGAAATTCGAGCAGTACTACGCAGAGCTGAAGGAATCCGTTAACGGACTAGATTTTGCAGACCTCGAGCACAAAGCCTTGAAACTGCTGAGCAAAAACGCCGATGGCGACCACCCCACTCAGCCCTCGGAGGCGGCACTGGCACTGCGCCAAAAATACAAGTACATCTTTGTGGACGAATACCAGGATATAAACCCCGTACAAAAACAAATCATAAACCTGCTCGCAGCCGGCAGGAATGTCTTCGGCGTGGGAGATATAAAACAGTGCATCTACGCTTTCAGAGGAGCGGAGCCGAAAATTTTCTTAAACGAGCTTTCGATTGCCTCAAAAAAACCTTCAACTGTTTCTCCGGCCGTCCGTATCGACCTGCAGGAAAATTTCCGGTCATCGAAAGGCATCCTTGATTTTGTCAACGCACTTTTCAGACGCCTTATGAGCACCAAATTTGCCGGTATCGACTATGACAGCACCGCCGAACTGAAAACCGCTGCGGATACCCAGCCGCCTCATCAGCCGGACGGCCTCGTTCCGGTTGAGCTGCATATCCTCGATGAAAAACCATTCGCATACAAAAAAAGCTACACAGCCTCCGACACTTCCAATTCGCGCAAACGGCAGCGGCAAAAACTTTCCTCTCGACAGAGACAGGCGGTGGCAATAGCAAAAAAGATAGGAAAAATGGTCGCTTCGAACGGCGAAGGGGCGAAATTCCGGATTAAAGATAAAAACACGGGAAACCTGCGACCAATAGAATACCGTGATATTGTCATCCTGCTTCGCTCACCTGCACAAAGGGTCAACGATTACATAGAGATTCTCCAGATGGCCTCAATCCCGGTCAGCTCACAGCACGGGGCCGGCTATTTTCAGACCACGGAAATCTCGGACCTTTTGTCGCTGCTAAAAGTCCTTGACAATCCGCAGCGAGACATCGAACTTGCCGCCACACTAAGGAGCCAATTCTTCAGGGTAACCGATTCGGAGCTGGCGCTGATAAAAATACACACAAAAAAAATAGCTGAACAGGCAAACTTTTACTCGCGGCTGGAATACTGCAGCGGCAACGGTCCTGATGCGAAGCTCGAGCAAAAACTGAAAAATATCTTACACAGGCTTTGCCAATGGCGCATTATGGTTCGACGCGGAAGCCTGGCAGATGCAATCTGGCGGATATATCGACAGAGCGGCTATCTTTCTTTCGTATCAGCTCTTCCGAACGGACGAGTCCGCAGAGCAAACCTTCTCAAACTACACGAACGAGCGATCCAGTTCGAGACATTCGCATCGAGCGGGCCGGTCGCTTCGCTTAATCGCTTCATCGAATTCATAGAAAAACTCCAAAGCAGCGGAGATGACTGGTCCCAGGCCCAGCCGGAAACCTCAATCGAAAACGCCGTGCATATTATGTCAATACATAAAAGTAAAGGCCTCGAATTTCCGGTCGTATTTCTGGCCGAGCTGAACGCACCATTCAACAAATCCGACGCGCAAGGCGAATTACTAATCGACGAAGATAATACGGTCGGTCTGCAAATCATCGAACAGGACTCGAATGTAAAGCTAAGCTCAACCGCGCACCAGGTCATCGCAGAGAACAAGCTCGAAGAAAGCCTCGCAGAAGAAATGCGCGTCCTATATGTCGCTGCAACAAGAGCCGAAAACCGTCTTATTCTTGTCGGCTGCAAGAAAGAGTTTACCTGCCGCAGAATTTTACAGGAAGGTATTTTCTTTGCCGACCGTCAGACGCCGGACTGGATTCTCCGCCAATCCAAATCGCCGCTCGAATGGGTCTTGTTTGCGATGGCGGGACAAAAACAACTTTACCTCGCCTATCAGAAACAGGCGAAAAGTTGTCTTGAACAAAACGACCTTTTCAGGTTCAGACGTTACCGCGCAGAAGAACTCGAAAACCTGGATAAGCAGTTGAACACATGGAAAAATCCCGGGCGGCAAACGCAGCCGATTAAAACCACCTTGCAGCCGGCCGTCCACAGTCAACTCTTCGAGCGCATTAAAAAATCCCTTTCGTGGCACTATTACTTCGAGAGTATATCGAAACTTCCGGCAAAGCAATCGGTTTCACAATTAACGCACCAAAATGACGAATACATCAGAGCAGATTATTCAAATGCCCTCGAACGAGAACCGAAAATCCTTATGCAGACAGGCCCTGCCGGGACTAAAAGCTCCATCTCTTTGTCGATTGGGACGGCCACGCACAGCGTTCTTGAACAACTGGAGCTTTCTGACGGCGTAACCGAATCGACAGTACGCAAGACAAGGGACAAACTCGCCGCAAACAACTGGATATGTCCTGCCGCCGCTGAGTATGTAGATATCGAATCTATCGTTGAGTTTTTCCGGACCGAAACAGGGCAGATGGCTCTCGCCGGTGCCAACAAACTGCATCGTGAATGGTCATTCACATTGAGCCTGCCGGCCGATAAATGGCAGCATCTTGCCACGGCTGACAACATTGTTCTCGACACTCTGAGACAAGAGACCATCGTAATCCAGGGAATAATCGATATGGTCATCGAGACGCCTGACGGACTTATCATCATAGATTTCAAGACCGATGCAGTTACCGCCGATGAGGTACCGCGACGGGCCGGAATGTACACCGAACAGCTTAACCTCTACGCCGATTCGGCGGCGAAAATACTAAACAAACCGGTTGTGAAAAAGCACCTTTATTTCCTGCAACCAGGAAGTATATACACCTTGAAATAAACTTTAAGCGAAAAATTAATCAGATTCAAATATCTATTCGCCAAATCCAAGGTTAATGAACTATTTTGTTCTTGCGTAAGGAAACATTCTGCATATAATGAGCCGTTTTGTATTCCAAGCAAACAAAAACCTGATTTGGAGAAGATGAAAGATGACTGATGCACCAAGAGCAAATGCCATTGTAGCTCAATCCGGCGGGCCTACCGGAGTCATCAATGGTTCACTCGTGGGAGTTATTCAGGAAGCAAAAAAGCATCCTGAAATCGAAAATCTTTACGGGGCAATTCACGCCGTCGCCGGTATCGCCAAAGAAAATTTAATCGACCTGAACAAAATTTCCGAACAGACACTCGAACGGACAGCGGACTCGCCCGCCGCAGCGATCGGAACCAGCAGGGACAAGCCGGATGATGACTACTGTCACAGATTGCTTGAAGTTTTTAAGAAACGAAATATCCGCTATTTCTTCTATATCGGTGGTAATGATTCGGCCAATACCTGCTATATTATCAGCAAAATGGCGAGAGAAGCCGGCTACGAGCTCAGGGCCTTCCACATCCCTAAAACCGTGGACAATGACCTTTTGGTTACAGACCATTGCCCGGGCTTCGGTACAGCCGCAAAATTCGAAGCATACGCACTTATGGGTGACGACCTGGACAACCGCGCGCTGCCGGGCATCAAAATCGACGTTGCTATGGGCAGGCACGCCGGATTTCTTACTGCCGCAACTGTCTTGGGAAAACAAAATCCAGACGACGGCCCACACCTCGTTTACGTACCGGAAAGAAATATTTCAATAGCTAAATTTCTGAAAGACGTCGCCGAAGCACACAAAAAGTATGGCCGATGCGTTGTAGCTGTAAGCGAGGGCATTTGCGACGAGGACGGCATACCCTGGGCGAAGAAACTTTCCAAACAAAATGTTAGCGATGAACACGGAAACATTCAACTGTCCGGCTCTGGCTCACTTGCCGACTTCCTTGCAGAAGAAGTCAAAAAAAACATTGATGCAGGCAGAGTTCGTGCCGATACTTTCGGGTACCTTCAAAGAAGCTTTGCCAGTTTGCAGTCGCAGGTGGACCTCGAAGAAGCAAAAATGTGCGGAGCCAAAGCCGTCGAATACTCACTGAAGCAGCAGGGCGGCTCTGTCGCCATCAAAAGGCTGAGCAATAAACCGTATAATATCGAGCTGTTCCGGACGGATTTGCAGAATGTTGCAGAAAAGACAAAGTCAATGCCGGACGAATTTATCAACGAAGACGGAAACGGCATCACACAGGCATTTGTGGATTACGCTATGCCGCTGACAGGCGGCCTTGTCAGAACAACGCACCTGATGAACCAGCCGAGAGTATAAAAATTATAGAGGTCTTCACAAGCTTTGTGACAGGTGGATGGAGAAAGTTTTTTTGCGCAAAAAGTTCCTAACCGAAACTGTAATGTTTGCTTACTGGTTCTCTGATGTGCCAGGTGCATGCAAGGTAACTGGGCAGGATTACCATATCACCGGCGGAAAAATCCACAGAACCTGTGTCATCCGAAACCGTAACCTTGCCATGCAGCAGAAAACAGGTCTCCTGCTGAGTATAAACCCAGTCGAAGATGCTCGGTTTTGACTCCCAGACAGGCCACTTTCTGAATGCGGCCTCCTCCTGCCGGGATGGTTTTCTGATGATAATATCGTTGACTGTAGGCATTTTTCAGTTCTTCGTTATAGCTTTTATCTCTTCGTGCCGAAAATAATTATAAACATTTGAAGCGCAATTTGCGAATATCAATTGGAATTTCTTGTCGGATTCTGATAAAAAAGCGATTTTGCCACCAGGAAAATGAGTCGAACCGATTGATTGGAGAATATGACTAAAGGAAAAGAGAAAGTATGGAGGAAAAACAATTACAACATCTTAAAAAATGGTTCAACGACTATGTAGCCGTTTTTTACAGCAGCGACGACTATATGAACGCAAACCTGAAGCTAAAAGAAGAGCATACCTGGCGTGTATGCTCCCAGGTACAGTTTCTGGCGGACAAGCTGAATCTTGACCGTAATCAACGCAGACTCGCCGACGCCATCGCAATCCTGCACGACGTAGGCCGCTTCAGACAATTTGCCAGCTACCGAACTTATGTAGATACCAGAAGCATAAACCACTGTGAATTGGCTGTGAACATAATCCGGGAAGAAAAATTACTCGACGACCTGCAGAAGCGCGAAAGACACCTTATCGAGAAAGCTGTAGAATACCACGGCCTAAAAGAAATCCCAAACGGGCTCACAGATGAGTTGCTGCTGCACTGCCGGCTTATACGTGACGCCGACAAACTTGACATTTTCTACGTGGTAACAACATATTACCGCCGTTATAACAATGACCCTGATGATTTTAATCTCGAGGTTGAATTTCCGGATAAGCCATACTGCACGGGGAAAGTTGTCGAAGAGATTCTCGCCGGGCAGCGCGTCGATTACAGTGAGCTGCAGACCTTAAACGACGTCAAACTCCTCCAGCTCGGCTGGATTTACGATGTCAACTTTCCAGCTACCTTAAAACGAATAAAAAAAAGCGGCTTCCTCGAAGAAATCGCCGACCAGCTGCCGAAAACCGAGCGGGTATTGAAAGCCAAAAACAAAATCTTTAGTTATTTCGAGTCAAAAATCAAAAACAACGGCGAATATTAAGGCGATGCGATATTATGAGTCAAAATGAAATAAAACTCTACTACAAAAACGTTAAGAGCCAAATTATAGGCGACCGGGATGGTATAACCGAAAAACAGTTTCAGGAGCTGGAAAAACTAACCACGCCGGCCATTAAACGAGTCAACGAAGAAAGACAGGCTGGCAAAACACCATACAGAGAGCTTCCATACAAGCAGGAAAATCTCAAAGAAGTTAACCGGCTCACGGCCTTATTGAACGATAAATGTGAGAACCTTGTAATCCTCGGTATCGGCGGCTCGGCGCTGGGTGCTATCGCGCTTCAGACGGCGTTAAAGCCATATACTCATAATCTTGACGAGAGTCGCCGCATCGGGCCGAGATTGTTCGTTTTCGACAATGTTGACCCAGCACAGTTCGCAGAATTTCTAGAATACATCTCGGACAAACTCGATAAAACCATTTTTAACGTTGTCAGCAAATCAGGACGTACCGCCGAGACTGCCAGCCAGTTTCTCATCGTTCGGGAGCTTCTCTTAAATAAATTTGGCCCAAAAGGCCTCAGGAAGCATCTCGTTGCGACAACAGACTCTGAAAAAGGAACACTGAGAAACATTGTTGAAGATGAAGGACTCTTGAGCCTGCAAGTACCGGAAGGCGTCGGTGGTCGCTTCAGCGTGCTGAGTGCGGTCGGACTCTTTATGGCTGCGATGGAGCAGATGGATACTGAAGCGCTGCTTGCCGGCGCACGAGATATGGATGCACGAGTAAGCAGTGAAAACTTCTGCGAAAATCCTGCGGCGATTAACGCAGCAATAAACTATCACTATTACAATCGTGGTAAAAAAATATCGGTAATGATGCCTTATGCCTATGGCTTAAAGGATTTGGCGGACTGGTATCGTCAATTGTGGGCGGAGAGCCTGGGAAAGAAAACCGACCTGGCGGATACAGAAGTACACATCGGACCGACGCCGGTAAAAGCTCTGGGAACGACCGACCAGCACAGCCAGGTGCAACTGTACAGGGAAGGGCCTAACGACAAGCTCTTCACCTTTTTGCACGTGAACCATTTTGAAAAAGACCTGAAAATAGCACACGCTCCGAAAATTGCACCGGAACTTGCATACCTTGCAGACTCAAAGATGAGCAAACTGCTCAACAGCGAAAAAGCAGCCACCGAATATGCACTCTTAAAGGACAAAAGGCCATGCATTACCGTTTATTTCGACCGCCTCGATGCATACAGCACAGGCCAGTTCATCTATCTATACGAAGTTACCACCTCTCTGGCCGCTGACCTTTTCAACATCAACGCATACGACCAACCGGCCGTTGAGTTAGCCAAAGAGGCGACTTTTGCACTGATGGGCAGGCAAGGTTACGAAATGTCAGGACCGCAAATTCAGACAATAACAAATATCGATGAAAAGTTTCTTGTCTGATGGCTCTATCATTCTGCTACATTGCGGCGTTGTCGGTAAAGCAGGTTGCACAAATTCGCCTCAGCCTGATGTTTGTCGTCCTTGTTACAGGCATCGTCGGCGGATACCTCATTGGTACCCGCTTGGCCGGTAGCCGAAAACTGGCCAAATCTCTGATGAGCACAAACCTTATCTTTTTCCAGCCCTTTATAGCCCTGTTTGTTATCTGGGCAGTGCACATAAACCCACAAATATTTTATCTACCGGCCATAGGCGGAGCACTGCTGCTGATTGGCACCGCTTGTTCCTGGATAATATTTCTATTATTCAGACTCCGCCGGGAAAGCAGGTTTACTATGACACTGGCCGGTGGGCTGAGCAATCTCGGTTATACCGGCGGTGCTTTCGTATGTTATGCACTTCTGGGCAAACGCGGGCTTGCTCTGGGAAATATCTACATTTTGCTCTGGGCGCCTTTGGCATACTTCGTCTTCCTGGGGTGGCTGAAGTTTTACGAGCTGCGCCGCAGCAGACCGTCTGTCAGGCTGAGCGCTTCGCATTTCTTTGACCTTCGCGGTATCGTACTGGTGGCTATCATAACGGCTTTGATTCTGAATCAGTCGCGGTTTAAGCCGCCGACATTTATAAAGCAATTTTACATCGTGGATGTATTCGTTTATCTCGCTTCTTTTATTGCCTTTTTTGCCATCGGGCTGAATCTGAAAATATCTCGTTTGAAGCAATATATGCACTTGTATTTTCCGCTGGCGGGGATAAAATTCCTTCTGACTCCTGCGGTCGCACTGCTCATACTATGGGCACTGACTCTGACAGGCCGCAATATGCCGGACGAAGCCCGAAAGGTGGTAATTGTAATGTCGGCAACGCCGAGCGCAATACTTATGGTAACGATGAGTAACGTCTTCAATCTTGACATACCACTGGCAAGTGCTATGTGGGTGCTGAATAATCTCCTCTTTTTTATATTCGTAGCGCCTTTGTTACTGATAATCCTTACATGAAAGGGATTGTATGAATTACGCAGTTATTATTGCCGGCGGGATTGGCAAAAGACTTTGGCCCCTATCGAGGGAAAATAAGCCAAAACAGGTACTCCGAATCCTGGACGACAACCAGACACTTCTTGGCCGCTGCTACCATCGATTGCTTTCGGTTTTCGATCCCAGAAACATCCTGATTCTTACAAAAGCGGGCTTTTCAGAAATGGTTTGCGAGAACCTGCCGGAGGTGCCGTTTAACAATGTAATTGAAGAGCCCGCTGTACGCGACACCGCACCTGCAATCGCCCTGGCTGCCTCTATAATCTCAAAATCAGACCAGAACGCAACAATGGCAGTCATCCCGGCCGACCATCTCATCAAAGGAGAAGAAAACTTCCGGCAGGCGTTAAAAGACGGAATCTCATTTGTGAACAGCAATCCTGAGACGCTAATGACATTTGGCGTAAAACCGAAGGGGCCTGACACTCAATACGGATATATCGAATGCTCGAAAGCCGGCAAGCCCGAGCCAAAATGCAAAAACAGGATTTTTACAGTCGCCTCATTCAAAGAAAAACCCCCAAAGGCGACCGCCCGCAAATACCTCGAGGCGGGTAACTTTTTCTACAACTCAGGAATGTTCATCTGGAAAGCAGAGACAATACTGGAAAAACTAAATCAATTTATGCCCGGAGCATGGGAGCCGTTACAACAAATCCGCAATTACTGGGACAGCCCCGCTCAGGAAAAAACCTTCGAAGACAATTTTCCAAAGCTGCCTAAAATCAGTATTGACTATGCGGTAATGGAAAAGAGCAGCGATGTTTACACCATCAAGCTGGACTGTGAGTGGCTCGACGTAGGCTCTTTTGCGGCTTTTGCCGATATCGTCTCTTCCGACGAAAACGACAACATTGTCATTGCACAACAGAATCAGCTTCTGGACTGCAGAGACAGCATACTGGTTACCGAACAGAAAGACCATCTTCTGGCGGGCATCGGACTGGAAGGAATGATTGTAGTTCAGACTCCGGATGCCACTTTAATCTGCAGTAAAGACCAGGCCCATCGAATCAAACACCTCCTCGAACATATCGAGAAAAAAAGCGGAAAAAAATTCCTCTGAGAATATGAGAAAAAAACACCGGAAGGCAGCCGTACTATGAGATATCTTTGCACGGATTACGGAGAAAAAAACACGGGGCTGGCAATCTGCGACGAAGAAGAAACAATCGTTTCTCCGCTGACCGTTTTGAGCACAAACAAAGAGCTTTTTTGCCGAATCGCAGAAACAGCCCGCAAGAACAGCATACAGGCAATAGTTGTAGGACTGCCGTTCAATATGGACGGAACAGCCGGAAAACAGGCGAAGAAAACCAGGGATTTTGCCGGGCGGTTAAAAAAACACCTGGATTTGCCGATTTACTTTCAGGACGAAAGGCTCAGCAGCTTTGCAGCGGCGGACAAATATGAAGCCGTACAGATGAGCAGGAAACACAAGAAAAAACACCTCCACGCCGTAGCCGCCGCAGAAATACTTCAGGAATTTCTGGACAAACAAAAATCAATCGGAAATTAACCTCTGAATTTCCTCCCAGCTAAAACGCCGGCCCTTGACAATATACAATAACATTATTAAAATACACTAACCAATCTGTAGCAGAAAGGATGATTATGCCGGATACGATTCTTGAAACAAAAATACCGGGACAACAGCCGACACGCGGAAAAGTACGTGATATTTACGACCTTGGCGACCGGCTGCTGATAGTTGCGACCGACCGAATCAGTGCTTTTGACGTGGTAATGGCCAACGGGATACCAAACAAAGGTGTCATCCTGACCAGGATTTCCAAATTCTGGTTCGATTTTCTGACTCCTGACATCGAACACCACCTGATCACAACACAAGTCGATAAATTTCCCGAACCGTTCTGCAATCACCCGGACCAATTGACCGCAAGAAGCATGCTTGTCAAAAAGGTCGAAACCCTTCCAGTCGAATGTGTCGTCCGCAGCTACCTGGCGGGCTCGGGATGGAAAGAATACAAAAAATCACAAACCGTCTGCGGCATAGAGCTGCCGAGCGGATTGAAGCAGTGTGATAAACTCCCGGAACTGATTTTTACACCTGCAACCAAGGCCGAACAGGGAATGCATGATGAAAATATCAGCTTCGCCAGAGCCGCCGAGATTCTCGGCCACGGAAGAGCGAAATATGTGCGCGACAAAAGTATCGAGATTTTCAAAAAGGCGTCCGAATACGCCGAGAGCAAGGGAATCATCCTGGCCGATACAAAATTCGAATGGGGAATCTTCG